>OLRJ01000418.1_pt1 | contig 43946 bp, 49 predicted proteins | sample 1672741 | NCBI WGS metagenome assembly OLRJ01 (sample SAMEA3136719, study PRJEB25190) | human gut metagenome | biome: human gut; feature: human-associated habitat; material: faeces | place: Austria | collected 2013 | reverse complement strand
CGCCAGCCCCTTTTCTGCTTTTTGCTTTGAAATGTTATGTTCTCTCCCCCCTAAGGGGGAAGAGAGCATAACCGATTGTCTCACGGAGTTTCAAGGCATTATCAATGGTGAAAGAGGTGGAAAGATGAGCCAACCCAAACTTCTGGTATTCATGATCGATGCACTTTGCGAAAGCGACATCACTCACATGCGCACGCTCAAGCACTTTGGTTGGATGCTCGAAAACGGCGCGCTGGTTCGTGAAATGCTTCCGGTGTACCCGTCGTTTACGTATCCGTGTCATGTGTCCATTATGACAGGCTGTTATCCGGATAAGCATGGCATTCCGCATAACGAACAGGTGAAAGCAGGCGTGCATCCCGTTCCGTGGTACACCAGTCGCAAATTAGTTAAGAAAAAGTTCTTCGCTGAATACGCCAAAGAGCACGGCTTTTCAACCTGTCTGGTTAATTGGCCGGTTTCTGCGGGCGCCGATGTGGATATCAATCTGCCCATGTGTATGCCGATGAGTTATCGCGGCGATGATCCGCGTCAATTCTTTGAAGGCGTTTCTAGTGAAGATGCGTTGAATCGTTATTTCTGGAAATATGGTTATCTGCTCTGCGGCTGCAACAAGGTGCTCAATGGCAGTTTGGACGACTTCACAAACGCAGTTTCGCCGGATATCATTCGCGATTACGGTCAACCGGATGTGATGTTTGTCAAAATGTGCGATTTGGATACGGTTCGGCATAAGCTCGGCGTAGACAGCGATACTGCGAAGCTTCAGTTGGAAAAACATGACTGTGAATTGGGCGTACTGATGGAGAGCATCCGTCGTTACGGCGATTTTGAACACACGAATTTCGTTGTCATGGGGGATCACGGTCAAACAGACGTCTCTCAAGTGCTTAATTTCAATCGCGCTTTCCAAAATGCCGGATTGCAGAGGCTGGATGAAAACGGAAAGCTTGAATCATTTGACGCTTACTGCCATTCGACGGGCGCTTCCGGCTGGATTGAGCTGCGCGATCCGAATGACGCGTCGCTGCGTGAGCGCGTATATCGTTTTCTGCTTGACGCCAAAGAAAGCGGGAAATACGGGCTGGGATACGTCTTTACCAAAGAAGAAGCCAAAGCGCAGTTTCACCTTGACGGACCGTTTGATTTCATCATCGAGGGCGATCAACCGCTGTCCTTTGGCTATGATCCTGCCGCACCGTTGTTCACGCCAACCGCGCCGGGTGATTACAAAACCGCACCGGGAACGCACGGCGGTCTGCCTTGGCGCGATCATCGGACGACATTTTTCGCCTGCGGCCCGGCATTTGAAAAGGGTGCTGTCATTGATCGCGCCTGCATCGTGGATGAAGCGCCGACGTTGGCTAAAATCTTCGGAATTGAAATGGAAGATATTGACGGTCATTGCCTTGACGCTTTGCTGAAAAAAGGCTGATTCTGCATTCGGAATTAAAAACTTGTTTTCCTTGATTTCCACCGGATTTGAAATATCACTTATATTTGTAAGGGAGATATGACCTATGCGCGTTGTTCTTGATCATATCACAAAGCGTTTTGCTGACGTTACCGCCGTCAGCGAATTCAGCGCAACTTTGGAAGATGGCGAGCTGGTTTCGCTGCTCGGCCCGTCCGGCTGCGGCAAAAGCACCCTGCTCAATATGCTTTCGGGCATTCTGCCCGTCAGCGGCGGCAAAATTTACTTTGACGATCAGGATGTAACATCCATGCCGCCGGAAAAACGTGGAATCGGCCTCGTTTTTCAGAATTATGCGCTTTATCCGCACATGACGGTCATGGGCAACATCTGCTTTCCGCTGGAAACGCAGCGCGTGCCGAAAGCCGAACGCATTGAGCGCGCCAACGAAATCGCTAAGCTTGTTCATGTAGATATGCTGATGAACCGCAAGCCTTCCGAGCTTTCCGGCGGCCAGCAGCAGCGTGTCGCCATTGCCCGTGCGCTGGTCAAAAATCCCCGTCTGCTGCTGCTTGACGAGCCGCTTTCCAACCTTGACGCGCGTCTGCGTCTTGAAATGCGCGAAGAGATTCGCCGCATTCAGCAGCGCACGGGTGTCACCACGATCTTCGTTACGCATGATCAGGAGGAAGCGCTTTCCATTTCTGACCGTATCGTGTTGATGAAATCCGGTGTGCTTCAACAGAACGATCTGCCGCAACGCCTGTACAATGAGCCGGCCAATCAGTTTGTTGCAGATTTCCTTGGTAATCCGCCAATCAACAACATTCCCGGTATAATTCAGGATGGTCGCTTTGTGACTGAGGACGGCAAGGGCAGCGCATTGCTCGAACTTTGCAAAGGTGTTGAAACCGGCCGAAAAGTCAATCTGTCCGTGCGTTCGGAGAGCTTTGTGCTTGATGCGAACGGCCCGATCGCCTGCGAAGTAACACGAGTCTATCAGATGGGCAAGGAGGAAATGGCCTATCTGCGCATGGGCGAGTGCGATTTCCGCGCGTATATCGATTCTGAAGAAGGACTCAAAGCGGGGGATCAGGTACATCTGGCGCTCAAGAAGCGCGGTGTGTTCCTCTTTGACCGCGAAACGGGGGAGAGAATTCGATGAAAAAGCAGAAACAGCCCGTTGACCGGGAATTGGTGGATCGCAGCTTTTTGTCGCGCATTGAGCCATATCTGTATCTGCTGCCGTTTCTGATTGGCATTGCTGTCTTTACACTGTATCCGGTCATCAACGTCGTGCTGATGTCCTTTAAGGAGGGATACAGCTACCTGTCTCGCAGTTTTGATCAGTGGGGTTTGGCAAACTATCAGACGGTTTTAAGCGATCCCAAATTCGCGCAGGCAATTTCCAACACGCTGAAATATGTCATTCTGGTTGTACCGATTTCGACCTGCATCGCCGTTGTCGTTGCGTATCTGCTTAACCAGAAATTGCGTTTTTCCGCACTTTTTCAGACAGCGTATTTTCTGCCGATGGTCACGTCCATCACGGCAGTCGGTCTCGCGTGGAAACTGATGTACAACAAAAACTTTGGCATCATCAATTACCTGCTTTCTTTCTTCGGCGTGGATCCGATTCCGTGGCTTGAAAAAGCCGCTTACAGTATTCCTGCGCTGGTGATTTTCGGTATTTGGAATATTCTGCCGTTCACCATCATTTTGCTGCTCTCTGGCTTACAGAATATCGACCCACAGTATTACACGGCTGCACGCGTAGACGGTTCCAAGGGCCTGCGTATTTTCTTCCGCATCACTGTGCCGCTGCTTGCGCCGACGATCTTCCTGGTTTGTATCGTGAACACAATCTCCTGCTTTAAGGTTTTCTCAGAACTGTATCCGTTGTTTAACGGCAAACCCGGTCCATTTAACAACTTGTATACAGTGGTTTACTATATCCGCTATGCGATGATGGAAAATCGCAAGTATGGTATTGCCGCGGCGGCAGCGCTGGTACTGTTCCTGTTTATCTTCGCGTTTACCATGGTGCAGTTGTTGCTGCAAAAGAAGACCAAGAGGAGGTAAGCAGATGGACAGCCGTAAGATTTCCCGCTTTTTTGTATATTTCTTTCTGACCGTGGGCGCGCTGATTATGCTGCTCCCATTTTTCTGGATGTTTTCTTCCGCGTTTAAAACCACGCAGGAGATCAACCGTTTTCCGCCTCAGTGGCTGCCCAGCCATTTGAGTCTGGATAACTTTAAGCGTGCATTTGAAATGGCGCCGTTTGCGAGATATTTTGTTAACTCTATTATCGTCATGGTCGTCTCCGTTTCGATAACGACATTTACGACGATTCTGGCTGCGTTTGCATTTTCCCGTCTGCGCTTTCCGGGCCGCAATCTGATTTTCTCGCTTCTGTTATCGCTGATGATGATTCCGTTTGAAATGCTGATCATCACCAACTATACGACGGTGGTCAACCTGAAAATCTATGACACGCTTTACGCGCTGATTCTGCCGTTCACCAGCTCGATTTTTTACACGTATATCTTGAAAAACTTCTTCGATTCGATTTCAGACAGTTTGTATTGGTCCGCTCGCATCGACGGTTCGAACAACTGGCGTTTTCTGTGGAAGGTCATGGTGCCGATGGCGCGTCCGTCACTGATGACGATTGTGCTGCTCAACGGTCTGGCAAGCTGGAACTCGTTCATGTGGCCGATGTATGTCATCGTCAGCAAGGAAAACCGCACGCTGCCGTGGGGTTTGCAGGTCTTTACGACAGAAGCCGGTTCGTATCCCGAATTGCTGATGGCCGCTTCTTCGGTCGTCGTCTTCCCGGTCGTTATTCTATTCCTGTTTGCCCGCAAATACATTGTCCGCGGCGTTGCTCGCGGCGGCTTGAAGGGATAAAGAAAGAGTATCAGTCCCAGTCATAAAAGCTCTCACGGCGGATCTGTTTCAGGCTGTCGGAGAGCTTTTGTGTATTTCGGGAATTGCAAATAACCATGTTAAGAAATCTGAATTTTGCGAGTCAATGGGAGCCGATTGTGCAAAGGAAAATAGAAATTGCTACTTAAAAGACAAACGCCCATTATAAATGGGGCATAAACTGTACGAAACGAGCTGCAGATTTTTTTGCATCGTTATTAAATAGACGAAAATATAGACGATGCGCAATTGGCTGCTTTTCAAAATAAATTCTGATAGGTTGCATAGAGAAAAAGTGGATTGACTGTAAAAGCTGACAATGATATAATATAGACAGATGTGTTTGAACGCGTGAAATGAAATGCCTGATTGCAAAATGGAGGCGTGAATGAGCGACTGGAGCATGCTGATCTGGCTTACACAGCTTGGGTTGAGTGTGGTGTTGCCCTTGGGGGGAATGACCGGCTTGGCGATATGGTTGTGCGGGAAATTTCAGCTTGGGCGTTGGGTGGTTCTGATCGGCATTTTGCTTGGGTTTATTCTTGCGGTATCCGGTTTCAGAAATACTTTGAAACAAATGGAGTATATGGAAAAGCGCAGGAAAGATTCCCATTCTCAAAAAGACAAAAAACAGTGACGGGAGGGGCGTATGGAAACCCGGAAAATCGTTTTGCACGAAACAGGGATTATTGCAATCGGTGAGTGCATAGGTGTTGCAGCTATGTTTGCCATCTTTGCATTGCTGGGGCGCTTTGATCGCTCGGTCGTATTGGGGGGATTGATCGGCGCTGTATTGACAATCCTGAATTTCTTTTTGATGGCGGTAAATGCCAACAGCGCAGCGGACAAAGCGGTCAATCAAGATGTAAAAAGCGGCAAAGCTATGCTTCAGTTTTCGTATGCTGGCAGACTTGCCATGATTTTCGTCATCCTCTTTGCATGCGTAAAAAGCGGTCTGTGCAATGTATTTGCGATTGTGATTCCGCTTCTTTTTGTAAGACCTACGATTACAATAGCTGAGTTTTTCAGAAAGTCAGGTGATTAAAAGTGTCCAGTTTGAATGTTTCTGGCGCATTTGTCTACTTTGTGATCCCGATTCTAGGCGGCATACCGATTACGCAGACAACGGTGTCCTCGCTGATCGTTACGATTGTCCTGATAGTGCTGAGCATACGGCTTGGAAAGAATCTGCAAAAGCGTCCGACGGGCGTACAGGTTCTGATTGAAAAAGGCGTATCCATGCTCTATGGCATGGTTGCCGAAACAATGGGCGAGCACAACCTGTATTGGACGCCTTTTATTGGAACGATTTTTTTGAGCAGCATTTTAGGCAGCTTGATCGGCATGACCGGTTTCCTGCGTTCGATGACGGCGGATTTGAGCTGTACGCTGGTTTGGGCTGTTCTTGTATCGGTGTTGATTTGGTATAACAATATTAAAAACAATGGCTTTATCGGATGGCTCAAAGGTTTTACGGAACCGATTGTTGTAATGACTCCGATGAATATTATCGGTGAAATCGCGCAGCCGGTATCCATGGCATTCCGTCATTTCGGCAACGTTGCGGGCGGCGGCGTAATCACCAGCATTTTGTATCTGGCGCTGTCCCTGCTCTCTAACGCGGTGCTGGGGCTGATTGCGGCAAACGGTGTGTTGATTCCGATTGTCTTGACGGTTGTCGGTGTCGGCTTGATTGTATGGAGCAAGAAAAAGACACATAAAAAATGGTCGATGATTCTTGGAATCGTCAGCTCTGTGCTGGGCGTTTTCGGACTCTTGCAAGCGATGGGCGTACTGGAAGGCGTACCGGTGCTGAGCTTCGGTATTCCGGCAGTGCTGTCTTGCTACTTCGATATTTTCTCTGGCTTTGTTCAGGCGTATGTTTTCTCTCTGCTTACTATGGTTTACATTGGAAATGCCTGCCCGCCTCCGGAAGAAACCGGAGCGGTGCAGTAATATTTCGTATACATTATCAATTACAACTTAGGAGGAAATGTTCTATGGAAACTTTGGCACAAGCAATTATGGTCGCAGGTAAGGCAATCGGCGCAGGTCTGTGCATGGGCATCGGCGCTATCGGTCCTGGCGTCGGCGAAGGTAACGCCGTCAGCAAGACGGTTGAAGGCATGGCGCGTAATCCGGAGATGGCGGGTACGCTGCGTTCCACGATGATCATGGGTTGTGCTATTGCGGAGACCACGGGTATTTACTCGCTGTTGATCGCGTTCCTGATCCTGTTTGCCCTCTAATATTCATCCTTTCTGATTATCCCAAAAGAGAGGAGTGAATCAAATGGGACAGTTTGAGAGTTTCATTGGCGTCAATTTCTGGACGGCGCTGTTTATATTGCTCAATACGTGCTCAATTTTTGTTGTGGCACGGAAATTCCTTTTCACACCGGTTCATAACATGATCGAATCCCGTCAGAAGGAGATCGATCAGCTGTATGCCGATGCGGAAAAGGCAAAAACGGATGCCCGTGAGCTTCGTTCCGAATATGAAGCAAAGATTTCCGGCGTTCGTCAGGAAGCCGATCGCGTGATTAAAACGGCGACCGAGAGCGCAAACGCTATGTCTGCGAATATCGTCGCGGATGCACGCACGCAGGCGGATCAGCTCAAGCGCCGCGCGCAGACCGAAATCGATCTGGAGCGTCGCAGAGCGTTCGATGAAGTGAAGGGCGAACTTTCCGGCATTGCGCTGGATATTGCTTCTCAGGTCATCGAGCGCGAGGTCAACGAAAAGGATCACGAAGCGTTTATCGATGAATTCATCAAGAATGTGGGTGAAGCATCTTGACAGAGCTGGGACGCGCATACGGCGGAGCACTTTATGCTTTAGCCGAGGATGAACAGCTTGAAAACGAGCTGCTTGCCCAGATGGATGCAGTTTGTAAGCTGCTCGTCGATAATCCGGATTATGTGCGGTTAATCAAGGATAAGGCGATCGCGAAAAACGAACGTCTGTCTTTGTTGGATCATGCTTTTTCCGGACAGGTACATCCGTATCTGTTGAACTTTATGAAGCTGCTTTGTGAGCGAAGCGCATTTGGCGAAATGCCTGCCTGCCAAGCAGAATATATGTCTTGTTATAACAATAAACACGGAATTATTCCGGCCAAAGTCATTTCCGCAGAACCGCTCAGCGAAACGCAGCTTGCCCGGCTCAAGGAAGCACTTGAACGTAAATCTGGTAAGCATGTTAAGCTCGATCTTCAGATTGACGCAGCGCTTGGCGGTGGTTTGCGCGTTGAAATGGCCGGAAAATGTTATGACAATACCCTTGAAAGCCGAATGGATCATCTGCGCCGCGCATTGGCTGCAAGATCCTAATCTTACAGAAAGAAAGCCGGTGAACCCATGGATCTGAAACCTGAGGAGATTTCAAAAATCATTAAGGCCCAGATCAAACAATACGATCAAAAGCTCAAGCAAGACGAAACCGGTACGATCATTCTGGTCGGAGACGGTATCGCCCGTGCCAGCGGACTTGAAAGCTGCATGGCCAACGAGTTGGTCGAGTTTGAAAACGGCGAATATGGCATGGCGCTCAACTTGGAAGAAGATTCCGTCTCCATTGTTATTTTGGGTAGCGATGTGGGCCTGCACGAAGGCAGCACCGTTCGTCGCACGGGGCGCGTTGTTTCCGTTCCTGTTGGCGAAGAGCTGATTGGCCGCGTCGTCAACGCACTTGGACAGAGCGTGGATGGAAAAGGCGAAATTAAGACTAGCCATTCCCGACCGATTGAAAGCCCGGCACCGGGCATCATTGAACGTAAGAGCGTCAGTGTGCCGCTGCAAACGGGCATCAAGGCCATTGACAGCATGATTCCGATTGGCCGCGGCCAGCGCGAGTTGATCATTGGCGATCGTCAGACAGGTAAAACCGCTATTGCGACGGACACCATCATCAACCAACGCGGCAAGGATGTCATCTGTATTTATGTTGCGATCGGTCAAAAGAATTCCACGGTGGCACAGCTTGTTGAACAGTTGACACGTGCTGGCGCTATGGAATACACCATTGTTGTCAGTGCAACGGCTTCCGAGCTTGCGCCGATGCAGTATATCGCGCCGTATGCAGGCTGCACGATGGGCGAATACTTCATGCAGCAGGGTAAAGACGTATTGATTATCTACGATGATTTGTCCAAGCACGCCGTTGCCTACCGTGCCTTGTCGCTGCTGATTCGTCGTCCGCCGGGACGCGAAGCTTATCCGGGCGACGTTTTCTATCTGCATAGCCGCCTGCTTGAGCGTGCTGCACGTATGGCGCCCGAATATGGCGGCGGCAGTCTGACCGCTCTGCCGATTATCGAGACACAGGCGGGTGATGTTTCCGCTTACATCCCGACGAATGTCATTTCGATCACAGATGGCCAGATCTTCTTGGAGAGTGAGTTGTTCCATTCCGGCATCATGCCGGCTGTCAACCCGGGTATTTCTGTTTCCCGTGTCGGCGGCAATGCACAGATCAAAGCCATGAAGAAAGTTGCCGGTTCGCTTAAGCTGATTTACAGCCAATATCGCGAACTGCAGAGTTTTGCTCAGTTTGGCAGTGATTTGGATGCAGATACCAAGGCGCGCCTGTCGCAGGGCGAACGCGTGGTTGAAGTGCTCAAGCAGGGTCGTAATCAGCCCATTGATGTCGAAAAGCAGGTCTGTATTCTGTACGCCGTCATCAATAACTATTTGGCGGATGTGCCGGTGGAACGCGTTTCGCTTTATGAGCTGGGATTATATGCCCGCCTTGACGCCCAGCACGCGGATATTCTGGAGGCCATTCGCACGACGGGCAAATTTGAGAAGGAAACCGAAGAGAAGCTTTGCGCTGCTCTGAAACAGTATACCCAAGATTTTCTTGCGCAGTGAGTAAAGGAGGGGATTTGGGATGGCTGGCGCTTCGATGAAAGACATCAAGCTGCGCATTAAAAGCGTAGAAAGCACCATGCAGATCACCAAGGCGATGGAACTTGTCGCTTCCTCCAAGCTCAGGAAGGCGAAAGAACGTCAGGAAAGATGTCGCCCTTATTTCATGGGGCTCAAGCAAACGCTGGAAAGCATCGAAACGGCGACGAATGATTTTTCTTCGCCTTATCAGCAGCAGCGTGAAATCAAAAAGCGCTGCCTGATCGTCATTGCAGGTGACCGAGGCTTGGCGGGTGGATACAACAGCAATGTGTTTAAGTCTGTTCAGCCAATGCTCGAGGAAGGTTCCGTCTGCGTATTGCCAATCGGCAAGCGGACTGTTGATTTTTTTGCGCGCAATGGGATAGAAATACTGACGACCGAATTTGCGGAGGCAGCTTCCGTTTCGGTTTCGGATTGTTTCACCATCAGCAACCTGATTACAAAAGGATATTTGAACGGCCAGTATGACGAGGTTTCGGTGGTTTATACGCGTTTTGTATCCATGCTGACGCAGACACCCGCGCACGATGTGCTTTTGCCTCTTGAAAAACTTGAAGGAAAGGCAGAAACCGGCGTTCGCCAGCTTGTGCTCTATGAGCCGAATCCTTCCGCGGTCTATGACGCTATTGTCCCCAATTATATTGCGGGCATGATTTACGGCGCCATGTGTGAATCCGTCGCCAGTGAGCTTGGCGCTCGCAGAACGGCGATGGACGCCGCCAGCAAGAATGCGTCGGAGATGATCGATGATTTAAGCTTGCGCTATAATCGTGCTCGCCAGGGCGCGATTACGCAGGAAATCACGGAAATCGTCGCCGGTGCAGAGCATTAATCTCAAAACAGAAGGAGCAACGCTATGGCTAAAGGAAGCATCGGTACCGTGGTGCAGGTCATCGGCCCGGTACTGGATATTCGATTTAAAGATGGCGAGCTGCCCCAGCTTTTGAACGCCGTTGAGGTTGAAAGCGGCGAGAAAAAACTGACGGTCGAGGTCGCGCAGCATATCGGCGACGATGTGGTGCGTTGTATCGCGATGAGCAGCACGGATGGCCTGACGCGCGGCGCGAAAGCCGTGGATACCGGCGCATCCATCACGGTGCCTGTCGGAGAAAAATGTCTGGGACGCATCTTCAACCTGTTGGGTGAGCCGGTTGATAACCAACCTGCGCCGGAAAATGTCGAACGCTGGGCGATTCACCGCGATCCGCCGCCGTATGACGAGCAGGAGACCTCTGCTGAAATCCTCGAAACGGGCATCAAGGTTGTTGACCTGATCGCACCGTATGCTAAGGGTGGCAAGATCGGCTTGTTTGGCGGCGCCGGCGTCGGCAAAACCGTTTTGATCATGGAACTCATCAACAACGTCGCCAAGCAGCACGGCGGTCTCTCCGTTTTTACGGGCGTCGGCGAACGCACGCGCGAAGGCAACGATCTCTATAACGAGATGAAAGAAAGCGGCGTTCTGAGCAAGACCGCACTGGTCTATGGTCAGATGAACGAGCCGCCGGGAGCACGTATGCGCGTAGCGCTGTCCGGTCTGACGATGGCAGAGTATTTCCGTGATCGAGAAGGACAGGACGTTCTGCTGTTCATTGATAATATTTTCCGTTTTACGCAGGCCGGTTCCGAAGTTTCCGCGCTGCTTGGCCGTATGCCGAGCGCCGTTGGTTATCAGCCGACATTGGCAACGGAAATGGGCGCGCTTCAGGAGCGTATTACTTCAACGAAACGCGGTTCCATTACGTCTGTTCAGGCTGTTTATGTGCCCGCGGACGACTTGACCGACCCCGCTCCGGCAACAACGTTTGCGCATTTGGATGCAACAACGGTTCTTTCCCGTGCGATTTCTTCGCTCGGCATTTATCCGGCCGTTGATCCGCTGGAATCCACGAGCCGTATTTTGAATCCGGATGTCGTAGGTGAGGAGCATTATCGTGTTGCTCGCGACGTGCAGCGTATTTTGCAGCGCTACAAGGAATTGCAGGATATCATTGCCATCATGGGTATGGACGAGCTGTCCGAAGAAGATAAGCTGACGGTTTCCCGTGCGCGTAAAATCCAGCGCTTCCTTTCACAGCCGTTCAGTGTAGCCGAGCAGTTCACCGGCATGGAGGGCAAGTACGTGCCGATTAAAGAAACCATTCGTGGCTTCAAGGAAATCATTGAAGGCAAGCATGACGACCTGCCGGAAAGTGCGTTCCTGTTTGTAGGCACGATTGATGAAGCGGTAGCAAAAGCCAAAAAGGGTGAGCATTCATGAGTACGTTCCACCTGAAAATCAGCACTCCGGACGGCCTGCTCTTTGATGGCGAGGTTGAGCGTGTTCGCGCCCGCATGATCGACGGCGACGTATGCCTATTGGCGCATCATGCCGATTATGTGTCTGCTGTCGGTGCGGGCGAGGCCGCTATTGCTTTTGAGGACGGTCAAGTGCGACGTGCAGCCTGTATCGGCGGTATGCTCACAATGATCAGCGGAGAAGCTAACCTGATTGCGACGACATTTGAATGGTCGGAAGATATTGATCTTCCACGCGCTCAACACGCTAAAGAGGTTGCACAGGCTCGCATAGTGGCAGCAAAGAATGATGAAAGAGAGCTGATGCTCGCAGAAGCTAAACTGCGTCGAGCATTGGTTCGTATCGGCGTAAAAAGCTGAGTACATGATACAATCAACAGGGACGGTTTCCGTCCCTGTTTTTGTGTTTAATTGATCGTGCCGGACAATGCAGGAATAAGCTCTCTTAATCCTGAGAAAAAGCCTCCGCTTGCTTGTACCTGAGCAAGTTGCACAGCTTGTTTGCCTTCAAGCCAAACGCCCTGTTGAAGCAGCTCTTCGTGAATTGGAATGATCCGATACGTATACAAGATGCCCGCCTGCGCTGTACTATCTAAAAAACTGAGTGCCTGTCCGGAAGACGCTATCATCTCGGTCAGAATCACGGATTCCCCAACTGAGTCGCGTTGAATGCGATACCGTGCATCGGAAGATGCTTTGAAATGCAGTTCTGGATATCCGCTTGCATTATGCGCCACATAGAAGGATGAGGGGGCATCAGGCGCCTGCCAGATATCCGAAACGGCATAAGGCCGATTTGAAGCTGCAAAGACTTCGCTGAGTCGGTATTCCTTTGGTGTTTTGTCACTGGCGAGCATGATGGAGCCGCGGCTTGTCAGCGCGCGTTTATCTAACGTCAGCCAGACCAGCCCATCCGGCTGGCTGAAATCTGGCTTTTCTCTGTCCGCATACGCTTTTTTGAAAAAAGCTGCCGCGAGTGACGCCGTATTGCGTCCACCTGTAATACCGTTTGAAATTTTATGTTTCGCGTCAGTTTGGTCATAACCCATCCAGACGGCGACGGAAATCTCTGGCGTATACGCCGCCATCCAGATATCACGATTGCCACCTGTCATTGAAACGGTTCCCGTTTTTCCTGCAATGGGAGTGTTTGCGGCAAGCATACGCGTTCCCGTTCCACTGGAAACGACTGATTGCAGCAGTGATGTCATTAAAAACGCATTTTGAGCGGAAAGAACCTGTTTGCCGCTGTCTTTTCGTTCATATACATTACTCCCATCTACGGTTTCAATTCTCTCGACGCAGTAAGGTTGATGGTATATGCCGCCGTTTGCATAGGGCACGTAGGCCGCTGCCAGTTCAACAGGCGTTACACCGTAGGTCATCGAGCCTAGCGCCAACGAGAGATTTCGATCGCTGTTCCGCGTCGGAATGCCCATTTTGTTGAGATATTGAATCGATGCATCCAACCCGATTTCTTCCAGCAGGCGCACAGCGGTCGTGTTGAGTGAATTCCGAATGGCTGTTCGCATTGTAACAAGCCCATAATATCGATCGCCTGCATTGCGCGGCGTATAGCCGCCAAAGCTTGTCTTTTCATCCAGCAAAACAGAAGCTGTCGTATATCCGAGTTCAAGCGCAGGTCCGTAGACAGCCAAAGGTTTCAGTGCAGAGCCGGGCTGACGGCGCATTTGCGTCGCGCGGTTCAACCCACGGCGAACGGTATAATCCCGCCCTCCAATCATCGCTAAAACGGCGCCGTTGTTTGTATCGACAACAGCCATTGCGCTTTGTATAGGCGTTCCATCCGAAGCTGCAGCAGGGAAAAAACTGGAATCTGCGTATACTTCATCCGCGATTGTCTGAAGCCGCGCGTCATAGGCTGTGTAGATTTTAAATCCACCCTGAATCACTTCATCAGCTGAAAGGCTGAGCAGCTCCGCGCTTTCCCGAAGCGCTTCGTCAATATACCAGCTGTAAAGCTGTTTTTCAGCTTCTTGTGCGAGCACCCATATACTTTCGTCAAGCGCTGCCTGTTTTTCCTCCTGCGAGATAAAACCATTTTCTGCCATGACAGAAAGGATGTATTGCCGTCGCGAGCGATTGTTTGAGGGGCTGATATGCGGCGCATAGATAGAGGGTGCTTTAATAATCGCTGCAAGACTTGCACTTTGGTTCAAAGTCAGGTCTTCCGCGTCCACGCCGAAATATGCCTGTGCCGCCGCTTGAATGCCATACGCTCCTCGTCCGAAGTAAACTGTATTCAAATACATGGCCAGGATTTCGTCCTTATTGTAAACCTTTTCAATTTGAAACGCGAGGTTGATTTCCTCCAGCTTACGGCGAATCGTTTTTTCAGCGCTGAGATGGGTGAGTTTGGCCAGCTGCTGTGTGATGGTGCTTGCGCCTTCCGCCAGCGATCCACTCTTTAAGTTGCTTCGTAACGCACCCAAAATGCGGTAAACATCAATTCCGCGATGGTCATAAAAACGTAAATCTTCGGCTGCAATGAAAGCTTGGCGCGTATGTAATGGAATTTCATCAAGAGAAACGATTATTCTATTTTCCGACCCGCGCAGCTCACTCATCAGTTCTCCGTTCATGTCATACATGGAGGATGTCTGTGCTAACGCAGATAATTTGGAAATATCCAATTTCTGCCAATCCGGCACATCAAAAAACACATAAAACGCTGCGCAGAAAAGCAAAAGCACGCCAATAAGTGCAGCCAGAATCGTCAGCAACACCTTTTTTACTTTGCTCATCCATTCAGCCTCCTAAAACGTGTTTTTCTCTTTTTACCCAAACTGCGCGGAAATTATGCGTTTTTTTGCATAGAAGCGCATATATGTTCATATGGTGTATCATCGAATACAAGAGGAGGAATCATTGTGCTGCAAACCACAAAACAAGGGGATGCGTTGACGGTCTATTTGACTGGCGAAATCGACCACTGTGTTGCGGAAGGACTCCGAAATGAAATCGAAATGCTGATTGTTGCACACGACCCACACCGCCTGATTCTCGATTTTTCTCAGGTCAGCTTTATGGACAGTTCCGGTATCGGCATGATTATTGGTCGATATAAAACCATGATTGCCCGTGGTGGGTGCGTCTCTGCCAGCGGACTTCGTCCGCCGGTAGATCGACTGTTTCATTTGGCCGGATTACATCGAATCATTGCCATTGACAAAACAGAAGGGTGGGAAATACATGAATAATCAAATGGAACTGAAATTTTCAGCCATTCCAGAAAATGAAGCGTTTGCACGAATGGTTGTCAGCGCGTTTCTTGTACAGGCCAATCCCACGCTCAGCATTGTTTCGGAGGTTCGGACAGCCGTCAGTGAGGCGGTGACAAATGCCATTGTTCATGCATATGAAGAAACAAGCGGATATGTCATGCTTCGTGCATGGATTGATGAAAACGATATCCGCCTTGAAATTGAGGATCAGGGAAAGGGCATTGAGAACATCGAGCAGGCGATGCAGCCTTTTTATACGTCACATCCTGAGCAGGAGCGCACGGGTATGGGCTTTGCTTTGATGCAGTCTTTTATGGATCACGTGCGCGTTCAGTCTTCTCTTGGAAATGGAACAATCGTTTTTATGCAGAAACGTCTGCATGAAAACGATGAATGATGACTATGACGCGCTTCGCAAACGATGAATCTCTGCTCATTCAAGCGCAAAATGGTGATTCAGAAGCTGTTGAGCTATATCTTTCTGCGTTTGTTCCGTTTTTAAATACGATAGCTAAACGCTTTTTTAATCCAGTGTTATCCTCGCAGGAACTTTGTCAGGCCGGGTATATCGGACTAATGCTTGCCTTGCAGCGGTACGATGACACCCAGAATGTGCATTTTATGACTTACGCTATGCCGTGGGTGCTCGGCGAAATGAAGAAAGCGCTTCGCCATGCATCTGATCTGTCTGAAGGTCAACAGCGCAGTCAAGCTATTGCACAACAGCTTGGAAAACTCAGCTCAATCCTTGGCCGGGAACCGCGCATTGATGAATTAGCAGATTTTTGTAAAACCAATCCATCAGAAATTATCTGGGCGCTTGAAGGCGGCTGTGTTCCTCAATCCTTGGATCATCCCTGTGAAGAAAACGGAAAAACACTGCTGGAAATTCTGATGGGCAAAGATTCAATCGACGATGAATCTACGGATATCCATTTAGCGCTTGGGCGCTTATCTGATCAGGAACGAACGTTGATTATTCTTCGGTATTTTCGGGATCATACGCAGAAAGAAACCGCAAAGCTCATGAAACTGAGCCAAGCCCAAATCAGTCGTATTGAGCGCCGCGCGCTTGAAAGCCTTCGATTCTGGCTCACATGAATTGTAAGAGAAGAGCCATTGAGAAAGTTGAACCCACAGCTCTTAAAAACGCAAAAACGAACAGTTGTTTTTTCTCGATCCCGCACGACTCAAGAAACAGATGGTTTTGCGTTAAAATCGAAATTCCACCAAAACCCATCAGCCCAGCCACACAAACGGCTGTTTGAAACGTTATTGTATCTGTCAAACTCAATGCATGGATGCCGCCGGCAATCTCAAGCATGGCCTGAAAGCTGGCACGGCTCCACTCAGATGGGAAAGAAAAAACACAGCTTATGCAGGAAGCGACAACGCTGAAAAAAACAATACAGCCGCCCACGCCAAGTACGGCCTGTACACTATCTGCAATAGGGCTGGCCATCTGCAAATCCTTTCTGACGGTTGGATTTGACCCGATCTTATACGATGATTCAAACCGCCAGGCGCAGAATGCTGCGAAGCATGCGCCTATCCAGTGAGCAGACAACAATCGGATACATATGCTTTGACTGAATCCCCATGTGCGCAACGTACTCAAAAAAAACATAGGACTGATTGTGCCTGTAAGCGCGCTGAGAAAAACGCACTGTCTGCGGCTCATCGTATCAGATGCAGCTGAAATCATTGCTGCGCCAGACGGAGAGCCTCCCAACAAACCGAGCGTTAAAACAAGGGGAACAGAAGGAATCCTGCTTTTTTTCAAGCGTGAAGACAGCGTTTTGCAGAGCACCATATAGGGAAAAAGACTCGGCACAATGTCGCGTCCCCAAACAAAGAGCGCTTCACGGGCAGATTTTATTGCAAGATCCGGAAAGCGCAGAATAAGCGCAGCCATCGTCAGAGCAGCCAATGCAGCCATCCATTCATCGCCTCCAAAGCACTTTATGCAATCCAATCTTTCAAACATGTCAGCAAAAAGCAAAGTTTTTCCGGAAAAACGACGAAAAAATGAACGTCACCTGTTGCATGCAATGTCCGCATCGTGCTATAATAATTGATGTAGCAAAAATAACCGGGAGGTTTTTTACGTATGTCAGGCCATTCCAAGTGGGCAAATATTAAACACAAAAAGGGCAAGGCCGACGCTGAGCGCGGCAAGGTTTTTACGAAAATCGGTCGCGAAATCGCGATCGCTGTCCGCGACGGCGGCAGTGATCCGACTGTCAACGGCAAGCTTCGCGATGTAATCGCAAAAGCGAAAGCCAACAATATGCCGAACGAAAACATCAAGCGCTCCATCGCGAAAGCGGCGGGTGAGCTGGGCAACGTCAATTACGAAGAAATTCAGTACGAAGGCTATGCGCCGGGTGGCGTCGCCGTTATCGTTTCAACCGTTACGGACAATCGTAACCGCACCGCTTCCGATATCCGCCACATCTTCGATAAGAACGGCGGTTCCTTGGGCACCAATGGCTGCGTCTCTTACATGTTCGATAGTGTTGGCTTGATCGTGATTGAGCGCAAACCGGGCATGGATGAAGATGAAGTGATGATGGCAGCGCTTGACGCGGGCGCCAGCGATGTGGACGTGCTTGACGACAGCTTTGAAGTGACAACCGCCGTTTCCGATTTCTCTGAAGTGCGCGACAATCTGGAAAAGGCCGGTTACACGTTCCTGAGCGCTGAGTTGACCATGATTCCGCAGACGACGAACGAAATTACGGATCCGGAGACCGTCGAAAAGATCCAGAAAATGTTGGAAATGCTCGATGATCTGGATGATGTGCAGGATGTTTACCACAACGGCGATCTGCCAGAGGAAGAGGACGAAGACGAATAATCTTCATCGACATAGAGAAAAGACCGCCCGGTTTGCCGAGCGGCTTTTTTCTTGTCGTATCTTGACTTTTGGCCCCGATTATGAAACAATATACACGTATATTTGCCGGTTTTCGGCATGAGGAGAGGTTACTATATCATGAAAGGGACTGTAACGCTGATCGTACCCTGCTACAACGAGGAAGAATCCCTTCCCATTTTTTATCATGCCGTTTGCGATGTTGCCCAAACTCTTCCCGATTACCAAATGACTTTTCTGCTGATTAACGACGGTTCCAAGGACAATACGCTTCAGATCATGCGCGATTTGGCCGCAAAAGACGAGCGTGTCAAATATCTGTCTTTTTCCAGAAATTTTGGAAAAGAAGCTGCCATGTATGCGGGCTTTTGTAATGCGGAGGGAGACTACGTTGCCGTTATGGATGCGGATATGCAGGATCCGCCGTCCCTGCTGCCTCAAATGATCGAAATTCTCGAAAAAGAGGGATACGATAGCGTTGCCACGCGCCGCGTAACTCGTGACGGCGAACCGCCAATCCGCTCTTTTTTTGCACGGATGTTTTATAAACTGATCAATCGTATTTCCGAAGCCGACATTGTTGATGGCGCGCGGGATTTCCGCCTGATGAAGCGTGAAATGGTGAAAGCGATTGTGTCTATGTGCGAATATAATCGGTTTTCCAAGGGAATCTTTGGCTGGATCGGTTTCAAAACAAAGTGGCTGCCGTATAAAAATGTAGAACGTGTCGCCGGCGAAACCAAATGGAGTTTTTTCAAGCTGTTTAAGTATTCATTGGACGGCATTGTTAACTTCTCGCAGGCTCCGCTCTCCATTGCGTCGATTTCCGGCTTGGTGTTTACGTTTATCGCTTTTTTCATGATTCTTTTCGTCGTTGTGCGCCGATTAATCTTTGGCGACCCTGTTGCAGGCTGGGCATCAACGGTGTGTATTATTCTGTTTATCGGCGGCGTACAACTTCTCTGCATGGGGATTATGGGACAATATCTGGCTAAAACATATTTGGAAGTCAAGAGCCGCCCGCATTATATCATCAGCGAAACCAACGACAAAGACGCTAAGCGTATCGGCTGAGAGGGGAGGTTTCCATATTGAAAGCAAAAAAGCATGGCTCGTTTCATCAAAAGCATAGCTTGGGACAGAATTTTATTGAGGATGAAACCCTGTTAGAGCAGCTGGCGGATCTTTCTCTGGTCACATCGCAAGACTGCGTATTGGAAATCGGGCCGGGCTTTGGCGCGTTGACGAAGCCGCTGGCTCGTCGCGCTAAACAGGTTGTCTCCCTTGAAATCGATCGAACGCTGATTCCGATTTTAAATGTGACGCTTGAAAAGCAGTCCAATGCTCGTGTCATTTGCGGCGACGTCATACGCACGGATCTGGCTTTGCTCGTCAAAGAATGCTTTGGTGAAGACTGTTCTTCGCTTCGCATCGCGGCGAATCTTCCGTATTACATTACAACCGATGTTCTGACCAAATTGATGAATGAATTGCCGCAAGCCCAATCCATCGCGGTCATGATTCAAAAAGAGGTTGGAGATAAACTGCTCAGCAGCCCCGGCGAAGATGGATACGGTCCGCTTGCCGTAATGTGTCAATATCACTACAACGTTGTCCGTGCGTTAGACGTTCCAGCTGCCTGTTTTAATCCGCCGCCCAAGGTGGATTCCAGTTTTATGGTGCTTGAGCGCCTTGAAACGCCTTATGCGGACGGGGGAGACGAGGCTGTCTTTACGCGTCTTGTCCGCAGCGCCTTTGCCATGCGCCGCAAGACACTGCTCAACAACCTCATTTCCGGCTTTGCGCTAAATCGTGAGCAGGCCGCCTCATACCTTGAAGCCGTCGGTCTATCCGTACAGGCAAGAGCCGAAGAGCTGAGCCTTGAAGATTTTGCAAAGCTTTCCAGACAACTACAATCCCTTTAATCAAAAGCGCACTCCTGTCGCGGGATTAGTCCTGCGGCAGTTTTTTTATCTGTTACCAAAAAAACATTACAAATCGCTTGCATTGTCAAAGTCTTACCATTATATATAGAGATTTACATTTCTAACAAAATGTGGTATGATGAGCAGTGATCAACATCGTTTCAAATCGATATGAAACCGACTTGTCATGAGTGCATAGAGGTGAAAGAAATCGTGAAAAAGAAGTGCATGGTACAGGCTGCGCTGGTGCTGCTTCTCGTGCTGTGCTTTTCCTGCGCAGCAGCCCAGGAAGCCAAGGACCTGACAAACGCATGCATCATTTCGTCTCCGGATAAGACAACCGATAAGGTTCACGATGGGGCATATACCAGTTTCTGGCAAAGCCGTACAAATGAAAAGCCCCATCTGGAGTTCCAAACGCCTGAAGGAGAGAGCGCGCAGTATCTTTATATCTGTTTTGCCGAGATGCCGGAGGCATGGAGCATTGAAGAAGAAATCAACGGCGAGTGGCAGACTTCCATAGAGGGAACAACAGACTATTATCATGTCTTGGTAGCGCTGAATGGAAAAAACCATTTCCGTCTTGTTGGCATTTCGGAAAAGAAAAGCTACTTGAAATTGAACGAAGTCTTCGTTTTCTCAGACGGCGAACTGCCGGACTGGGTGCAGCAATGGGAACCTACGCCAAAGAAGGCGGATTTGCTTCTGCTTGTTGCGCATCCGGATGATGAGCTGATCTTTTTCGGCGGAACCATTCCCACTTATGCAGTGGAAAAGAATATGAACGTCGTTGTCGCGTACATGAGTTATTCCAATACGACACGCCGCAGTGAGCTGCTCAACGGCCTATGGCATATGGGTCTTCGCCAGTATCCGGTGATCGGAGATTTCGGCGACGTTTATATGCGATCGTTGGATGATGCTTACGCTCACTGGACAAAAAGAAAAAGCCGTGCATATATCACGGAACTCATTCGCCAATACAAGCCAGATGTTATGATTACGCATGATATCGACGGCGAATATGGCCATGGGGCACATAAGCTTTGCGCCAATGTCACTCAGTACTGCGTAGAGCATTCTGGTGACGAGACTTTCATGCCGGAATCTGCCGAAAAATGGGGGACATGGACGGTAAAAAAACTATATCTGCATATGGGGCGGGAAAATACCATTTTCATGGATTGGCATGTGCCGCTTGAATCAATGGGCGGCAAAACCGGGCTGGAATTGGCGCAGGAAGCCTATGCCTATCATGTCACACAGCAATCCACCTCTTTTACCGTGACCGATGAAGGCCGGACTGGCAACGCAAAATTCAGTTTGGTCTATTCCCAAGTCGGCGAAGATCAAATCGGCGGCGATTTTTTTGAAAATCTCGGTTCATCCAATGAAAGCACCCCTTCTGAGGCCATCGAACCTGAGCCGACTTCAACTCCAACTCCTGACTATGATAAAGTAACTGCCGATGTTGAATGGCCGGTTGAAAAACCGAAAGTGGACGCATATGGCTATCCGCTCTCCGGCGAATACGTCCATTCAGACGATGAAAACGGTCTCTGGTTTTACGCCTCGCCGACGCTTGTGATCCGCATTGATCGTTTTTTTGACGCCGAACAGGTGCTGACATGGTATGAAGCGCAGGTTTTTTGCGATTTGAATGCCGAGCGCGTGGGCAGTATTCTATATAATCCAAGCAAGCCCCAGCAGAAGCATGTCCAGGCCTCGCTTATCGCCAAGCAGAATCAGGTTGTATGGGGCATGAATACGGATTATTACACCTATCGAGTGGGACGAAAAACCATCACGGGTATGGTTATTCGAGATAAACAGGTCTTTTATGACCGTGTTCCGGCCGCTAATCGTCGCCAATTTCCCAATCTGGATACGCTTGCCATGCTGGAAGACGGAAGCTGGCGCGTATTTCATTCCGATGAACACAGCGCTCAGGAATATCTGGATATGGGTGCCGTCGATGTTTTTTCCTTTGGCCCATACCTGATCCGAGACGGCGAAATCAATCCGTTTATCGCGGAAATGACCAATGGAAAAACGCCTCAGCCTCGTTGTGCAATCGGTATGGTTGAACCGGGACATTATTACGCGGTTCTGGCAGAAGGCCGCATTCGAAATATTAGCATTGGCGTATCGATTGCGCAAATGGCTGAATTGATGCAAAAAGGCGGCTGCAAAGAAGCTTTGAATCTGGACGGCGGGCAGACTGCCGTCATGCTCTTCATGGGCGAACAGATTTCCCGTATCGGCAAATACGACGGCGGCAAGACAAACGCTCGCGCGACAACCGAAATTATCGGCGTCGGACATTCAGATTTAATCGATCCTGACGCAAAATAACCATAGAACCCCCACAGATACGCTTAAGCCAAACGCATCTGTGGGGGTTCATTTATCGAATCAAAAAGCGAAGCCGGGGACGAAGCTTGTTGGCATAAAGCACAGTCATCGGAACAAGAAGCCGATCATACATAAACAGACAAATGTCCAGCAAAATGATAAATGCAGCCAGCATCCACATGCCCATTTCAGTAAACTCTTCAACAACAGCATCCATATGAAGCACAAAGCCCAAGACCGCATACATAGCCACGACTGCACCATTAAATAGGAGCAGTTTCAGGATGACACGCATCGGCTTCTGATGAAGCTTGTCAATACTCCATTTGATAATCGGATAATAACCCAGAAAAATATAAAAAAATGCGGCTTCTTTGTCAATACCGAGAATGAGCACAATCAATGCGGTTGCCAGATAACCCATCCATGCAGTCTTTTTTCCATATTCGAGCAAAATAGGCAGAAGCAGCACGCCGCTAATCATCGGCGCACAATACGTTGCGATCGGTATTAACCCGCCGGTAAGCATCAACGCAACCGAAAGCGCAACCATCATGCCGCAGAACGCAATTTTTCCGCTTTGTTTTCTGCTGGCGGAACGATTCTGACCAGCCATCTTGATCATCCCTCTTTTTTCACATCAATTTGATTTCATTATAACACAGGGGAAAAGGATGTACAACTGACCCGGTTTAAGAGACAGAAAACTACCATGTCGCATTTATGCAGAAAAAACGTACAAAAAATCCCCTTTACCGACTAAGTAAAGGGGGAACATATAGGAAGGCGTTGAATCAATCCTGAAGCGCCAAACGCTTGGCCAGCTGACGAATCTGCGGAATCATCGCCAGCACGATGCAGATGATCGCTTCCGGAACAAGGTAAAGGCCGTTGTACACCATCGAGTAAATCACTACATTCTGTCCCTCCGGCGCATACATGCCAAAGAAAATCAATCCAGACAGGAACGCACAGACGAAACGGCCAAAAGTACCGAGGATGATGCCGGGAATCATGCCCCACTGGTCGGAGAACTTGTTGGAAAGACCCGCCAGACCCAGCATGGCAAAAGCCAACGGATAATCAAGCAGCAGCTCCACAGGATGAACAAAATACAAACCGCCCTGAAGGAACTGCACAAAACCATAGGCTGCGCCAACCAGCATGCCGGGGCCTACGCCATAAGCATAGGCGAAAAGGAACATCGGCAGCATGCTTGCCAGGGTGATGGAACCACCTTGAGGCATTTTATACAGCGTGATAAAGGAAAGCACCGTAGAAAGTGCAATGCACAGAGCGCCATTGGCCAGCATACGCGCCGTCCAGCGCTTCTTGTCCTTGGAAACGGCAAACACCACGACGCCGACCAGCAGCAACGCGACAATGACGCCCCAAGTAGCAGAGGAAACCTCGGCAAATTCAGAAAACATGATGGGAACCCCCTTTTATAATGCTTCCAATTCGTAAGGCCGCAAAAAAGCCGCACTCCCTACACAGGATTGCGGCTTTGATATTCAAATCAAGCTCGTCGCTTCCCTACGGTAGGATTAACTACACAGGTTCAAAGGGACCGGCTCTAAAGCCATCTCAGCATTGCGCGCCCCCAGCGGTCTTTTGAATTGTCAAACATATTATAAACGCACACGATTAAACTGTCAAGCAGAAATTATACGTGTCCGCCGCCCATGAGCAGCGCCATGACGGCTTTCTGGGCATGCAAACGATTTTCCGCTTCGTCGAAAATAACGCTGTGACTGCCGTCGATCACTTCTGCCGTTACTTCTTCGCCACGATGTGCCGGCAGGCAATGCAGGAAAATGCTGTCTTCGTGAGCCACTTTCAGACAATTGGCATTGATCTGATAGCCCGCAAACGCCTGTTTGCGTTTTTCGGCTTCGCTCTCCTGTCCCATACTGGCCCAAACATCCGTATAAAGCACATCGGCATCCTTGCAAGCTTCCAGCGGGTCCGTGCAAACCGTCACCTTGCTTCCACTTGCGGCGGCGTTTTCAACAGCCCATGCCGTGTAAATGGGGTTAGGCTTATAGCCGTCCGGGCTGGCAATGGCGACGTCCATGCCGAGTTTGGAACAACCAATCATCAGAGAATGCGCCATATTGTTGCCGTCGCCGACAAATGCAAGCTTCAATCCCTTAAAAGTTCCTTTCTTTTCATAAATCGTCAGCAAATCCGCCAAAACCTGACAGGGATGGAATTCATCCGTAAGGCCGTTGATAATCGGGATCGAACCAAACTTCGCCAGTTCCTCCAAATCGCTCTGCTTAAACGTGCGGATCATGATGCCGTCTACCATGCGGGAAAGCACCTGCACCGTATCGCAGATCGGCTCACCCCGTCCAATCTGAATGTCATGCGTGGAAAGAAACAGGGCATTTCCACCCAACTGCGTTGTGCCCACTTCAAAAGAAACACGCGTGCGCGTAGACGATTTTGCAAAAATCATTGCAAGCGTCTTTCCTGCCAAACAGGTCTGCTTCTGTCCGCTTTTTTGCATCGTCTTGAGTTTTACCGCTAAAGAAAGGCATTGAAGAATCTCGTCCTCGCTCCAGTCCTGAAGCGTGAGCAGATGTTTTTGAGAAAAAGGCTGAGCCGCCTTGTACAGCGCCAAATCCATATCGATATCCTCCCTTGTTTGTGATCGTGTATGATTATACGTCATTTCTGCATATTATGCAACACATGATTGGCGTTTTCCACAAAAAAATTTTCTCGTGGAGGAAAAAGCCTCTGTTTTTTTATAAAAATAGGTTTTTCCCTTGAAAAAAGGCTGTTTTCGGGATAAAATAAAAAGGGATTTTTTGTAGAGAGAAGGATACGATGGCTAATATTGTTTTGATCGGTATGCCGGGCTGCGGCAAAAGCACTGTCGGCGCATTGCTGGCAGCAGCTCTTCACATGGATTTTGTAGATACAGACATTGTTTTGCAGGAGCAGCAGGGGAAAAAGCTTCAAACCATAATCGATGCCGTCGGCAACGACGCTTTCTTAAAGATCGAAGAAGACTGCATCTGCGGTCTTGAATACAACAATACGGTCATCGCAACCGGCGGCAGCGTGGTCTATGGAAAAAAAGCCATGCGCCATCTGCATGAAAACGGTCTGGTTGTCTACATTCGTCTGCCTTACGAAGAGATTGAACGTCGGCTCTCTAATCTGGCCACACGCGGCGTTACGCTTAAAAAGGGACAGACTTTGCACAGCTTGTACGACGAACGAATCCCGTTGTATGAAGCGGAAGCGGATTGTGTTTTCGATGCCGAAAAAGGCGACGTCGAAAAAACTGTGCTCGATTTGGCCGATCAACTGTCCGATCGTTTGGAGGCAAACGATGAACGTTGAAATCTGGGATCTTTATGACGCGCAAGGGGAAAAAACCGGAAAGACCATGATTCGCGGCGAAGCGATTCCCGTCGGCTTCTATCACATCGGCGTACATATCTGGCCGATGAACGATAAGGGCGAACTGCTGATTCAGCGCCGTTCCATGGGCGTTCAATGGAAGCCGGGCATTTGGGCTGTAACGGGCGGCTCGGCAGTCAGCGGCGAAGAACCGTTGACCGCCGCGAAACGTGAGTTGCGGGAAGAATTGGGCTATGCCGCTTCCAAAGCAGACATGCTCTTTGTCTCCAGACTTCGTCGTTCTAATTCCTATTGTTATGTCTACGCTGTCAAAACCAACTGGGCTGAAGATGATTTCACGCTTCAGAAGGAAGAAGTCAGCGCTGTGCGCTGGTGTTCGCCCCAGCGGTTGATGCAGATGGTTTCAGAGGGCAGCATGTATAATTACGGCGATGCGTATTACAGAATGCTATTTGATTTTCAAAAGGACATTCTGCGCGCGTAAACTGTCGGTTTATCAAAGGATATAGGGGATTATTGATGAAAAAATTGTATTTTTCCACGTTTGTTGAGGGGCTTGAAAAGCCTATTGAAGCTATGCTGCACAAAGAAGGCGGCGTCGCCGTCGAACGCGTACTCAGCGGTGCGGCGCTGTATCGCAGTGTCCGCGAGCCTGCGCTTCCTTATGTGCATCAGACGTTTCAGGTGCTTTTTCAGATGAAGCCGATGGCTAACGTCAACGATGCGGTGCGCCGTCTGCTCGCTACCGGCGGATGGCTCGACCGTTTCCCATACGAAGAGACGCAGGGGAAAAATTTTCGCATTGTGACCGCGCAGGATGATCATCTGGTCAGTGCGAATATGCGCTATGTAGACATGTTGGAAACTGCAATCTGTGAGCATACCGGCATGCACACGTACCGTGAACGCCCGGAGGTGGAGTTGTGGGTGCTTTGCCGTCCGGAAGCCTCCTATTTTCTGTGGCGGCTCGGCAAACGTTCGCCCAAACAGGAAGGTCAGCTCCGCTCAGACGTCTGCGCAGTTTCGGCATTCCTTGCGCATTGCGGCGCAAAGAATGCGGCTATTCTGGCATGCACGGGCAGCGCGCTGCCCGCAGCGGTCAAAGCTTCCGGCGTGCGCGCTCTGACCTGTATCTGTCCGGATCGCGCAACGGCTCGCCTGATTGAAAGTAAAGTCAGCGGTACGCGCGCTTATGAGGGCTCCAGTGGCTATACGGATTTGGCAGATTCCAGTCAAAGCGCCGTGCTTATGTATCTTCCGGTTAAAGCTGAAAAGACGGAAAGATTGGAAAGCGATTTGCGAAACGCGCTGTTTGAAGCGCGCCGCGTACTTGAACCGGAAGGCCGTATCGTTGTGATTGCCGCGCTTGCTCATGCAGAAAGCACGCTGCGCAAAACGCAGGGCGTCCGTGTTCTCGGACGGTATCCGCTCACGCTGAGCGGTCAGAAAAGCGCTATTTGGGTGATGGAAACCACGCCTGTGAACGACGAAGCGTAAAAAGGGGCGAGCGTATCACAGCATGAGCACCAAGAAGAAAAAAAAGAAAAAGAATAATCGGCGTCTCATTCTTGCACCCATTATTCTGATTCTGATTGTGGCTGTCGTTGGAGGCGTTGCGTTCTGGCAACTGCGAGGCGTGTTCAAATCCAATGCAACGACGGCAAAGGCGGTTGCCAGAACGATGGGCAATTCGTACTCAGGTACGGTCGTTATCGCTCGAAACGAACGCCTTTATGAAACGGAAAACAAGACCAGCATTGATTTCGTTGCCGCAGAGGGCAGTCATGTCAGTCGCTCCGGCGTAATCTGCAAAGTGTATTCGTCAGGTTACAACCAGACTGAAATCAATCGTTTGCAAACGTATCGTCAGGAAATTCAATCCTATCATGTCAGCACGGTATTCAGCTCGTATGTGGATGCGGCGCTGGACAGCGAAAACGAGGAGATTTCCAATTTGGCGCAGCAGGTTCGCACATTGGTGCAGGGACGCGGCGTCGGCAGTTTAAGCAATCTTGAAAAGCAGCTGAGCAGCTCGCTGACCGTCCGAAAAAACTATTTAAAGCAGAAATATCCGGATGATCAAACGCTCTCTGAATTGTATAAAGTTGAAAATGACCAGCTCAAAAAAATTGAAAGCTGGACGACCACTTATACGGCCTCGGAAGACTGTCTTGTCAGTTTTTATACGGACGGCTATGAAAACAGCGTCAATTCTTCTACATACAGTACGCTGACCCCCAGCGATGTGCGCGCAGTCATTCGCGGAGCTGCGCCGGAACAATCCACCGTTTCTCGCGGCAGCGATCCGATTTTCCGCACCGTTATGGAAGAGGAATGGTATGCGCTGTTTATATGCCAGGATCGAGATTGGAACCCTGTTGTCGGGGAAACCTATCAAATGCAGCTGACAGGATTTGACGATTATATCATTCCGGCGCAGGTCGTTTCCTTCACAAGAATCGGAAGCGATTTGCTGCTCCGCATGCGTGTCGGCCAGAGTGTGGAGCCCGTGCTGAATATTCGCACATGCGGCGCAACCGTGGGCGATTTCATAACCGGTTTCAGCGTACCTATCAATGCGCTGTACACAATGAACAATATGATCGGCGTTGTTGTTGCCGAGGGCGGTGCGCAGACGTTTGTCGAAGTGACCGTCATTTCGTATCCGGATGCGGATACGGCGTTTGTTCGACCGGTACTGGCAAACTCGCCGTTGATAGACGGGCAAAACATCCTGCTTTTCTGATGCAAGGAGGATATACAATGGATCAAGAACTTTGCATGCGGATTGCAGATATTCGCAAGCGGCTCGATACTGCTGCGCTTGAGCGTTGGGGACGTGTGCCCGAAATTATCGCGGTAAGCAAAACTGTCGCCGCCCCCCGTGTCAACGAGATAAAAGCGTCCGGAATTCTGCATCTGGGTGAAAATCGTGTGCAGGAAATACTTGAAAAACTTCCTTATCTGGACGCGTCTTTTCAAATTGATCTCATTGGACGGTTGCAAATCAACAAGGTTAAATATATAATAGACAAGGTTGCTATGATTCAATCTCTGGATCGGGAGACCCTGGCGCAGGAAATCGACAACCGTGCTCAACAGCACGGTCTTCGCATGCCGGTACTGATTCAGGTCAATATCGGCAACGAGCCTCAAAAGGGCGGCGTTGCCGTGGAAAACCTGATGTCCTTCGCACGATATGCTGCCGGTTTGCCTGGCCTTGATATCCGAGGTTTGATGGCTGTGATGCCGGATTTACGAGATGAAGATGCTTTGCGTCCGTATTTCAAGCACATGCGACGATTGTATGAGCAGCTTCAATGTGAAGCGATCGCTCATACAAAGATTGAAGAGCTTTCAATGGGTATGTCCGGTGATTATGAGTTAGCTGCTCAAGAGGGCGCAACACATGTCCGTATAGGCTCGGCCATCTTTGGCGCGCGTGCTTATCAAGAGAATGATCTCAAGGGGGAAACGCATTCATGAATTTTTTTACAACGTTGTCTGAAAAGCTCGGTTTCAAGCCTAAAGAAAATGATGAAGAGCGCGAAGAAGATGAGCTGGAAGATGACGAAGAGCAGGATGATGAGGACGAGGAGGAAGACGAAGAGCGTCCGTCTCGTTTCTCCCTGAATAATCCGTTTGGCAAAAATAAAAAACAGGCTTCCTCTTCTCGTCGCAGAGCTGTCGTAGCGGAAGAGGACGAAGAAGATGAGGAAGAGGAGCCCCCGGTTCGACGTCAAACCCGCCATAATAACGTCATTCACGATTCGCGAATGGACCCGCGTGCCGCGGAGGAATTGCAGTATACGCACTGCGAAAGAATTGTCAACGTTCGCCAGATTGAAGAATGTCGGGAAATCATCAAATATCTGCTGCGCGGAGAAAGCGTTTTGCTCAATTTGGAGAATATCGATCCCAAGGATTGCGGACGAGTGGTGGATTTGCTCAGCGGCGCAGCTTTTGCGCTTCAGGGGCGTATGCTTAAAGTCGCGCATTTGTCCTACCTGCTTGCGCCGGAGAATGTCGAAGTGATTGAAGAAGATGTATACGCTGCAAGCCGTATGCGTTATCGGTAATTCATATGATGGAAGAGAATCAACGCACGCTTGAATTTGCAGCGCGCTTTGCCAGTGAAAAAGGCATTGCGCGCTATACGCGTTTTCTGGACCCTGTTCAAGTTGCCGCCGCAAAGCAGATTGCGCGCGAACATGGTGCAGCTTTTTCGGTTTGGGGCGGCTATGAACAGGCGGAACGTCAAATTGGCTGCTTTCTTCCATGGGGAGAAGAGGCTTCTTCGAGTGATTTTCCGCTTGTTTGCCTGCATTCCCGTTTCTCTTCCAAATTCTGTTCTCTTTCTCATCGTGATCTTCTGGGCGCATTTATGGCTTTGGGCTTGACAAGAGACTCCATTGGCGATATTATCATAGTAGATTCAGATATCTATCTGTTTGTCATGGCACAAACTGCCGATTTCATCATGCAGGGCATGCACAGCGCCGGAAAAGCGACGCTTCGCTTTGAACCCGTAACGGGTGAGATCCGGATTCCAGAACCGAGAGGGAGTTGCTTTCATGATACGCTCAGCTCGCTTCGGCTTGACGCGGTTGTTGCTTCGGCTTATCGACTGTCAAGAAACGAGTCCGGCGACATGATCCGTGCGGGGTTGGTCAAACTCAATCATCTTCCCTGTGATCGGGTTGATACGGCTGTTGAAGAAGGCGCGATGCTTTCTGTACGTAGTAAAGGCAGAATCAAACTTCAAAAAATTGAGGGATTGACACGCAAGCAACGTATCGGAGTTACTTTTTTTCGATACGAATAAAATAACGTCTAAACGCTGAAAGGAGCTTCTCCAATGGCTATTACGCTTGATACAATCGTCAACAAAGTATTTAAGGTTGTCAAAAACGGCTATGACAACAACGAGGTTGAGAGTTTTCTCGACGAAATTCTGGAGGAAATGGAAAATCGAGAAGCTGAGACCAACAAGCTGAAAGAGCAGGTTGCTCAGCTGACTGCCGAATTGAATCAGGCCCGTGCAGATCTTCAGAAAGAACAGTCGTCCAAGCCCGAAATTGCTGCGCCGATTGCCGTCGCGCCTGCTCCCGCACAGAATGACCGTCATTCCAGCGAGAGCTTTGAGCTTGTGCTCAGCAAAGCGAAGGGCGCATATGAAGAAATTGTCTCCGCTGCCGATACTCGCGCTGCCGAGATTATCAACAAAGCGAATCAGGATGCGGCTTCCATCCGTTCGGATGCGCAGACAAAGATTGCCGATCTGACTGCTCAACTGGCCGCACTGCGCAAGCAAACCGCCGAGTATTACGATTCCCTCAAGAAGATTACCGACGCACAGACTGCTTCCATGGAGCAGATCAAGCGTCTGCTGTAAAAACAATTCAAGCAGGGGATAATCGCCCTGCTTTTTCTGTATAAAAGAATAGGGAGCCTTTCTTCCGTTATGCTAAGAAGAGAAGAGAGGTGTGTGTTTATGTCCGAATTTAACGACACGCTTGAACGTATTTCCATGCAGTTAGAGCAAATCGAAGAAAGCCTGCCTCGTCGGCCTTTGTGGAAACGCCGCCTGCTTGAGGATTTGCTCAGCGGCGCGGCAAGAGGAATCGGTTTTTCCATTGGATTTACCGTGCTTGGTGCGCTGCTTCTGTATGTATTGCAAAGCATTGCGCTCGCCAACCTGCCCATTATTGGCAAATTTCTGGCAGAACTGGTGCGCATTGTAGAGAGTAACCTGTAATTCTCATAAATATGAAAAGAATCAAGTATTTTTTATTAGCTGCCGTGATAGCGGCACTTGATCAGATCATCAAGTTTTTTATTCGTAAGCTGCCGGAGGGACAAGCTTTTTTCAGCGCGTCTCCGTTTTTTGAGCTGCGTCATGTAACCAATACGGGCGCAGCGTTTAGCCTTTTGGCTTCCAGGCAATCAGTGATTGTGGTCATCTCTGTACTGCTGACAGCGTTGCTGTGTCTGTATCTGGCGCACGAAAAATCACTCTCAGGCGCGGCATGTACTGCTGTTTCAGGACTAATCGGCGGTGGAATTGGCAATCTTCTCGATCGATTTTTCTTCGGCGGCGTAACAGACTACATCAAGCTGCTGTTTATTCGTTTTCCAATTTTCAATTTTGCAGACATGTGCGTCAGCGTATCCGTCGCAGCGCTTATTCTGCTGCTTCTTTTTGAACACCAAACAGAAAAAACGGAGGAATTCCATGGATGAGTCGGAGCGCATTGCGCTGACAGTTGAACCTGCCTTTTCCGGCATGCGGCTCGACGCTTATCTGCGCGAACAAACGCCTTTCTCGCGCTCCAGGATTGTTTCATTGATGGAAGAAGGCGCGATGGTTGTCAACGGTGAAATTGAGCGCAAGGCTGCACGCAAAACAGAAGAAGGCATGCGGATCATTCTGAATGTTCCCAAAACAAAACCTGTGGATATTGTTCCGCAGGATATCCCGCTGGATATCCTCTATCAGGATGCAGATGTTGTTGTCGTCAACAAAAAGAGCGGCATGGTCGTTCATCCCGCCGCCGGAAATGAAAGCGGCACATTGGTAAACGCGTTGCTTTATCATGTGCATGATTTATCCGGCATTGGCGGAGAAATGCGCCCCGGCATCGTTCACCGATTGGATAAAGATACTTCCGGTCTGATTCTGATTGCAAAAAACGATGCGGCGCATGCCGCGCTCAGCGAACAGTTTAAACAGCGCACAATGGAAAAACACTATCGTGCCGTCGCGCACGGTTCTTTTTCCAAAGGAGAAGGACTGATTGATGCACCGATTGGACGCCATCCAATTGATCGCAAAAAAATGGCAGTCGTGCCAAATGGCAAACCCTCTCGCACAGAATGGCATGTTTTGGAGCATCTGAATGGCGCAACCTATTTGGACGTTCATCTACTTACCGGTCGAACGCACCAAATCCGCGTTCACATGCTTTCCATCGGTCATCCATTGCTGGGCGACAAAATATATGCGCCAAATCTCAAAACCCCTGTGCGCATTCCACGGCTCATGCTACATGCGTACACCCTCGCTTTTACGCATCCGACAACAGGAAAACGTTTGACATTCTGCGCACCGCTGCCTGCCGCTTTTGAAGACACACTTCAAAAATTTCGATAAGTAACTGCCTTCGGGCAGTTTTTTTCGTATAACGCACACGCAAAAATACCTGCTCTTTCAGATCTTGCCAGCATCGTTTTCTTCCATATGGTCAACGTTAGAAGCAGGCTCATCAAAGGGAGGAGTATGACTTGATCCGCATGAGCATTCTGCGCAATTTTCCGGTCGTCTTGGGTCAACGACAGATTGGTTTGCTTCAAAGCGTCAGCCTGAACGAAGCGCAAAATCAGGTTCTCGCGCTGATCGTTTCCTGCGGCATTCGAGGTAAACGCGTAATTCTGCCGGAAAGCGTTGAGGCTATTGGCAAAGGTTTCGTGGTTGTTCGCGGCGTTCAGCGTTACAAGCGCAAGTATGAGGCTTCGCCTTGCAGTTTCGTTCGCGATGCTTCCGGCCTGCTGTGTGGCCGCGTAACGGATTACGCGCTTGATGATGAGACGTTTGCAGTTCAGGCATTTGAAATGTCGCCAGGCTATTTGGGCAAGGCACGGCGCACACGGTTGTGGATTTATGATTACCGCCGTTCCGAAAGCCATGCGGAAGAACTAATCATCCCGGCCCTGCTGGGCCATGAGCTGACTTTTGCAAGGGAGGGAAACGAAGAATGCGCTTATCCACCATGAAAGGCATCGCCGTCGGCAGTTTGATGGGCATGACCGTCGGTGCAGGACTGATGATGACGCCGCAAGGCAAGCGAATGAAACGAGTTCTGAGCAAAAATGGTTCCCATTTGGCTCGCCAGGTTGTCGATTGCTGGATGAACTAAACAACGGTACGCCGCAGGGTTAACGGTGACGCTTCGCCGTGCCTTGCGGCTTTTAGGAAGGGGCAAGGCTTTATCGAACGTCCGCTTTTCCGACGCGCAATCATCTTTTTATGTGTGGTCGTCGGCCTTTGTTATAGCTTTCAAAAACGCGAAACTCTCTCTCGAATTGCATGGGTTTTTGCGCTTGCTTCCGTTCTGACGCTCATGCTTGCGCCGCTGTGTACGCGGATGGAGCGCAAAGGACTCAGCCCCTCAGCTTCGGCGGCGATTTGCGTGCTGGGACTTGTTTTGTTGACCGCAACGGCCCTTTCGGCGTTTATTCCGTATTTATTTGCACATACAATGGATTTAATTCGGCGTATCATGCCGACGCTTTCCACACTGAATCAGCAGTGCGCTGTTTTTTTGAATGCCCTTGGACTGCATCCTATCGGGCAAACCAATCTGAGCGAATGGCTCGGCAAGCTGATTTCTCAAGGAACAGGAATCATCGCCAAAGAAAGCATGGCATTCGCTGCCAAAGCCGGTCAATTTGTTTTTTCATTCGTCATCGCGTATTATCTTCTATGCGAAAGAAAACGATTGGGCAGGCATTTGCTTTTGCTGCTTCCCATTGCGCGGCGGGAGGTTTTTTTATCTGCCTGTTTGGGCTGCAAAAACGCGTTGATGAGTTACCTGTCAGGCGTGCTGAAAACCAGCTTATTCGTCTTTCTGGCAACATTCGCCGGGCTTTTCGCGCTTGGAATCAATGACGCGCTTCTGCTTTCTGTTTTTATGAGCGTTTTTGAAGTTTTTCCATATATCGGCCCTATTCTGGCCAGTATTCCGATTGCACTGACGGCACTCGGTCAGGGAATCGGCCAAGCTGTCTCTGCCCTAATCGTCGTTGTGATCGTTCAGCAGATTGAAGGCAATTTTGTCACGCCGTATTTCACAGCCTCCAGCACCTCCATTCGACCGTTCAGCGCATTGATCGGCGTGTTCATTCTCGGCAGCCTGATGGGGTTATGGGGAATCGTGCTGGCCATTCCGCTGCTGGTTATTTTGCGCAGCATATTCTGGTCGCTCCGCAGCGCCACAATTATGATGAAACCATCATAAAGCGTTGAAACCTCGCCGCTTATCGTGTATAATAGGATCGTGCCAGTTTAAGGAAGGGGTCTAATGCCATGATCGATTCGGAAATGGGAACGCAGCACTTTAAAACCATCAGCGAAAATCCGCAGGATGCGCAGACGATCCTGCTTTGCGTATATCATGCGCTGTCCGCAAAGGGATATGATCCGATTACGCAGATTGTCGGCTATCTCATCAGCGGCGATCCGACTTATATCACCGGATATCAGAACGCACGTTCTTTGATATGCCGGATTGACCGTGACGAGCTGCTGGAAGAGCTGGTTCAGTTCTATCTTTCCAAAAATGTGTAAGGGGAACAGTATGAACGAAAGAATTGTCGCGCTGGATGTGGGCGACCGCCGCATTGGCATCGCGGTCAGCGATGCGCTGGGGATTACCGCGCAGCCGATCGAGACATATACGCGTGTTGGCTATGGGCCGGATGTGCGCAGAATCAGCCAAATTGCACAGCAATATGAAACCAATCGCATCCTCTGCGGTCTGCCGCTTAACATGGACGGCACACGCGGTTTTCAAGCGGAAAAAGTTACCCAACTAGCTGAGAAATTGGAAGAAGCAGGCCTTGTCGTCTCGTATTATGACGAGCGGATGACCACTGTGCTTGCCGAAGACGCGCTGTTAGAGGCCAATATGAGCCGTGAAAACCGTAAAAAGAAAGTGGATATGGTTGCCGCAGTGATGATTCTGCAATCCTATCTGGATGCGCAGGCGATGCAGAACGCTCAGACAGTCGAAGACGATTCTGAAGAAGACGAGGCAGTACTCGACGATGTCCTTGAAATGGAGGACGAGGATGGGAACGTCATTCGTTTTCTGTTGAACGCAACCATCCCATACCACGGCGATGAGTATGTGTTGCTTATCAGTGAAGATTCTTGCGGGGATATTGAGCAGGATGAGAGTTTCATCATGCGCAAGACGACCGACGCAAATGGAAATCCATGTTATCAGTCGCTTGATGACGAAAAACTGATCGAACGCATTTATGAAGCCTATCTTGAACAAAGCGAAGAGCGCTGATTTTTCATATCATTCAGGCAAGCATTTGAGGAACAAGTATGACGGATTGGTTAAGCGACGAATTTGAATTGGTCGAAATCAGTGACGCAAGCGGTCGAAAGGTAGAGATGTGCTATCTGGCTACCGTTGAATACAGCGGGAAGCTTTATCATATTCTGGGCACAGTGCATGAAGACGAAGCGGATGAACAGATGGAAAACGATCGCTTGTTGCTTGTGCGTCAGGATTGCACGCCGGATGGCGCACAGGAGTATGTCGTGACCGAAGATGAAAACGAAATTGAGCAGGTTTTCGGTCAATATGTGATGGAAACCCTGCTTGACGAAATCGGCGAATTGAGTGAAGAAGAGGCAACCTGGCCCTGCGGCGAAAACCACCGGGCAGGCGAATTCTGTTTCTGCGGCCAGAGTGAGTATCTGCAATAATTTTCTCTTGCCAACTGACGAAAAATCATGTATAATACGCAAGAAAGGCGAAGATTGAGACAAAGCCTGCTGGAAAGAATTTCATTAGAGAGCATGGAACGCGGCTGAAATTCCATGTGGAGTTCTGCGGGAAATTCACTCAGGAGCTGCTCCGCTGACAGGTAGGCGGAGACGGACGACCCGTTACCGAATCAGAGGCCTTGTGCCGTATGCGCATGAGGTAAATTTGGGTGGTACCACGAGGAAAATCGGCCTCGTCCCTTTGCGGACGGGGCTTTTTCTTTTCCGAAAAGAAGGAGGATACAGACCACATGGATATGCAAGAACAACTGCGCAAAATCCAGGAGGAAGCCGCCAACCAGCTGGAAAACGTTCGCGACAAAGCAGGATTGGATGCGCTGCGTCTAAAAATGCTGGGCAAAAAGGGCGATTTGACCCAGTTGCTGCGTTCAATGGGGCAGTTGCCTGCCGAAGAACGCCCGAAGGCCGGCCAGATGATTAACGTTGTGCGCGAACGGCTGACCGAGCAGATGGACGCGCTGGACAGCAAGATCAAACGGATCGAGCAGGAAAAGAAGCTGGAACGCGAAGCGATCGACGTTACAGAGCCGCGCAAACATGCGCCCATCGGAAGCATTCATCCGGTTTCGCTGGTGCAGGATCAGCTGCTCAAGGTTTTCACCGGAATGGGTTTTGATGTTGTAGAAGGCCCGGAAGTCGAACTGGATCTGTTTAACTTTGAGCTGCTCAATCTGCCGAAAAATCATCCCGCCCGCGACGCGCAGGATACCTTTTATATTGAAGACAACATTGTTTTGCGCACGCATACTTCTCCGGTTCAGGCGCGCACAATGCTCTCCCGCAAACCGCCGATCCGCATTGTCTGCCCAGGCCGCGTCTATCGCGCCGACGAGGTAGACGCGACGCATTCCCCGGTGTTCCATCAGATGGAGGGCCTGGTCATCGACGAAGATGTGACGATGGCCGATTTGAAAGGTACGCTCGACACATTTGCCAAGGCGCTTTATGGCGACGATGTAACCACGCGCTTCCGCCCGAGCTTCTTCCCGTTCACCGAGCCGTCCGCTGAGGTTGACCTGACCTGTGTCAACTGCCACGGAAAGGGTTGCCGCGTCTGTAAAGGCACGGGCTGGATTGAAGTGCTCGGCGCAGGCATGGTTAACCCCAAGGTGCTGGATATGTGCGGCATCGACAGCAAGAAGTACCGCGGCTTTGCGTTTGGCGTGGGTCTTGAACGAATCGTGATGCTCCGTTACGGCATTACCGACATGCGCGCGCTTTATGAGGGCGACGTTCGTTTCCTGTCGCAGTTCCGCGAGGATTAAGGGTGGAGGAATCAAGCAATGAAAGTACCGATGCAATGGATTCGGCAGTATACGGATATTCCTGTAACGCCGGAAGAATTTGAAAGCGCTATGATTATGCACGGCACAGGCGTCGAGGGGCTTGAGAACCAGAACGACGCCGTGCAGAACGTCGTTGTGGGCAAAATTCTTTCCGTCCGCAAGCATGAAAATTCCGATCATATGGTCATCTGCTCTGTGGATGTGGGCGAAGAAGAGCCGTTGCAAATCGTCACCGGCGCACCCAATGTACACGAAGGCGATCTGGTTCCCGTCGCAAAAGTCGGCGCCATACTGCCGGGCGGTATTAAAATTAAAAAGGGCAAATTGCGCGGCGTCGAGTCCGACGGCATGTGTTGCTCTGGTCCGGAAATCGGCGTACCGGATTACCTCTATCCGTCCGTAGGCGATAAGGGCCTGCTGATTTTCCACGAGGATTACAAGCCTGGTACGGATGTCCGCCCGATTCTCGGCGTGGACGATACGATCGTCGATTTTGAAATTCTGGCCAATCGTCCGGACTGCCTGAGTGTTTGGGGCGTTGCGCGCGAAGCTGCCGTAACCCTTGGCACCGAGTTCCGCAAGCCGGAAATCAAAGTGGAAACCGTGCCCGGCAAGATGAATGATTATGTGCATATCGACGTGCAGGATACCACGCTTTGTCCGCGTTATTGTGCGCGCATCATCCGCAACGTGAAGATCGGTCCGTCTCCGATGTGGATGCGCAAGGCACTCAATGCCGCCGGTGTGCGCGCCATTAACAATATTGTGGATATTACCAACTATGTGATGTTGGAAACTGGTCATCCGATGCATGCGTTCGATCTGGCCAAAGTAAAGGACAACCATATTATCGTTCGCCGCGCCAACAAAGGTGAAACCATCACCACGCTGGATGGCAAGGAACGTGCGCTCACGCCGGATATGTTGATGATTGCCGATCAGACCAATGCAACCGGCATTGCCGGCGTGATGGGCGGCGAAGAATCCGAAATCACCGAAAGCACCACGACTGTGATGTTTGAAATTGCGGCGTTCGACCGCACAAATATTCGCCTGACAACGCGCGCACTGGGTCTGCGTACGGAAGCTTCCGGCCGTTACGAACGCGGCGTCTGCGCGGCGACCTGCCGTGAAGCTGCGGATCGTGCCTGTCAGCTGGTCAACATGCTGGGCGCAGGCGAGGTCATTGAGGATGTCTACGACTGCTATCCCGCTTCCAAGGCGGAACAGACCGTCGTTGCTTCTGTCGCACGCATAAACGCCCGCATCGGCATGGAAATTCCAGGGGAAGAGATGGCACGCATTTTGAATGCGCTGAGTTTTAAAACGACGCTTGACGGTGACACGCTGACCGCGATTGTGCCGGATTTCCGCGAGGATATCGAGGGTGAAGCGGATCTTTCCGAAGAAGTGCTGCGCATTTACGGATACGAGCACATCAAGTCCACGATGCTGCGCGGCCAGACTTCTACGGGCACGCGCAACATTCACATGCAGCTTTCCGACCGCGTTGGACGCATTCTCTCTTCCAAGGGACTTTACGAAATCCGCAATTTCTCCTTCGTCAGTCCGAAGCTCGTCGAAAAGCTTGGCCTTGCCGCGGATGATCCTCGCATAAACCAGCTCAAGCTGACCAATCCGCTCGGCGAAGATACCAGCGTCATGCGCAGTACCCTTGTGCCAAGCGTGCTGGGTACGATTTCCCTCAACCAGAACCGCAATAACGAAAACGCAATGCTCTATGAGATCGCGCCCGTATTCGACGTCACCGAGCGTAAGCCTGGAGATTTGCCGCATGAGCAGCCTTCTCTGTGCATTGGCGCCTATGGCGACGGCGTAGATTTTTATCTGATTCGCGACATCGTCATGGATATGCTCGCGCAGTTCGGCGTAATGGTGAAGGTTATTCCGGGTGCGGAACCCTATCATCATCCTGGCCGCGCAGCGAAGCTGATGGCGGGTGATAGGTGCATCGCTACCGTAGCCGAACTGCATCCGAACGTCATGCAGGCATTTGAAATCACACGCCGCACCATCATCGCCGAAGTCAATCTGGAAATGCTCTGCACTCTGCATACAAAGGTTGAACACGTCCGCGCTCTGCCGAAATTCCCGGCCGTTACCCGCGATATCGCGCTGGTGATGGAAGAAGCTACGACTGTCGGCAGCTTGTTGGATGTAATTCGCAAAACGGGCGGTAACCTGCTTGAAAAAGTCGAACTGTTTGACATTTACCGCGGTGCTCAGCTGCTTTCCGGCAAAAAATCCGTCGCTTTCTCTCTGACTTTCCGCAATGCGGAACGCACGCTTTCCGATGACGACGTAAATCCGCTGATGCAGAAAATTCTTGCCGCGTGCGAAAAGGAATGCGGCGCAACCCTGCGTCTGTAAAACACGGAGGAAAATATCATGCTGAACGAGCGTATCGGGCCAACGACTGCGCGTTTTGCCGTGCTGGGAGCATCTCTGCCTCATACATGGTCGCCATATATTCACAATTCGTTGTTTGACGCAGCAAAAATCGACGCGATCTATGTCCCCATCACCGTTTCATCTGAACGACTCGCTTCAGCTGTTGATGTTTTCCGAAGTTGTTTTGCCGGATTTAACATCACCATTCCTTATAAGGAAAAGATTATTCCATATCTGGATGAAATCGACGGCGCTGTTTCAGTTTGTGGTGCAGTCAACACAGTGGAAATTCGCGATGGCCGCATGATCGGCCACATTACGGATGGTTTGGGCATGCTGCGCGCCATTGAGGAGCAGGGGATTACCACCAAACAGGCGGATGTTCTCATCCTCGGCAGCGGTGGCGCAGCCCGCGTTGCGGGATATGAATTTCTTGCAAAAGGCGGGCGTGTGACCTTTGCTGTTCGCAACAAACAAAAAGGAGAGGAATTGGTCCGCGAACTGGCTGATACACAAAAAGACGGGCATCACCGTCTTTCCGTTTGTTCGCTCAACGATTGTGTAGGGGCGCATGATCTTCTGATTAACTGCACGCCTGTCGGCATGTATCCTTACTCGGATGCCTGTCCGGTTGGCGGAGAGATTATCGATCGCTGCAGGGCGGTGTTTGACGCTGTTTATAACCCCAGAGAAACGCGTCTTCTTGCGCTGGCAAAGCAAAAGGGTATCCCGGCAATAGAGGGATTAGGCATGCTGTTTTATCAGGCTGTCGAGGCACAAGAATTCTGGTTTGGTCATAAAATTGCATCACAAGCCGAGCAGAACCGAATATATAGCGAATTGAAGGCGTATTTGTAATCATCTTTCCACGGATTTGGAGGAAATTATGAACATTTGGCACGATATTGATCCGGCGCTCATCACGCCCGACCGCTTCATGGCCGTCATTGAAATTAAACGCGGCGGCAAAAACAAATATGAAATGGATAAGGCGACCGGCATGCTCCGCCTTGACCGTGTGCTGTATACTTCGACGCACTACCCGGCCAATTATGGCTTCATTCCGCGTACATACGCGGATGATGGCGACCCGCTTGATGTGCTGGTGCTCTGTTCGGAAGCCATTGAGCCGATGACGCTGGTGGAGTGCCGTCCGATTGGCATGTTCGAGATGAACGATGGCGATGCGCGCGATGAAAAGATTATCGCGGTGCCGCTTGGCGATCCAAATTACAACTACATGTTTGATATCAGCCAGCTTCCAGAACACCTGCTCGACGAAATCCGTCATTTCTTTACGGTTTATAAAGAGCTGGAGGGGCGTACAACGGTTGTCAGCAAAGCGCAGAATCGTGAAGTCGCCAATCGCGTTATCATCGAGTGCATCAATAATTACAGTGAATCCTTCGGGAAGAAGGATAAAGACAAAAAGAACAAGGATGAAAACAAAAAGGGGGAACGTCCATGAATCATCCGATTATTGGCATTTCCGGTTCGCACAATGTCGCGGATCGACAGATGTTTGTCCGTGAGAATTACATGCAGTCCGTTCTGCGCGCGGGCGGTATTCCCGTCCTGCTGCCGGAAGTCGAGGACGAAGCGACGGCTAAAGCGATGATTGATCATCTGGATGGTCTTCTGCTGGCTGGCGGGGGCGACGTTTTGCCGTCGCGATACGGAGAAGAGAAGCTTCCAGCTTGTGGCGAAGATGATCCGCAGCGCGATATCTTCGAGCTTCTGATTATCCCCATGGCGATTGCACGCAACATGCCGGTTTTCGGTATTTGCCGTGGTATTCAGGTGCTCAATGTTGCGATGGGCGGCACACTGATTCAGGATATTGAATCTCAGAAGGGCATTCCGACAAAAATGCACCAGCAGGAACCGCCCTATGGCGCACCCGTACATACCGTCCGCTTTGAAAGAGGCAGCATTTTCGAGCGCATTACCGGCGTGACGGAAATGCAGACCAACAGCATGCACCATCAATCCATTAAGGAGCCGGCTTCTCGTCTTCGGGTTGATGGATATGCCGAGGATGGCATCATCGAAGCTGTGAGTGCTAAGGACACCGACCGCATTTTTGCCGTGCAATTCCATCCGGAATATCTTTCCGATCATGATGTGTACGCACAGAGATTGTTTGACCACTTTGTCAAATTATCTCGCGATTACCAAAACGAAAAAAAGTAAATGTCTTGTGCACCGCTTTTCCGCAATGAAAGGCGGTGTTTTTTTATCGGAAAAATCATGTATGGCTTCATATTCTTTCCCCATGTTGAACTCATGACGCATTTTTGTTATAATGGTTGTGCATGATCATTTTCAATCTGTTCGTAGGGGAGGCCGCGCATGAAAAAGCAATCCTTTGTTTTGCTCATACTCCTGATGCTGATCCTTTGTTTTGCCATCACTCTGCCCGCATCTGCGGATATTCAATCCGACATTCGGGTATACCTTCGTCGGCTTCAAGTCGAAGATACGCTGCGCATCACGGTACATGGGCAATATGTCACGGAGGATGGCCATTTGTCTTTTTCAGATGGCGCAAACCTGACCGTCGTACTGCGTGGTGATAAACTCGTTTTGCATACGGGACAAACCGCTATGGTCATGGGAAACAGTCTGAAACTGGTTCGCTGTGAAAGCACGCCGTCAGGATATTTGCTCTTAAACGATAATACGGGCATGTATGAAGGCGATCTGTCTCTGGACATCAGCAACAATGCCATCCGTCCTATTTTGAACATCAATGTGGAGGACTATCTGCTGGGTGTCGTTCCGTTTGAAATGGGGGATTCTTTTCCGCTCGAAGCCCTCAAAGCGCAGGCTGTTACCGCACGAACATACGCGCTTCGCAAAAGCGGTTCCTCCGGCGCATATGACGTGGAAGATACCACCAACGATCAGGCATATCGCGGTCGAACGACAAACAGCCCGCTTTCCGAACAAGCTGTAAAGGAAACTGAAGGACTTTGCGGGGTTTATCGCGGTGCACTTGCACAGTGCTTTTATTCAGCCAGCAATGGCGGTCAAACCGAATTGGGGCAGCACGTCTGGCCAAATTCCGACTCTGACGCTTACGGTTATATGGATATGCGGGATGACCCATATGACTTGGAAAACAAAAACAGTGTTGTCAAGCGCTATACGCTTGACAAAAAGCCCGGAGAAAAGGGGATCGGAACCGCGCTGCATCAAGCTCTTGTAGACGTGATGAGCGATCAACTGACCGAAATGGGCATTGAAGCAGACAGCGAATTGGTGCGCTTTGACGAAATTCAATCCATAGAAGCCATTACACCGAAGTTTAGCGGCGATTCCCGCCTGATGACCGAACTCCGTTTTACCGTCAAGATTTCCACAAGAAACTATGTATTCCGCCAAACGCCGTCGCCGGAACCTTCAGCTTCGCCAACACCAGATGCACCTGATCATGCGATTGCGCCGACACAGGCGCCCTTGCCAACTGCTACGCCGTCCTTTTCTTCGTACAAGAAAGTAAAAGATGCCCTCACGGTCACGCTTCCGATTTTCACGACTGCCGAACAGGCAATGGGCTTGAGCATCAATGTGGCACAAAATGAACTGTTTACAGTATCCGATATCGGGTCTGCTTTCATGATTGAATCGAGACGGTTTGGGCATGGCGTAGGCATGAGCCAGCGCGGAGCAGAGCAGATGGCACGTCAGCACGGCATGACATACGAGCAAATTCTTGCTTTTTATTATCCCGGTATGGGATTAGCCGCTCTCAATACAGAAAAAGCGCCTCTCCCAACGCTTGACATCGAATTGATGGCAACGCCTGCTCCGACGCCAAGTCCGACGCCGCGCCCAACACTGATGCCTGTAACCACAGAAAACCTGCCTGATGGCGCATATCTGGCTTCCGTGACAAACATCGATGAGGATTCCACACTCAATTTGCGCGCACAGCCCAATACATCTGCCGATGTGCTCAGAAGGCTCTATAAAAATCAAAAGCTGGTTGTCCTATCCGTCAGCAAGGACGGATGGGCTCACGTCAAAACCGACGTGATGGAGGGTTATGTGCGAAACGAGTATTTGCAGGCGGAAAAAGATTCCTGATTCTTTAACGATTAACCGCAGGAAAAAGAAAGAAAAAGCAGGAAAAAACGCTGAGTGAACCGATCGAAAGCCAAAGGGCAGATCAAGTCTTTCACAAAAACCTCATTTCTTTTCAAAATCGATGGGAAAAGCCTTGAAAAAAAACGCAAATTTGGGTACAATAGAGAGGGTATATCCCGCAAGTGAAACACTTGATAAAGTTTTAGGAGGAGATTTCCAATGGTTAGAGTTGCTATCAA
>OLRJ01000417.1_pt1 | contig 43962 bp, 27 predicted proteins | sample 1672741 | NCBI WGS metagenome assembly OLRJ01 (sample SAMEA3136719, study PRJEB25190) | human gut metagenome | biome: human gut; feature: human-associated habitat; material: faeces | place: Austria | collected 2013 | reverse complement strand
CAAAGCAGCAATGAGTTGATCAGATGTGTAAATCTTCATACCATCAATCAACTTTAAATTCTAATTTGTTTCTATCTTTATTTCTTAATTATACACGGGATTTGAAGCTTTTTCTACTTATCTATTGTTCTAAAATCTCTCTCAAAAAAATAATAAAAAAATTTATAAAAAATAGGGTGTCAAAAGCCTGAGCAATTCCAAATAAGTGAAGGGAGTAATTCCAATCAATAAAAATGGAATCCTTTCACTTGAATTGAAAACTGAATATACAGGTCACTAAGACGTTAATTCTGATGATAGCCGCTTTATCGGGTGAGTGGTGTGTTTTCGACAAGATTACAATGACAACCGGAAATATTGAAATCAAATGCCCGAAATGTGGGTATATCAATGAGATTGACCTTTCTTTAAGAAAAGGAAGTGTCAAGTTTAGGAAATTTAAAATCAATATAGATTGAGCAGACAACTGAATAATTGTGTTTTATAAAAAGTAAAGGAATCTGCAAAAACAGATTCCTTAAACCAGGGGAAATCCCTGTCGAAGAATGGAACACCAGTTACTTTTTTGATAGAGAAAACGGACTACAATAACGGTCTGCTTTTCTTCATCAATAGTATAAAAGGCAAGGTAATTATTGATTATTACAAAACGAATTTCCCAACTTGCTAAAACCGGATCATCGACAAGACGGAACTTTTGAGGAAAATCTGATAATGTTCCTATCTGCTTTGTGACAGCATCTAACAGATTGTCAGCAACTTGTGGATTTTTTAGTGTAAATTCGATGTAATCCACAGCACGCATAATATCATGCTCTGCGGTGGATGTGATATGAAGCTGATAACTCATCGTGTGCGGCGGCTCCTGATATCTGCCATAGCTTCAGAGAAAGGTCGGGTGTTGCCTGATGCAATATCGTCCATTCCTTCCTTGATTTGGCTGTAAAGCTCAAAGCGGCTGGCAAGATTTTCGTAGGCTTCAATGCTCATAACTGCAAGGTCTCCTTTTCCATTCTTCGTAATGAAAACTGGTTCTGGATAATTATGACAAAATGTAGAAATTTCATTGTAATTATTCCTTAAATCAGCACTTGATTTGATTGTCGGCATAAAAGCACCTCCTTATCTAATAACAAAATTATACATAAATTTTGTTATGAAGTCAATGGGTTTGCTATAAGTGTTGGCAGAATTAAATCTTAATATGTCAATGAGATTGACCTTTCTTTAAAGAAAGTAAGTGTCAAGTTTAAAAGCAATTGGCAGCGATGAAGATTTACCTCAACTAGATGATGAGAATCAAAATGTTGCATAATAGCTTTATCTATAATTGAAAACAACAAGATGGAAAGGCTCAGAAAAAGGTATTCTGGGCCTTTTGTCTTAGAAGGATAGCAGTATAAAAGAGCAGGGATTTTTATACCCCACCTATTGATATACACTGTCACCATCAAAGAAGATTAAATCATAAAATTCAAAGAAATGGAGGAGCTGGCAATGAAAGGAATATTCGGAAGGATGTTTGATCTGAACCATGATGGAAATATTAGTCCACTGGAAAGCGCAATGGAATTTACTTTCCTAAATGAACTACTGAAAGACGATTCTGACGTACAGACAGAGTTAGAATTATCGGGACTGGATCCAGACGAGTTGGAGTTTATGGATGCAGATGAACGAAGAGAAGTACTGGAAGATGCCGGACTGGATCCAGATGAATATGATTTCTAAGGAAGGAGCATTTATAATGGCAAAAGTATTTATCACACATAATACATCTGTCCTTATAGGAAAGGTGAAGGTTCTTTTTCAGATTTTTCTTTTGATTCTTTTTCATGGTGGACTCCTTTCATACCACACTCATATCACTAAGATCATTATAGCAGAAAGAACACTCCCCCTGAGATTTGTCAAGGTAAATTCCCGTAAAGGTCAAAACGGGAAGTTTCAATAAAATTTTAGCAACTTTTTTTATGATGTCTAAAGGAATTGACAAAAAATATCGGGGGGTATAATGACAGAGAATATGCTGAGATTATTGTGTCTCAGGTAGAATAAAAAGAGGAGGAACCGCAGCCGGAGGAAATGCCTCAGACGCCGATCTGGCTGCTGGTGGCACTGCTTGCGGTAAGTGCAGGAGTATTGACGACCGTCAGTATCCGCGGAAGAAAAAGAATAACGCGAAACTTTTCAGAGAGTGTTGATTAGCAGCCGGATATATGTTATCTTAAAAAAGAATACCATAGTGAATGAAGCATATTGACATCATATAGTATGTTTGTATGCTTCGTTTAGTATATGAATGAAAAATGGAGAGATAAAGTGAGAAACAGAAGAATTAAAAAGATTTTAGGAGCGATGCTTGCGGCTGCAATTGTGTGTCAGACGAGTGCATCGCCGGGGGTACTGACAGTACGTGCAGAGACAGCGGATTCAGTCACAGCGGATTCTTCCACGGCAGATTCTTCCGCAGCAGATTCCGCGGTGGATGAGCAGGAACAGATCCGGCATGGGGATATGGATGAAAACACCGGAGCTGAGGAAGACGTTGATGTGAATCAGGGGGTTGATGTCGAGGCGGCGATTGGCGGGACTGAGGAGAAGGCGGCAGATGCAGTGGCAGAGTCTGCGACAGAAGCCGAGTACCGTTATATATCGGATATGGAGTATATTACGGACAACAGATGGTCCTATGCCGGCTGGGGCAATATCATGAAGGATAAAAATATCGAAGGAGGCACCATCAGCCTTCTGCTCGATGGCTCCAGAGTATACTTCAAAAAAGGAATGGGAGCACACGCCACATCACAGCTTACCTATGATATTTCAGCGTATTCGGATGTCTATACACGTTTTGTTGCGAAAATGGGTGTTGATGCGGAACGAGGCGGCAACGGAGAGGTCTGGTTCAGAATCTCTGTCTCAAAGGACGGGACAAACTGGGAGGAATTATATAAGAGTGGGGTGGTTACTTCCGCCAGTAATGCGATCGAGGTGGATCTGAATGTTAAGGGTTACCGGTATCTGAGGCTGTATTCAGACAGCAACGGATCGAACGGGGCAGATCACTCTGTATATGCGGACGCAAGAATCGTTAAGACAGATTATGATATGTCCTCAGAATTAATACAGGATATCAGACCGACCGCATATTATGATGAACAGCTTTCCCAAAATACAGTGAAAGAGAATTACAGCAATCAGCTATATACCGTATTAAAAAGAGAATTTGTGAACCGCATGGGATACTGGACATTGCAGAGTGCAATAAAAGACGATGCAGATGGAGAGGTTCTGGAAGCGATTCGGTGGATTTTTAATAACAAGGAGAATCTGCAGCTGTTTATAGAGACGGGAAATGTAGGGGACTCGCAGGCGTGTCTTAAGCTGCTTGGAAGTCTGTACAAGAACCAGAAGGAGGATCTGGACAAGGCTGACGGGGATATATATAAAAAGATGATGATCGCACTGGCGATATCCTACAGCACTGACCGTAATGGCTCACCATTGAGTTTCAATTCACCGGCGAACTCCTATGACATTAATGAACGCTATGAGATTTTAAAAGAGTTATATGATACGGAGCTTTTTGTGAGAAAAGCCGAGTTTTCTTCCTATCATATGGAACTGATCCGTATGGTGGTGAATGACTCTACTGCTAACAGTGAGATTAAGTGGCTGCGTGGATATTCGGAATCAAAATATCCGAATAATCTCGAAAAGAGATTGAATCCATATAACTATATGAAGTATATCTCGCCGAATTATCATCAGGACAGGCTGTATGCCCAGGAGAATTATGCGGCATATAATGATAAATATAAGCTGGAGCAGTATGGAATCCCATATGGTCTTAATTCGGATGGAAGTAAGACGGAAAAGACCTGGATGGTAATGGAGGCCGGAGGTATCTGCTGGAATATCTCAAGACTTGGTTCAAATCTACACAGAGTTCATGGAATCCCATCGGTAGGTGTCTACCAGCCGGCACACGAGTCTTATCTGACCTATTCGGTGAATGCAGACGGCAAGGGTGTGTGGGATATCGGCAACAACATTTTCGGATGGGGACAGAGCTCGACCACCTGGTATGGCGGAAACGGCAACCGTTTGCTGTTTGACTGGAATAATAAGTCCTTTACAAGAAAGCATATGGGAATTGATATGGATCTTGGCAATGGCAACAAATCTTCTGTAGGAAATAACGGAGGATATCAGCTGTTGGGACAGGCGGCACTGAATGATTATGATCATTATAATAAATCATTCTATTATAATCTGATTGCCAATTCTTATGGAGAAAGTAACCGAAAAGAGGATACATACCGTAAAGCATTGGAAGCATTCAAGCTGAATCTTGACAGCTATGAGCAGCTGATCGGCATATATAAGGAACAGCAGCGGACCAGTGCAGAATGGAGAGCACTTGCAGAGCAGATTGTAGATACATTCACATACTATCCGATGGCAATGACAGACTTGTTAAGAGTGATTGAGCCATATCTGGGTAACGATGATGTCATAGAGATTGATATGCTGAAAACAGAGGCTCTGAATAAGGCTGTAAAAGCAACGGATAAGGAAGTCCTACAGTCCGGTGCATGCCGCGAGATTGCAAGTGAGCTGCTGGGAAGCAGTAAAGTGGACCTTGCTTCTTTCTCGTTTGATGGAGAAAATGCCGGCAAGATTGTTATGAATTCCAAGTATGATGATTACAATTTCCAGGTTCAGTACAGTCTGGACGGCGGAAACACATGGGAAACGACGCTGGATCATCAGATCAGTCTTACAGAAAAGGAGATCAGCAGTATCTCTGCAGAGCATGATATACAAGTAAAGATATCCGGTTCCAGTCAGGTGTTTATCATAGACATTCTGGAGGGAGAAAGAATCGAGTCTAAAACATTAGCTGCAAATGATGACGAGAATACATTTATTGGAAAGGTTCAGAATCTGGAATGCAGTACAGATGGCGGAAAGACCTGGACAGATTATACGGCGGACCTCAGATTTGAAGGAAAGGTAAAGGTGACAGCTCGTTATAAAGCACATGGAACTTACCTGCAGGGAGAATCGACAGTATTTGATTTTACAGAAGCAGCAGAGACAGAAACGAAACGGTATATCTATGTAGAGAATATCAGCTTTGTGTCGGCAGGAACCGCACAGAGAGGATATGAGTCTGAACATATGATAGACGCAAGCCCATATACGACATGGCATACGAAATGGGGAGAAGTGGCACAGGATAAGACCTATGTTGTCAGCCTGGATAAAGTACGGTATCTGTCACAGGTGACGTATGATCCGGCAGGACTGAACGGAAGAATTAAAAAAGCGAAGATCTACGTGAGTATGGATGGCAAGGACTGGACACTGGCCGGAGAGCAGGCGAACCTTGCAAACAATGAACAGAGAAAGACGATTGCATTAAAAGAGTCGATGCCTGCAAGATATGTTAAGGTAGAAGCTGTAGAAACCTATGGCAATCACGAAGGTAATAACAAGTACGTCAGCGGTACAAGATTTAATTATTATGAAGACAGTACGAAGGTCTTTAAGGAACCGGAGGTAGAATATTCCGTAACATCTTGGACCAATCAGGATGTTACTGCGACCTTGAAGGTTCCGGCGGGATATACGGTGATCGGAGACGAGAGCCATACATTTACAGAGAATGGCAATTATACATTTACATATAAAGACATTCATGACAAAGAAAAAACCATAACAGCCGAAGTGACCTGGATTGACAGGGAAGCACCGACGGCGACAGTGGAATACGATATTACAGAAACGACACAGTTTGCGGTAAAAGCAGCCTTGAAGGATTTCTCAGAGGAGAATGTAACGATTCTGAATGCAGATGAAGATGGCAGTCACACTTTCCAGGAAAACGGAACCTTCACCTTTGAACTTCGCGATAAAGCGGGCAATATGGGTTATGTGACAGCTGAAGTAACCTGGATTGAGAACGGAGATTCGGGAAAACTGGAAATTGATTCAGAGGTGTACCATGTGGGAGATAATGGTATCATTAAAAATATTAATGCCAATACCTCGCTGGAGGAGTTTTTGAAAAATATCAATACCAATGCCGGAAGCATAAAACTTACCAGAGATGGAAAAGAGACGAAGGTTGTTGCAACCGGAAGCGTATTGACACTGAATGATAATGTAAATTATACTCTGGTGGTAAAAGGAGATCTGACCGGCGACGGAGCTACAACAGACGCAGATCTGGCTATGCTGAACAAACATCTGATAGACCGCCTGGTGATCAAAGACAGGATAACTCTGCTGGCGGCAGATATGAATCAGGACGATACGATTGACATTGTGGATTTGTCTGTTCTGAACAAGACGATCCTGAAAAAATAAGAGTGCATAAAGGTCAGGTAAGGAAAAATATGAAAAAAAGAGTATATGTGATGGCTGTTATGATTGCTGTATTGATGTCGTTCAGTAACCTTACAGTGAATGCGCAGGAGAAAGTGAAACTGAATGCAGCCAGTAAAGAGAAGACGTTAGAGGTGACACTTGAGTTGCCGGTCACAGAGAAGGGAATCGATGCAATGGCGGGAACCCTGGATTATGATCATGCAAAGTTGGAACTGACAGAAATGAAAGCAGGAGATTCCAGATTGCAGGAACCGGTGTATAACAGTGATAATGGTAAATTTACAACGGTGATTAAGTCAGAAACAATAAAAGAATCTGTTAATGCAGTACAGTTTGTATTTAAAAAGAAAGCTGATGCAGCAGGGGAGACGATTGTAAGAGTGAGCGAACTTACAGCGGCTACGGCAGAAGATACAAAGCAGATGCTGGATGCTGCCAGTGTGACGATAACGTTGGGAGATACAACGAAACCATCAGAAGATAAGAATGATTCAAAGAATGATTCGCCAACAACAGATAAGAGTGATTCTCCGGCAACCGGGGAAAATAATTCATCAAATAGTGGAACAACAGACGAAGAAAGGAATAGGAAAACAGATACAGCAGAGAGGAAAAATGGTGTGAAAACCGGAGATGTTGCTGATATGTCGGTGTGGATAGCCGGGATAGCAGTGAGTGCCGGAGTGCTGATAGCTCTGAGGATACGAAAACGAAAAATAAAATAATACACAGAAAACCGGGAGGCTGTTCTGCAGGATGCAGACAGCCTCCTGCTTTGCGCAATCCTGATTAAAAATGCGGTAAGAATCCTGCAATGCAGGATTCCTAAGATGAGAAGCAGGTGATATCAAAATTAGACATGACAAAAAGACTTCCCAGATGGACTGCGAAGAAAATGCTATAAATACCAAAAGGTCAGGCAATCAAAGATTTTAAACTTCGTATATATTGATGCTGGTGGATTTTATCAGCAACAAGTACGGGAACAAGCTGTGTAATTCCGGCAAGAAGTAAATCAGCATGAAGTGTTTTTTCGTTCTGTGTTTGGCGTTTCGCAAACGCCTATGAAAAAATTAAATTAAAAGGAGAAGATTATGAAGAGAAAGATTATTTTGACAGTTATTGCGGCAATGATGATTACTATGACAGGATGTGGGAAAAAACCATCAGAATCACAAGCTGAACCTACAACGAAATCTACGCAGTAAACAGGTGTGACAGAAGAAAAAGAACCAGGTGATGTTGCAGAATCTAAAGCACAAACAAAGGCTACAAGTGGAGATACTACAGGTGTATATCCGAATGCAACAGGTATTACAGAAATAGCAATGGGAGTTACAGAGGATATTTGTACTTTTAAAGTACCATTAAATTATGTACTCTTAGGTTCGTATTATGATGAAAACAATGAAGAGCAAAGCATTCAGGGATTGGATTCAACTACGACTACCATGGAGGAAGCAATGTCAGAAGGAGGATTTTCTACAGGAAAACATTTGGCATGTTTCTCAATGGCATCACTTGAAGCAGATGGTACGGGAATTAACGTAGATACCTATGTGCCTGATGAGATAACTTGGGATGAGTTTAAATCATATTATCCAGAGGCAAAATCAATAGGAAATGCATCTGTTCCGGCACTTTTATATCATGTAGAGGCATTTAATGGTCAGGCTGTTGCTGTAGCTCTTAAATTATCAGATAATATTACGATGCAAATAGTATATGAAGGTTCTCTGGAAAGCAAAATTGGAGAGAACGAGTTAGGACAGAGATTGTATAATTTGGTGACTGTAAAATAATATACGAAAAACAAGTATGTTTTAGAGAAAAGAGGACGTAATTCCGTTTATGAAGGTAAAATCACAATGAAGGAAGCACAGAGCCTTATTGACAGCTATTCTAGAAAACATGATGACGTTTGGAAAAGCGGGCATCATCAAGGTTCTGCTTGCATTAGATATTTTGATAGTATTAGCTGCCCTGCTGTTGGAGAGGAAGCAATATAGCAAAAAAAACATTTCGCTTGTATCTGATATATGCTTGTATCCTGACAGCTACAGCGTTCCTTGATTATGTTATTGATACCTGGTATCTGCAGAATCTGGCGATTTTCTTTTCATCCATGATTATTTCTGTAAATCATATGATACAGGTTTCGGATCAGTGGCTGGATGCAAAAAGAGAATTGTTGATTTCCGAATACAGAGCGAGCCACGATATCATGACGGGGTTATGGAATAAAACCAGTGGTGTGGATCAGGTTATAAACTGTTTAGAAAATATGTCAGAAAGTGATATGGCAGTATTGGGATTTATGGATATCGATAATTTCAAGTCTGTCAATGACACATATGGACATGAAACCGGTGTTTTCTGGATTCGCGAAGTAGCCACAGCACTTCAGGAAATGTGTGGTCCGTCAGACATTGCATGCAGATATGGCGGTGATGAGTATATTCTTTTCCTGCAGAATATCGGAGATAGGGAAGAATTAACGGCACGCATTGAAGGCTTCAGAAAAAAGATTCATGATAAAGCAGAAGAAAAGGGACAGGATGTGCATTGCAGCATCGGACTTTATCGTGTGAAGGGAGCAGGGAGAAAATTAGCTGAATGCATCATGATATCTGATGGTTTGCTTTATCAGGCAAAGAAGAATGGAAAAGATACTTACGTAATAGAGTAAATAAAAGGGGAAGAAAGTGATGTATGATAACGTAGTAGTTGTGGGAATTTGCAGCAGAACGTTTTTCTATGAGAAAGCGGGTGTAAGGATCCTGAGAATGATTTCGGATATGCTCAAAGCTTCCACTGTCTACAATACGTCCGCTGTTCATTACGAGGATACGGTCTGCCACTTTAGAAATTGCGCCTAAGTCATGGGTGATGAAAATCAGCTGATAACCAGCTAATACTTCAAAGAGAAGGTGTTTTTCTTGTAAGAGAGGACACCTTCTTTTTGTAATTTGCTTAATTCATTAGATAGAGCACTTCGATCTGCATTCAGATAATCTGCCAGCCCTTGCCTATCGTAAGGGATTGTAAATGTGTTAGAGCCGGCATGCATAGATTCGCCAGACAAGTAATTAAGTATCTTGTCACGTAAATTTTTCTTAGAAATATGATCTATTTTGTTCATCAATCTTACATTTTTTCTTGCTATTATCTCTAACAGGTTATGAATCAATCTTGTATGGAAACTGCAAGATGAAGAACAGGTTGTAATAATATGATTTATATTGAAAAGCATGACGGTGAGATTTTCATTGGCAATGACACTGATTTGAGCAGGAACACTGCTGATGCAGGCATAGCTTTCGCCATAGAGCATTCCTGATGACAGCTCTGTAATAATATTGCGATTCCCCCAGACATCATCATTTATTATGAGAGCCTGGCCAGATAGAATCATGCCGATAGTTTGTACCTTATCGCCACTTCTTAGCAGGTATTCACCTTTTGAATAATTTTTAATGCTGACAGATAGACATTTAAGCATTGGAAGAATTTCTGATTCTGAAATTCCTTGAAACAAAGGTGTATTCGTTAAGATGTTCATATATTTTTGCATGAGTTCTATAATCCTTCTTTTCATCTTTTCCATAGTATATCACAAAAATCGAAAACAAAACAAAAATGTTGTCTGGACAACGGAATAATTGTTGTGAGTTTGATATAGTACCATTAAACAACAAGAAATGATGAATAAAGCAATAGAAAAGGAGAAAGACATGGAAAATAAAATGTTTTGTTATCAATGTGAACAGACCGCAGGATGTACAGGATGTACCGGAAATGCAGGAGTATGCGGAAAGTCCGCCAATACTGCAAGATTACAGGATGAGCTTACAGGAGCATTAGTCGGACTTGCTCGTGCAGCCGAGGGCAATGAGCACCTTGTAACCGAAGAGATGAATCAATTAGTTCTTGAGGGATTGTTTACAACCGTTACAAACGTAAACTTTAATGATGAGACATTAAAAATTTTAATTTATAAGATAGAAAATGCAAAAAAGAAATTAGTACCAAATTGCTTTACATGTTCCGGCTCATGTGGAAGAAACGATAATTTTGATATGAATACTCTCTGGACTACTGATGAAGATGTTCGTTCCTTAAAATCCTTAATACTTTTTGGGATTCGTGGAATGGCTGCATATGCATATCATGCAAGTGTGCTTGGATATACCGATGAAACAATCAGCAAATTCTTCTATAAGGCACTTTTTGCAGTCGGAATGAAGGATTGGGGAATGGATGAACTACTTCCTATTGTATTAGAGGTTGGAGAAGTGAATTTAAGATGTATGGAGCTTTTAGATCAGGCAAATACTACAACTTATGGAACTCCTGTACCAACAACAGTACCTCTTACAATTGAAAAAGGACCATTTATTATTATTACCGGTCATGATTTAAAAGATTTACAACTTTTATTAGAGCAGACAAAAGATAAGGGAATCAATATTTATACACATGGTGAAATGCTCCCAGCGCATGCATATCCAGAATTTAAGAAGTACTCTCATTTAAAGGGAAACTTTGGTACAGCATGGCAGAATCAGCAGAAAGAGTTTGATAATATTCCTGGAGCAATTCTTTACACGACGAACTGTCTTATGCCTGTAAAACCAAGCTACGCAGACAGAGTATTTACAACAGAAGTTGTATCTTATCCGGAAATGGTACACATAGGAGAAGAAAAGGATTTTACACCGGTGATTGAAAAGGCACTCGCCTTAGGTGGATATACCAAAGACCAGCATATGACTGGAATTAATGGAGGAATGCAGGTGACAACTGGTTTCTCACATGGAACTGTATTATCTGTAGCAGATCAGGTGATTGAAGCAGTAAAGAATGGAGATATTAAACATTTCTTCCTGGTTGGAGGATGTGATGGAGCCAGAGTAGGAAGAAACTACTACACAGAGTTTGTGAAACAGTCTCCTGCAGACAGCATTATTTTGACGCTTGCATGTGGAAAATATAGGTTCAACGATTTAGATTTAGGAACAATCGGAGGACTTCCGAGAATCATGGATATGGGACAGTGTAATGATGCTTATGGTGCAATCAAGGTCGCAATCGCTTTAGCAGAAGCATTTGAATGTGATGTAAATGAACTCCCGCTATCGATGGTACTTTCATGGTACGAGCAGAAGGCCGTATCTATTTTACTTACACTTCTCTATCTCGGAATCAAGAACATTCACCTCGGACCAACATTACCAGCATTTATTTCGTCAAATGTGCTGAATTTCCTAGTAGAGAATTATGGGATTTCTCCAATTAGTACACCGGAAGAGGATCTAAAAAAGTTATTAAATAAATAATCAGACGGGAACGGAAAGAGACAGATTTACAATTGTGAGATAGATTTTTCTTAAAACAAAATAGGGGAAAGGCGGTAAAATATTATGAGTAAAAAAATTGATTTAAACTGGTCGGTGTATGATATTACGAAAACTTATCCAGAAGTGATTGATATTATGGCAAATCTTGGGTTTGATGAAATTAAGAAGCCGGCTATGCTAAACTCCGTTGGACGAATTATGACAATTCCTAAGGGTGCAAAGGCAAAAGGAATTTCGATTCCGGTTGTTATAGCAGAACTGATAAAAAATGGTTTTGAAATTACTGGTAATATGCCAGATATTTCTTCTATGGGGAGCAAACAATTTCAAGCCAAAGAGACTGGCAATACAGTATTACTGAAGGATTATTTAAAGAGACTTGGAAATGGAGAAGATTTAGAAAGTGTTAAAAAAGATTTTGTCCAGAATTTTTCTGATGTAGATGCTTCTGAAATTATGAAGGCAGAGCAGGAACTTATAAAAGAGGGAACACCTATTACAGAGGTGCAGAAACTGTGTGATGTGCATAGTGCATTGTTTCATGGCTTAACCAAAGAAGAAAAAATAGCAAATGCTGAAAAGGCAGTCGAAGAATCTTTAAAAAAGGAAGAAACATCCGAAATGACAACTATGACGGATGCATATGTCAGAAAACATGAGCTTGCAAAAGCACTCAGAGAAACAAAGGGCCATCCTCTTTATTCTTTTACAGAAGCAAATGAGAAGTTTAGCAAAGAAATAGCAGATATTAGAGGTGCACTGGAAAAGGGCGAAGATGTAAGCAAAAAAATATCAGATTTTAGACAAATAGCAATACACTATGCACAAAAGGGTGATTTGATTTATCCACTCCTTAAAGTTCGCTATGAAATATCAGGACCATCGTATGTTATGTGGACTGTTGATGATGAAATCAGAGATGAATTAGCAGCAATAGATAAGGAATGCAATCATGACGAAGAATGGATTAAAAGAGTACAGGCTGTTTTAACAAGAGCAGATGAAATGATTTATAAAGAGACTAATATACTGTTCCCTATCTGCGCAATGAATTTTACAGCCGAAGAATGGTATGAAATCTATGAAGATGCCAAAGACTATGCATTAGTGTATGGCATTGATAATAGATGGGAAGAAGCAGAAAAATATGTGCAGGATAAAAAGAATCGTCATGAGGCGGCTATTTATGAAGGTGAAATAGTAATGGGCGGTGGACATATGAGTGCATCACAGTTGGAAGCTATGCTTAATACGTTGCCAATAGAGATTACATTTATCGATGATAATAATATAAATCGTTTCTTTAATGAAGGAGCGAAAGTGTTCAAACGCCCTGGCATGGCAATTGACAGAGAAGTATTCTCTTGTCATCCGCCTAAGATAGAATCAATGGTTCGCTCCATTATAGAAAGTTTTAAAAATCATACTCGTGATAGCGTTCCGGTTTGGATGGAAAAGCAGGGAAAACCATTTTTAGTTACTTATTATGCAGTGAGAGACAAAAAAGATAATTATCTTGGAACTGTAGAAGTGGTACAGGATATGCAGTTTGCAAAAGAGCACTTTACAAGTTAAAACGCATAAAACCATAGATTGTAATCGAATAAAAAGGGAAATATTCTATGAGGTGTCGGATAAAACTGACACCTCAATGAGATGAATAAAAAGAATAAAGTAGAAAAAAGCGGTAGAAAGAATAGTATGTTCTGGAAGAGGTGATCGGGAGGGCGATACTGATCCTGATACTTGTACTGGTGGTCATACGATTAAAGGTTACTGGTAATTGCAGAATTTCTGTGATACACTGTTATAGAACTTTGTGAAAGAAGGAGGAATCAGTATGGCTACTTTAAAAGATATAGCATCAAAGGCTGGGGTTTCACAAAGTACGGTTTCAAGGATATTGAATAATGATCAGACGTTAAATGTAACAGATCAGACAAGACAAAAAGTTCTTGAAGTTGCGCAGGAATTAAATTACCGTTCTTTGTCGCAAAGATATAACCGGGGAAATTCCCAGTCGGAAGAAGAGAAGAACATCTGTATCGGAGTTGCGCAAATGCTTCAGATGGAGGAACTTCAGGACGATATTTATTATCTTCTTATGAAAAATATGTTAGATAGTGAATGTTTTGAAAAAGGGTGGACAACTATTCCGTTGTATCGAGATGAAACTGGTCGTTTCGGAACGGGACGTGAGATAGAGCTTGACGGAATCGTTGCAATTGGAAGATTTACGAAAGAAGAGGTGAAAGATTTTCACCAGTATACAGATCACATTGTATTTATAGATTCGTCACCGGATGAGATGAAGTATTACAGTATTTTACCGAATTATCATATGGCGGTAAGAAATGCGCTGAATTATTTTGAAGAGATGGGATATGAAAAGATTGCCTACGTTGGTGCGGTGAATACATATGATTATAAGAAAGAACTGACAATGGATGCAAGATATTATTACTACCGGAACTCAGAGACGATGCGAGATACATTTGATGAGGAATGGGTGATCGATTCGGAGATGAATCCACGCAGTGCATATGCGTCGATGATCGCATATTTAGATGCACACAAGAATCCTCCGGAGGCGATGCTCATTAGCAGTGACGTACTTGTACCGGGAGTGATTAAGGCTTTGACGGAACGTGGATTTTCTGTTCCGAAAGATACGAATATGATCGTATTTAATAATACATCAATATCAGGAAATTGTAACCCGCCGTTGGATGCGATTGAGACTTATATCCAGGAAACAATCCGAGCAGCAATGCTATGTATCGAGCAGCTGCGGATGGGAGAAATCATTCCAAAGAAAGTGATTATTCCATGTAGTTTAGTAAAACGTGGAAGTGTGGAAAAGAAAAAATAGACAAAAAATGCGTGTCCCCAATAGGTTGATACGCATTTTTTTTGTGCACTTTTTCAGCAAGTAAAAGGGAAAGTAAAAACTTTACTAAAAACAGTAAAAAATAGTAAAAGTTTTATTGACTATTAGTAAAACTTTTGGTAAAATCGTTGATAAAGAGAGAACCGAGGAGGTAAGGAAGTTTGTTGTTAGGTGTTGATTATTACCCGGAACAGTGGAATATCGATCTGATGGAACAGGATATGGATACGATCGTGGAGATGGGATGTAATGTAATTCGTATTGCGGAATTTTCCTGGCATATGATGGAGAAGAGGGAAGGGCAGTTTGATTTTTCTTTTTTTGATCATGTGATCGAAGAAGCGAAGAAGAGAAATCTGAAAGTGATCATGGGAACTCCTACCGCTACGATTCCGGCATGGCTTGCAAAGAAATATCCGGACATTCTTTCGGAATTTGAAGGAGGAAAAAAACGTTCCTTTGGAGGAAGACATGTGTATTGCTTTAACAGTGCCACAATGTATGCGTATTCGGAAAAAATTGTTCGTGCTTTAGTTGAACATTATAAAAATGAAGAAGCAATCGTAGCATGGCAGATCGACAATGAGATCGGACATGAAGGAAGCGATATTTGTTATTGTGAAAACTGTCAGAAAAAATTTCAGCAATATTTGAGCGAAACGTTCCAAGGACAGATCGATCGGTTAAATGATACATACGGGACGACGTTCTGGTCTCAGGAATACAATTCTTTCGATGAGATTCCAATTCCGACAGAGACAATTACAACACATAATCCGGCACTTCGTCAGGACTGGGAGCGTTTCCGAAGTAAAGTGATTGTTGATTTTATTGATTTTCAGGCGAAGCTGATCAAATCAATCGCGCCGAAAGCAGTTGTTATGCACGATTTCCCAGGCGGTGGACTTGGAAAACATGTAGATTATTCGAAAGTGGCTGCGACCCTGGATCAGGTCGCGTATAACAACTACCCGGTATGGGGCGGTCAGAAGGAACCAATCGCACCCCACGAAATTGCCTTCGGTCTGGATTATATACGAGGCTTAAAAGGGGAGAACTTCTGGATCACGGAAGCCATCATGGGAGCGCAAGGACATGATGTAACGGGATTCCTGCCAAGACCGAATCAGGCAAAAATGTGGTCCTACCAGGGAATGGCACATGGCTGTGATTCTATGATGTATTTCCGTTATCGTGGAGCAACAAAAGGAGCGGAACAGTTCTGCTATGGAATTTTAGATGCAGACAATGTAAAGAGAAGAAAATTTTATGAAGTGCAAAGCTTTTTTCGGGATATAAAAAATTATGACGCGGCATTAAAAACACCGATTCGAAATCAGGTGGCAATTGTTTATGATTACGATTCGCTTGCTTCTTTCCGTATCCAGAAACAGAGTATTTTGCTTGATCCGGCAGCAGAAATGCAGAAATTTTACAAGCCATTTTTCGATGTGAACGTAGGAGTGGATGTCATTCCGGAAGACCGCGATTTTTCGAAGTATCAGGTGCTCATCCTTCCACAGATGATTATTCACAAACCGGAAATGGAAGCGAAAGTAAAAGCATTTGCCGAACAAGGCGGAACGGTTGTACTAACTTACCGTTGTTCGGTGAAAGATGCGAACAACAATGTACCGTTTGGAAAGACGGCACCGGTTGGATACAATGAGTTTGCCGGACATTGCGTAGTAGAAACAGAGAGCCTTCAGACGCTGGATGCATTTCCGGTTGTGGGGACAGGCGCATTTGCAAAATATAACGGCATGGGCGGTATTTTCAGAGACATGATCGAAGTAAAAGATGCAGAAATCCTCTTCCGGTATGGAGATACATTTTACGATTCATTTGCGGCAGTGACAAGAAAACCGGCCGGTAAAGGAATGGTTTATTATATTGGATGTGGACTGGAAGAATCCATTACAAAAGCACTCATGGAGACGATCATGAAAGAGAAAGAGATTCCGATGTATCCATCTCAAAATGGTGTGGAAATTGTTACAAGAGGAGAAAAGGAACAACAGATCAAAATGTATATAAATCACAATGGGACAGAGGCAGAAGAAGACGGTGTAAAACTGGCACCGTTCGAATGTGTGATTAAATCGATAAATTAACAGGTAAAAATGGAGGTAGAACAGTGGGTATTGTATTGAACGATTCACAAAATCTTTTTATGCTCCAGACGCGCTCTAACAGTTACGCGTTCGGAATTGACAATCAGGGATTAGTGAGACATTTGTACTGGGGAAGCAGGATCAATGCGATGGAAGATTTCGAAATGCCGGAGCTTGCAGAAGTATCTACGAACGATCCGGTATATGAGATCACAAAAGAAGAATTTCCTATATACGGAGGTCTTCGATACAAAGAACACTGTCTGAAGGTTACATTTGCAGACGGGACGAGAGATGTGGCTTACGAGTACGTAAATTATGAGATCCAGAAAAACGAACAGTGTGAGGAACTGGTGATCATTTTAAAAGACAAACATTATGCCCTTGTAATGGAACTGCATTATAAAATCTACGAAGCGTATGACTTGATGGAACGTTTCGTTGTGCTGAAAAATGAGTCGACAGAAGTTATGCAGATAGAAAAGCTGCACAGTGGGCAATTTCATGTTCCATATGAAGGATTGAATTTTAGAAATGTACACGGCCATTGGGGCGCAGAACAGCAGAAATTCGTGCAGAAAGTCGATTATGGAAAAATCATTTTCGAAAATAGAAGAGGAATTTCCAGCCACAATCACAATCCTTATTTCATTTTGGATCAGGATGCCACAGAGACAACCGGAAATGTGTACTTTGGCGCACTTCGTATGACTGGAAATTTCAGCGGGGCGGTAGAGCAGACACAGTACGGAGAGACACTTGTGCAGATGGGAATTAACACACATGATTTCACATGGGATCTTAAGCCGGGAGAAAGCTTTGCCTCACCGGAAATTCTCTGTGGGTATTCAGCAGATGGATTTCAGACAATGTCCCACAACCTGCATCAGTTTGCAAATGATTTTCTACTTCGGGAAGGACTTCGTCCGGTACTTTATAATTCCTGGGAAGCAACCGGTTTTGATGTAACGGTTCAGGAGCAGAAAAAGCTTGCAGCTAAGGCAAAAGAGTTGGGTGCGGAGTTGTTCGTAGTAGATGATGGATGGTTTGGCCAGCGTCACGGAATTGATAACGGCCTTGGCGACTGGTATGTAAATAAAGAGAAGTTCCCGAATGGAATCGATGAGCTGATCGACGAAGTGAAAGCGCAGGGACTTCTGTTTGGAATCTGGGTAGAGCCGGAAATGGTAAATCCAAAGGCAGAGCTTTATGCGAAGCATCCGGATTGGATCTATCACTTTGATACAAGAGAGAGCGACACATCGAGAGAACAGTATGTGCTGGATCTTACAAAAAATGAAGTAAAAGCGTTTGTACTGGAAATGCTGGATAATCTTCTCTCTAACCACGAAATCGACTACATCAAATGGGATGCAAACAGACCAATCTCTCAGACAAATTTAAAGAAAGATCTCTGGTATAAGCACATCCAGGCACTCTACGATATTGTGAAGGAAACGAAGAAAAAGCATCCGGCTGTATTGTTCGAAGCATGCGCATCTGGTGGTGGACGTATTGATTACGGCATTCTCGGAATTTTTGATGATTTCTGGACGAGCGATAATACAGACGCATATGACCGTCTGTTTATCCAGGATGCATATTCTTACATTTACCCGATCAAGGCAATGCGTGCCTGGGTGACCGATTGTCCGAACTTCCTGTCCAACCGTGTGATTCCAATGAAATTCCGCTATCACAGTGCAATGATGGGAACACTTGGAATTGGATGTAATATTTTGAAATTTACAGAAGAAGACATTGCTCTTTCTCAGGAAATGATCGCACAGTACAAGGAAATCCGTCCGATCATTCAGGAAGGTACGTTCTATCGTCTGAATCATACGTCGGCAAATGATTATTTCCTATATGAATATATGAAAGGAAATGAGGGCGTACTGTTCGCATTTCTCCCACAAAGCAAGCTGGGACATCGTGGAGTGACAGTGAAACTTCGTGGACTGGAAGAAAATGCGTCCTACGAACTTCTTATGGAAGATGGCAAACTCACAAAGAGTGGAAGTTATCTTATGAAACATGGATTTGACATGCGGTTGACGGGTGACTACGCAAGCATGTTGATTCGTATAAACAAATTATAAAAAAGCAAAGGAGAACATCAAATGAAACTTTCAAACTTTTCTAAATTATCATTTGGTATTGGAGCACTGGGAAAAGATTTATGCTATGCCATTATTTCGTATTTCTTAATGATTTATTTTACAGATACGATCGGATTGACACCGCTTTTTGTCGGTAACCTGTTTCTAGTTGCCAGAGTGTGGGATGCATTCAACGATCCAATGATGGGATTTGTTGTTGATAACACAAGAACAAAATGGGGAAAATTCAGACCTTGGATTTTGATTGGTACGGTGTTAAATGCAATCGTTTTAGTATTTATGTTTACAAAACCTTCCGGATTAGAAGGAACTGGCATGTATATATATTTCTCTGTTGTTTATATTTTGTGGGGAATGACTTATACAGTTATGGATATTCCATACTGGTCAATGCTTCCGTCTCTTTCCAGCACGAAAAAAGAAAGAGATTCTATGTCAGTTATCCCGAGAATTTTTGCAAGTACAGCCTGGCTTCTTATGGGTGCGTTTGCTCTGAAACTTGTATCTGTTCTTGGTAAAGGAGACAGCGCTGTTGGATATTCTGCACTTGCGAAAATTATTGCAGTGATTTTTGTAATTACTTCTATTATTACTGTTGTATTTGTAAAAGACCGCAGCTGTCAGGAAGCGGAGTCGGGTAAAGAAGCAAAAAGGCTTACAATCAAAGATGCACTTCATGTTATTGCCGGAAATGATCAGCTGAAAGTATTTATCGGAATTGTGCTTTGCTACAATCTTGTTGTACAGCTTGCCGGTGGTATTGCAATTTATTACTTCAAATATGTAACCGGAAATGAAGGCTTATATCCAATCTTCACAACTGCAGCACAGTTTGCAGAGATTGCAGCTTTGTTCCTTTTCCCAATCCTTTCTAACTATTTTACAAAGAAACAGGTATTTGCAATTGCCAGCTTCAGTCCTGCAATTGGTCTCGCAGGAGTTGTACTTTGTGGATTCTTTGCACCACAGAACATGGTAATTGTAGCAATCAGTGGTATCTTCTATAAATTGGGTTCTGGTCTTACATTAGGAGCAACAACCGTTATGCTTGCTGATGTTATCGATTATGGACAGGTAAAATTAGGAAGTAGAAATGAAAGTATTATCGCTTCATTCCAGACACTGCTTGTTAAGACCGCATCTGCAGTATCTGCCTGGCTGATCGGTGTAGGCCTTACAATTGTCGGCTATGTAGCAAACGCAGAACAGAGCGCGTCTACAATCATGGGAATGCGAGTATTAATGGGTGTTGTACCTTCTGTAATTACAATCCTTGCATTTGTGATCTACGCAAAAGGCTACAAACTGGAAGGCGCATATCTGGAAGAGATCATGGAAAAAATAAAAGGTAACAAAACGGAAGAAACAGAAGAATAGAAAATGAAATGAGATGAAGAGGTAGCGCGCTAAGTATTAAGTGCGCTGCCTTTTTTTGTTAAGACAATAGTATCACTGTATGAGATTGCGCATGGAAATTTTTTTCACTGGTAGTAGTATTTTGCATATCATAAATTTCTAGCAACAACTTCAAAACATTATAATCCAAAAATGAAAGAAAGAGGCAGTGCGTTAAGTGGGTGATATGCCTTTTCTCGGTTCTGTTATTAAAAAGTTCCGAATATGACAAAAAATCGGAGGTGGTGTGATAAAAAAGTGCAAGCCACCCCCCCTTTTTTTATGAGAAAATAAAATCACTTATATATAATGGAAAGGGGTAAGGAAAAAATGAAAAAGAGAAGGCGAATCTTATCGCTTGTCTTTGCAGCCTGTCTTGTGATAACGGGAATTGTTTCGGGCGCAGGTGTGCAGAAGGCCGAAGCAGCTGCAAGAACAGAAGTAATCGATGTTACGGATTACGGAGTATATCCGGACAGTGGGAAGGACAGTGCAATCGGAATACAGAAAGCAATCGCAGCTGCGAAAGATGCAACGAAAGAGGGAAAAGAAGTCAAGATTAATTTCCCGGAAGGACGCTATGATATCTATCCAGATAAAGCAATAGAAAGAGAATTATATGTTTCCAATACTGTAGGTGCCGATCAGAACAATAAAATGAAGAAGATCGGTATTTTTCTGGAAGATATGGATCATGTTACCGTAGATGGAAACAACTCTCTGTTTATGTTCCATGGTAAAATGACAACATTTGCAACAATCGGTTGCGAAGATGTTGAATTTAAAAATTTTGCAGTGGATTTCCAGGTTCCGACAGTTATTGATATGACTGTTGAGAGTGTAGAGGGAAATACAGCAACTATGTATATTCCTGAGTGCTATAATTATGAAGTTGCAGGAACAACGATTAAATGGTACAGCGATGTAAGTCCTTATACAGGTCAACGTTACTGGAGTATCTCCGATCTGTCAGGTTATCATACCCAGCGGGAAGATACCGTACAGGGAATCAAATTCGGTGCAGGAAATGGAAATGCTGCATTAAAAGGTGTAGCTTCTATTGAGGATCTTGGAAATCATCGTGTAAAGATTACATATAATAGTAAAGCCGGTGAAGTTCAGAACGGAATGTGCTTCCAGTCACGTCCGACCGTACGTGATCATGCAGGAACGTTTTTCTGGAAGAGCAAAGATATTAAGATGACTTCTCTTGATATCCAGTTCCTTCATGGATTTGGTATGGTAGGTCAGCATTCTGAAAACATTACAATGGAAGATGTTGATTTTGAAGCACCAAAGGAAAGTGGAAGAACAACAGCCGGATATGCTGATTTTGTGCAGATGTCCGGATGCAAAGGAGCAATCAATATTAATAACTGTACCTTTGCAGGTCCTCATGATGATCCGATCAATATCCACGGAACATTTAACACAGTTACATCCATCAGTTCCGACAGAAGAACAATCACAGTACAGTACAACCATCGTGAAACAGCCGGTTTCCCGAACTTTTTCGAAGGTGACGAAATCGAGTTCATGACAAAGGGAAATATGATCACAGTTGAAAATTCCGTTCGCACAGTAACAAAGGTTGACGGACCGGACGGAATGGGCGGAAACATGGGTGAAGGTTCAGGAAGTCTGACAACCATCAAGCTGACATTGGATAAGGCAATTCCTGCCGACGTTCAGGTAAATCAACATGTGGTAGAAAATATCACTTATACACCAGCTGTCAACATCAGCAATTGTGAATTTAAGGAAGTTCCGACAAGAGGAATCCTTGTAACTACAAGAAAACCAATTGTCATTGAAAATAATACATTTGACGGAATGAGTATGGCAGGCATCTATATTTCTGATGATGCTCAGGGCTGGTATGAGTCAGGTCCGGTCAGAGATGTGACCATCCGTAATAATACATTTACAAGAGGAAATGCACAGGCAATTTTCATCGAGCCTACCAATCCGACTGTATCTACGGAAAAGACAGTACATTCTAATATTAAGATCGAGAACAACACTTTCTTTACGTACAATAAGAGAGTTCTTGATGCAAAGAGTGTAGATAAACTCACCTTTAAAAATAATAAAATTTACAGACAGAATCCGATCAACGGAAACGGATCTCTGAATCTGGCAGTAAAAGAAGGAAGTTCAGCAGAACTGGAAGTAGCCAATAGTGCAGAGCTGGAAGTAAGCGGAAGTGGTGATACCTTATCAGGAAAACTGTACAACTTTAATGGTTGTAAAAATGTAGTGATCGAAGGAAATGAGTATGACGGTGGATTGAATGCCGGAAGTTCAATCAGCAACATGAGTGCTTCTGATATTACAGTCACCAATGATGCAATGAAGGTAAACGCAGATTCCACAACAGCACCGAACGGAACGATGTACTACGAATCTGACAATGAAAAAGTAGTAAAGGTTTCCAGTACAGGTGTCGTAACTGCAGTAGGAGCAGGAACAGCCAATGTAACAGGATATATGGTTGTTGGAGGACGTAAGTTCCCGACCAATGCAGTGACATTTACAGTCAATGGAGGTGACCTTGGCAATCTGCCGGATGGAATTGAACTGACAGCGGCAGAAAATAAAGAAAATATTAAAGTAAATGATACGATCCAGTATACTGCAAATCTGAAATGGAACGCTGAAGAGAACAGTGCAGACAAGAACAGCGCAGTGACATGGAAGGTTTATGATGCCAAGACCGGAACTGAGACTGATAAAGCAACAATCACTGAACAAGGACTTCTGACAGCAGTAAAACCGGGAAGTGTTGTAGTGACAGCATCTACAGCCAACGGTTATGAAGCATCAAAACTGGTATCCATCTGGCAGGACGGAAAGACAATCGCATCAGATATTACAGTAGATTATCCGACAGCATCTGACAAATATCGTGTAAGCTCAACCGTTGAAGGCGGACTGGAACAGGATTTCACAAGCCAGGGACTTTACCAAAATCAGACTCCGAGCAATGTCCTTGTAAAACCATTGCCGGAAGGAACAGGCAGAACAGATCTGACACTTGTATTCAAACTGACAGGTGCAACTCCTGCAAATACATGGGCAGATGCAGGAATCTATCTCTATGATGATGCGGACAATTATGTAGCAGTGGAAAAGAAGCATCGTGATGGCTCTACCAGTGCAGTAGCACTTGTAAAAGAGCAGAACAGAAGTGCAGTAGAGGAACCATATAATAACTGGGCAAATGTAAGCACAAGTCCAATCTGGCTGAAATTGGTAAAAAATAATGCCACAGTGACAGCTTACTACAGTGCAGATAAGAACAACTGGACCACCATCGGTTCGAGAACAGACTGCGGTTTCCTGAGCGGTAATTTTAAGCTGGCAATCGCAAGCCAGGGAACTAATACAGGATCCATCACTTATTCTGATGTTACAGTGAATAATAAAGAAGTAAAATTAGTTGAAGAGGCAGTGAAACCGACCGCCTCCAATGTTAAGGTAACATATGACGAAGCTGCTGACAGCCTGACAGCGGCAGGAGATACTACAGGACAGTCCGTAATTGTAAAATGGGCAGTTGCTGATAAAGAAAATGGAAACTATTCCATTATCAGCGGAGTAGAGGGAACTTCTCTGACAGCTTCTAAAGCATTGAAAGGCAAATATGTGAAAGCTGCTTATGTACCGCTGATCGGAACAGGTGCAGCAGGAGACATTGTATGGTCTGATGCAGTAAAAGTAACCGGAAATGGCACAGATTCAGGTGCATCAGCAGTCAAATCTGCAAATGCAGATCTGGCGACAGCTGACATTAAAACTAGTGAAAGTACAGACATGTTCCAGTTTGTAAAAGGAACAACTTTCTATCAGACAACAGCAGGAAGTGACGTTCAGGAAATCAAGTATTCCTTTGCAGCAGAGGATACAAAGGCAACAGTAAAAGTGCTGGTGAATGGAAAAGAAACAGCTGAACTGAGCGGAAACGCAGTTCTCACAAGCGGAAGAAATCTGATCGAGGTAAATGTTACAGCAGAAGATGGCGTGACAATGAAAAAATATCGTTTCACAATCAGCCGTCAGGGAGATAACAATGCATTGTTGGAAAGCCTGCAGGTAAATGGACAAGAAGTTGTGCTGGAAGAGGGAGTTTATGAATATAGTCTTCCAATTGCAACAGGAACAACAACAGCGCAGGTTGCAGCGACAGCACAGAGTACAAGAGCAACTGTTTCCATCGTGAACGGAAAAGAGGTTACATCCGCAGCACAGACTGTTCAGGGAGACGTGACAGTTGCACCGGGAATCAATGAGATTACGATCCGTGTGACACCTGAGACAAGTGCAGAGCCGGTCTACTATAAACTGAAACTGAAAGTGCCGAATGCTGCAAATGCACGTTTGGAAGCATTAAGCCTTGGAGGAAATATATCTCTGAAAGAAAACTTTGATGCAGATACATTAAAATATACAGCATCTGCAACAGAATCCGCTGTGACAATCAATGCAACAGCAGAAGAGGCGGATGCAACCGTAGAAGTTATCTGGAAAGATAAAGTGATTCAGACAGGAACAGGAAGTGCTTCGGCAGAACTGGGACTGACAGAAGGTGACAACACTGTGAAAGTGAAAGTAACTTCTGCGGACAAGTCCACAGAAAAGACTTATAAAGTAACAGTTCATGCATCAGGAGATACATGGTTATCTGATCTTGACTGGACATCACAGACATCCGGAGATTCAGGTAATCCGACAAGAAAAGATAAGAGCTGTGGAAACAACACACTGACCTTATGGGACGGTTCAAAGGAAGAAAACTTTGATAAAGGAATCGGAAGCCATGCAGATTCTACAATCATTTACGATCTGACTGGCAAAGGATATACAAGTTTTTCATCTTATTACGGTGTAGACCGTGAGACAAAGATAAATCCTTCTCAGGCAAGTATCACATTTAAGGTATATGTGGATGGAAATCTGAAGTTCACAAGTGATGTAATGGGAACTAACACAGCAAAAGGATTTACAGGTGATATTGATATAACTGATGCAACAGAACTGAAATTGGTTATGGACAAAGGTGCAAATAACTGGAGCGATCATGGTGACTGGGCAAATGCGAAACTGACAAAACCGTTTACAGCGCCGCAACCAGTAGTTGTGACCGTTCAGGTAAATGACCCGGTAATGGGAAGTGCAGCAACCGATAAGGGTGAGTATCAGAAGTATGATACCGCTACAGTAACTGCAACAGCAAAAGAAGGATATCATTTCGTAAACTGGACAAACGCAGAGGGAACAGAAGTCAGTGATGCAAATCCACATGTATTTGATGTGACAGAAGATGTGACACTGACAGCAAACTTCGCAGCAAATCCTGTAGTAAAGAAACAGTATACAGTAACAGCAACAGCAAGTGCTGAAGCAATGGGAACAGTCAGCATGGATCATGAGGACGGAATCTACGAAGATGGAGAAAAGGCAACAGTAACAGCAACAGCGAAAGAAGGACATCATTTCGTAGGATGGAAGCTGAAAGATGCAGAGGATATTTTAAGTACCGATGCGAAGTATACATTTAAGGTTGAAAAGGATGTAGACCTGATCGGAGTATTTGAGAAGGATGCAGAGCCTGAGCAGGTGATAACTGCAGAAGAAATCATGCGTCGTATTATTGCAGATAAATCTTTTGCAACTTCTATTAAGAAAGATACGAAGAAACTAGTATTACCGGAAGTACCAGAAAACGCACAGATTGAGATTTGTAGTGTAAATCCAGAAGGAATTATCGCGCTGAATGGCGAAGTAACTATACCGCAAGAGGATACAGAAGTCATCGTAACAGTAAAGGTAACTGGAACAGATGGAAGTGTTGCCACTAAAGAGTTTAAGGTTATGGTAGAAGGAAACGGTGAGACAGAGAAACCAAATCCAGAGAAACCAGATAATGGAAATAATAACAGCAATAACAATGGAAATGCTGGAAATAATGGCAATAGTGGTAATAACAGCGCTAATGGAAATGTGAATCAGAGTGGAGCAAAGGAAAATAATGCTAATAGCTCAACTCCGAATGGTGGTGCAGGACAGAACACGGTAAAGGCAATCAAGACTGGAGATACAGCGAATTTCGCATTGTATGGAATTGTAATGATAGCCGCTGGGGCAGTAATCGCAACACTTGTATATCGCAGAAAAAGAAGCTAATCTAGATGAACAGAAACAGACCGTTATGAATTACGGAGCTGTGAAAAGTAAAAAATCATAGAAGACTGCCGGGATATTCTGAAGAGTATCCCGGCAGTCTTCTATAAGAAACCACTTCTTGGCTGTAATGGTTTATATTCCTTGAATGCATGTTACAACCACAGAACATTATAATCCAAAAACGAAAGAAAGTGGTAGCGCGCTAAGTGAGTGATAAGCCCTTTCCAGGTTCTGTTATTGAGAGTTCCGAATATGACAAAGAATCAGGAGGGATGAAACAAAAAATACGAGTTGCATTCTTATTTTTATGAGATACTAAAATTAACTATATATAATGATTTCTCGCTCGGTAAAAGATAAATCCAGATTCCAAAACCGTTCAATGACATCCCAGGTGGAACGAGCAAGAGTATTTGGATAAGGATAATATTTACGAAGATTCCGAGAGATTAATAAGGAAAAGGAGGAAGAGAGTAGGCTATAAAAAGTCTAAAAAGAAAAAAGTATGAAAAAGTATAATTTAAAAAGAAAAGGTATGGCAGCAGCTGCACTGACACTTGCCTTTGGAATGTTTACTCCAAGTGTTTCATTTGCGGCAGGAACTCCGGTCAATGTGCTTTCTGAAACAGAAAGCCAGATGAGTTCTGATAAAGAAGTTGTTTATGTAAACAATTATTCGGCAGCAAAACGAGATGTCAATTTTAATGACAACTGGAAGTTCTATTTGGGAGATGGATCAGGTGCGGAAGAACCGGCATTTGATGATTCTAAATGGGAACATGTAAATCTGCCTCATGACTACAGTATTGAACAAGAGTATTCAACGAAGATGGAAGCAGAAAGCGGATATCTTCCGGGTGGAATTGGCTGGTACAGAAAGAGTTTCACGCTTGGAAAAACAGCGGAGAATAAACGTGTGCGAATTGATTTTGGTGGCGTATATATGGATGCTACAGTTTGGGTCAATGGAACACAGGTGGGAAGCCATCCGTATGGATATACTCCATTCTCATTTGATATCACTGATTTGGTGAAATTTGATGGTGAGAATGTAATTACGGTAAAGGTAAATCATCAGACACCATCCAGCCGTTGGTATTCAGGAAGTGGTATTTATAGAAGTGTAGATTTGAATATTGTAAATCCTGTACATGTTGACTTATATGGGACAAAGGTAGAAACTCCAAATTTGGAAACAGAAAAAGACGGAGCGGTGACTACTAATATTAAGACAACTGTAGCCAACGATTCAGACAGAGAACAGAATGTGACATTGACTCATACCATTTTCAAAAAAGGTGGGGAGCCAAGCGCTAATATCGGAACTGTGACAACAGAAACAAAAGCGATTGCGGCAGGTGAAACCGCAGCGATTGATGCAACCGTAAATGCACAGAATCCAGAATTATGGAGTACTACAAATCCGGCGCTTTATACAGTGCGTACAGAAGTAAAGATTGGTGAAGAGGTTGTAGATACTTACGATACAGAATATGGATTCCGTTATTTTAAATTTGATGAAAATAGTGGATTTTCATTAAACGGAACAAATATGAAACTGAAAGGTGTGTGTATGCACCACGATCAGGGAGCGCTTGGAGCAGAGGCATGGAAACGTGCAATTGAGCGTCAGGTGGAAATCTTAAAGGAAATGGGATGTAACTCAATTCGTGTTACACATAACCCGGCAGCAGAAGAACTGATAAATATTTGTAATGAAAAAGGTATCCTTGTTGTAGAAGAGATGTTTGATGGCTGGCAAAATGCTAAGAATGGAAATAACAATGATTATGCCAGATTTTTCAATCAGACAATAGATGAAAGCAATCAGATTCTTGGAAAAGAAAATGGAATGACTTGGGCAAAATATGACTTAACAGCAACAGTAAAACGTGGTTGGAATGCTCCGTCAGTTATTATGTGGTCCCTCGGAAATGAAGTTCAGGAAGGTGCAACCGGTGTATTGACACAGGCGTATGCAAATGTTCAGGCGAATTTGATTGATTGGACAACTGCGTTGGATACCACAAGACCGGCAACACGTGGCGACAACGTGTTAAAAGGTAATAAGATTGGAATACCGAAAAACATGATGGATGCTATGACAACTGCAAATGGTACGGTTGGTTTGAATTATTGTTCTGGAAATGATTATGATACGCTTCATAATAGTAACCCAAATTGGAAGTTGTATGGTTCTGAAACTGCTTCAGCAGTCAATAGTCGAGGTGTATATGACAGAATAGATGGAAGTAAGACGGGTCAGAAGTTAACATCCTATGATAATTCAGCAGTTAACTGGGGGGCAGTTGCCAGCAGTGCCTGGTACGAGGTTATTAAGAGAGATTTTGTGGCAGGCGAATATGTATGGACCGGTTTTGATTATATTGGAGAGCCGACACCATGGAACGGAACTGGAAAAGGAGCACAAGGAACATGGCCGTCTCCAAAGAATTCATATTTTGGAATTATTGACACTGCAGGATTTCCAAAAGATAGTTACTACTTCTATCAGAGCCAGTGGAATGACGAAGTAAATACCCTTCATATTTTACCGGCATGGAATGAAGATGCAGTGAAGAAAGATAGCAGTGGAAAGGTTCCGGTTGTCGTTTATACAGATGCGAAAAAAGTAGAATTATTCTTTACAGATGCAAAAACGGGTGATAAGAAGAGCCTTGGGACAAAGGAATTTACACAGAAACAGTCAAATACACAAGGGTATACATATCAGTATTATGAAGGCACGGATAAGTCTGGTACAGAACATAAGAATTTATATCTGACATGGCAGGTTCCGTATAAAGCAGGTACAATTTCAGCAGTAGCTTACGGACAGGATGGACAGAAAATTTCAGAGGAAAAACTGAATGGTCGAACATCTGTAACAACCACCGGTGAGAAGAAGAATTTAAAAGCTACAGTTGACCGCGATACAATTGTAGCAGATGGAGCGGACTTAACTTATGTAACTGTAGATGTAACAGATAAAGATGGAAATATTATTCCGAATGCGGAAGATAAAGTAAGCTTTAAAGTAGAAGGCGAAGGTAAACTGGTGGGTATTGATAACGGAAGACAAGACGATCATACCTCCTATCAGGCAAATAGCAGAAATGCATTTGCAGGAAAAGTACTGGCAATTGTACAGTCTACAAAAAAAGCGGGAAGTTTCACAGTAACAGCCAGTGCAAAAGGTCTGGAAACTTCTTCAGTGACAGTAACAACGACTTCGGTAGAACAGGATACAACAGGAGAAAAGGCTATCAGTTATTACGAAATGTCTAAAAACTACTATGTAAAAACCGGTAATATGCCACAGCTTCCGAGTACTGTTAAAGCAGTGTATACAGATGGAAGTGAAAAAGAGATTCCTGTAACATGGGATGCAATTACAGAAGAACAGATTGCACAGAGTGGTACATTTTCTGTAGCAGGTACAACAGAGGCAGGAGATACTCTTACAGTAATCGTCAATATGATTGACCAGGTAGTTTCCCTGCTGAACTATTCAACAACTGTTCCGCTTGGAACGAAACCGACACTTCCGGAATCCAGACCGGCGGTACTTCAAGATGGTGAAGTAATGAATGCGTCCTTCCCAGTTGCTTGGGGAGAACCGAATGGAAGTTACGATGCAGAAGGAATTGTGACAGTGAAAGGAACAGCAGATGTTCTAGGACAGAATGTAGAGGTTACAGCGACCATTCGTGTAGAAAAACAGAAGATAGAGCTAGGCTCCAGTGTAAGTAGCGCAGCATACTTAAGTCAGGATGTACCGGAAGGACAACAGTCAGATACACTGGATGCAATTAAGGATGGAAAGAAAGAAATTGGAGACAACAATAGTGGAGGCGCAAATCCAACTTGTTGGTCAAACTGGGCAACTAGAAATACAGATCCAACTTCTGAAATCACATTCCGCTATGCTACTCAGCAGCGTGTAGGAAAAATTGTTGTATATTATTCCAAAGATAATGGTGCAATGACATTCCCTCGGGAAGGAAGAACAAAACTCTTTGTATCTGAAACAGGAGATGAAGGAAGTTGGAAAGAACTTTCAGTGGAAGAAACAATTGCGGAAAATGAAAGTCCAGAACGTGTAAAAGCATATACATATACATTTGATCCAACTGTAGCAACTTTTGTAAGACTGCAAGTAACAAATACAACTCCTCAAGAGGCAGGAAAAACAGAAACATGTACTGGTATTACAGAAGTAGAGATTATTGAGTGGAATGGTTCATATACGACCAATTCTACTGCAAATCTTTCTAAATTAACGGTAAATGGTCTTGAGTTAAGTGAGGAAGAACTTGCTGCAGGAAGTTTTGATACAGAAGCTATTGTTATTGATACAATAGACTATGTGGCAGCTGATAATGCAGCGGTAACTTATGTACCGCCGTATGAAAATAAAGCGAAGCTAATCATTGAATCAGAAGATCATACAACCAGAAATGAATTTGTCATCAACTTAGACGGAAAAGGTGTTGGAAATACAGATCCAGTTTATGCAGGACGGGATTATGATACCCAAAAAATGTCGGTGACAGCTGGAAGTGAACAGAGTGGACAAGGCAATGAAGGTCCGGCAAGATATGTTTTAGATGGCAATGAAGGTACTATCTGGCATACATCATGGAATCCGCAAGCGAGTCGTGATACATTTTGGATTAAATTTGAGTTAAATGAAATTACTAGCCTAGATGCATTACGCTACAAAGGACGTGGTGGTGCTTCAAATGGACGTATCAGTAAGTATCGAGTAGAGGTAAGTAAGGACGATCAAAATTGGACAGAAGTTTCTGTTGGAAATTGGGATAATACAGATGACTGGTATATCGCAATGTTTAATGAACCGACAGAAGCAAAATATGTTCGACTTACCGGCGTTGAAACTTATGGTGAAGGATCACAGCAGAATAAATTTGCAAGTGCTGCAGAGATTCGCTTGCGTAAAGCAGATTCAAAGACAGACATTTCAGATGCAACTGTTTCTCTTACAAATGAGAAAAAACTGGTTTCTGTTGTAGATAAAGATCATCCGGTAACATTGTCAAAAGAAGACATTGAAGTTACCTTGGGAGATAAGGTGCTCAGATATGGCATAGACTACAAACTTACTTATAATAATAATGAGGCACCAGGAACTGCAACTGCAATCGTAACAGGTATTGGACAGTATGGATATACAGGAAGTCAAGAGGTATCATTTACAATTGAGTTGAAAAAACCGGAAATGAATAATATTTCCATAAAGAGCTTCCCGACAAAAACAACATATAAAGAAGGAGAAACCTTAGATCCTACAGGTCTTGTACTTACTACATCATATGACAATGGTACAACGGCGGATGTTGTATATTCAGAAGAGACTGCAAAAGACTTTGCATTTAATCCAGATACAAAGACAGCGTTGTCTAAAGGAAATACAAAAGTAACAGTGACCTATGGTGGTTTTGAAACAGAGTTTGCAATCACAGTGACAGAAGCTAAGAAACCAGATCCAGAAAAGCCGGGTCCAGAAAAGCCAGATCCAGAAAAACCAGATCCAGAAAAGCCGGATCCAGAAAAGCCGAGTCCAGAAAAGCCAGATCCAGAAAAGCCGGATCCAGAAAAGCCAGGTTCAGGCAACCAGGATTCAGGTAAGCCGGATTCAGGCAACCAGGGTTCAGGTAAACCGGACGGAAATGGTAGCTCCAAAGGAAATACAGGCAATACAAACAATTCAAATAATGCAGTACAAACAGGGGATACTGCATCAGTAGGAATTTGCGTAGTTGCATTAGCAGCAGCTGGTATAGTAGGAATAGTAGGAGCTATAATGATTGGAAAGAAAAGGAAAGATGTTAAATAATCAATTTGAAGAGTATTATGTGACAATCCTTTTAAGGAGGAAATTTTGAAAAAATTACGAATTGATAGAAAGAACAAAAAAGGCTTTCAGAAATTCGCTGCAGGAGTCATGGCATTAGTAATGACTGTTTCCGGACTGACAATATCGCCAGTCCGGAGTGAAGCTGCGGCTGCAGAGTATGAAATTTATCCAAATCCACAGGTGGTTCAATATACGGAAGGTGACTATGTTATCAAAAACGAGGTCAATGTAGTATATGAATCAGGAATCGATCAGGCAACGAAAGATCGATTAGCAGAAGCACTTGCGTTGAAAGACGGGGTAACAGTGACCACATCCGAGTCAATTGAAGAGGGCAAGACGAATATTCTTGTTGGAATTGATGGTTCGGGAGAAGTTGCAGATACTTATGCAAATGAACATGTGAATATGCAGTCAGCGGATTTGTATGAAAAGCTGGACGCCTATGTATTGGATAGTAATAATGATGTGATTACTGTAGTAGGTGCAGACACAGATGCAAGTTATTATGGATTGACGACGTTGTATCATATTTTGAAGCAGATGGATAGTAATACCATCCGGAATTTTCACATTGAGGACTGGGCAGATGTTGCAAGTCGTGGATTTATTGAAGGGTATTATGGAAATCCATGGTCTACAGAAGATAGAATCAATCTTATGAAATGGGGCGGTTATTATAAACTGAATTCCTATTTCTATGCACCGAAAAATGATCCAAAGCATAATGCAAAATGGAGAGAATTATATACAGAAGAGGAACTGAATACATTAATCAGACCTTTGGCAGAAGCTGGGAATGCATCTAAATGCCGTTTTGTGTATGCACTTCATACGTTTATGTATAATCCGGTTAGATTTGACGGCAATTATCAAGCTGATTTAAAAGCAGTACAAGATAAACTTGCTCAGGTGATTGATGCCGGTGTCAGACAGGTTGCAATTCTGGCAGACGATGCGGGAAACGTAGGTGGAAATAATTATAATAAGTTTTTAACGGATATGACAGCGTGGCTGGCAGAAATGAAAAAAACATATCCGGATTTGAAACAGACGTTGCCGTTTTGTCCACAGGAATATATGTACAACGGACAGGCATATTACAAAAATTTCCCGGAAAATGTACAGGTTGTTATGACAGGCGGTAGAGTATGGGGCGAAGTAAACCAGAACTTTACCAATACATTTACGAATAATGCGGGACGCGGTCCTTATATGTGGATTAACTGGCCTTGTACAGATAATTCTAAAAGCCATCTGATCATGGGCGGATATACAACATTCCTACATCCAGGAGTTGATCCGGCAAAGATTCAAGGTATCGTACTTAATCCGATGCAGCAGTCAGAGCCAAGTAAAGTGGCAATTTTCGGAAATGCATGTTATTCATGGAATATTTGGGAAAATGCAGATATAGCAAACAAGGCATGGCAGGATTCTTTCAAATATGTAGACCACAATTCAGCAGCGAAAACGGAAGCCTCTACAGCGTTGTATGAATTGTCTAAACATATGATGAATCAGAACATGGATTCTCGAGTAACAGCATTGCAGGAATCCGTAGATTTAGCTCCGAAACTGACGGATTTTCGTGATAAATTAAAGACAGGTACAGTTACTGTAGAAGAAGCGGATGCATTGATTGCGGAATTCCAGATTTTACAGAATGCAGCTGCTGTTTATAGAGAACAGGCTGTAGACATAAAGGTTAGAGATCAGATTGTATATTGGCTGGATTGCTGGGATGATACAACTGTTTCAGCAATTGGATATTTGAATGCTATTAAGGCAATTGTCAATGAGGATGCAGATACTGCACTTCGTTATAATGCAGAAGCAAAAGCTGCATTCGAGCAGTCAAAGACACATGAACTCTGGTATCTGGATCATTATGAAAAAGCAGAAGTCGGAGTACAGCATATTGTTCCGTTTATTAAAGCGATGGCAAAATATGTAACTGATTATATTGACACCGGAATCAATCCAAATACACAGAAAAGATATACAGGAACTGTTACATATGAGCAGATATCTATACAAAATAACGCATCGGAAGATAAATATTTTGATGGAGATAACAGCAGTGAAGTATGGCTGGCAAAAGGACCATACGAAAACCCCGGAAGAGATACAATTCCAGCAGGAGCAACATTGACAGTTACTTTCCCGGAGCCAAAAACAATTGGTTCCTTCCGTTTGGTGCAGGGAGTTTCAGCAAAGAGTGATAAGTTCAGCAATGCAGATGTAGAGTATCAGATTGAGGGAACGAGTACATGGACAAAAGCGGGTACATTGTCGGATAAAGGTGATCAGACCATTTCATTCGGAAATGTTGCTAATGTAAAAGCGGTGCGTATTCATAATAATACAGTAACAGGAGGCTGGGTAAGAATTGGTGAAATAGAGATTCTTTCTCCGGCAAATGAAGATGCAAGTGGTGCGAGAGCAGGGCTTTATACGAACGTTGATACAAATATCACTGCAAGTCTGGAGGAAGGCAGTGTTTCATTAAGTAACGGAACAGTTACATTGAACAAAGACGAGTATATCGGAGTGAAACTTGGCGATATCAAAGCAATACAGAATATTACAATTCCGGCACTTTCGGAAAATGTAGTTCTGGAGACGTCTATGAATGAAATCACATGGAAGCCTTACGCAGCGGATGCAAAAAATGTAGATGCAGCGTATATACGCATTAAAAATAATGGCGAAGAAGCAAGCCAGATTACTTTGAATGATTTTAAAGTGACTTATAAGTTTGTCGGAGCTAAAAAAGTAGATACAGACTTTGAAAAAGCACAGGATGCAAATGATATGCGTGTGGCAGGAACTGTTGGAAATGTATTTGATGGAAAATTAAGTACATTGGGTATGATCAATGGAAAACAGGAAGCTAGCAAACATATCACATTTGATCTGGGACAAGTTATTCACTTTAACTCTCTGCGTTACTATATTGTAGAAACACAGTTGAATTATTTGAGAAATGCAAAATTTGAAGTGTCAACAGATGGTGAAAACTGGACAGAGGTTATGACGGTTGGAAAACCAACTCAAAATGTGCATGATAATACAGTAGCGAAAGACATGCAAGGCATTACTCTGACCCATGATGATAAAAATCCGGGATATATGTATAAAGAAGCAACAGGTCTGGATGTAGATGGAAGATATATCCGCATCATGCCGAATGAAACATATAATCATAGATGGGTTGCAATTAATGAACTGCAGATCAATGGAGGAGAATATATTTCTCCTGAGCAGAGTAGACAGATTGTGTCAGAAGCAATTGAAGAAGCAGGAAAGCTTCCGTCTAATATGCGGGATGGAAGCTATGGTACAACTTATAAGTCTTCTAAAAAGAACAGCTCATTTACCTGGAGAGTGTTAGATCCAACATCAATCGCATCTGTTCGTCTGATACAGATCGGCGATATTTCTAAAGCAGATGTTACAGCAACTTATTTAGATAAAAGTAATGTTACAAAAGCTAGTGAAAAAGTAAACCTTGGAAAACTGAATCAAGTAATCAATGAGTTTGTTATTCCGGAAGGAAAAATGCTGGAAACACTGACTGTTACTTGGAAAGATGTAATTCCGGAAATTGCTGAGATTGAAACTTCATCAGAACGTGGCGGAGAAGTAAACAAAGAAACATTAAAAGCAGAGCTTGCAAAAGCAGAGGATGACACATGGACAGCTGATAGCAAAACAGCTTACACACAGGCAAAAGAAACTGCACAGGAAATCTATGATAATGAAAATGCAAGTCAGGCAATGGTGGATTCAGCGATTAAAGCATTAGAGTCAGCACGTACAAATGCAAAGACAAAAGCGAATGAAGAAACCGTCGCAAAGATGAATGAAGTGTTGGCTGAAAAAATCAGTAATGAGGAAACAATTTATACAAAAGTTACTTATTCTGCATATGCAAATGTAATTGGCAAGTTGGAAAAGGCAATGAAAACTCCGGATAATTTGTCGCAGACAGATGCAGATGAGCTGATGAAAAATGTGACAGAAGCGCAGAATAATCTTGTCTATTCTACAAGAAACAGAGAACTTGCAGAGCTGGAAACGAAAAAATATGATTTGGTTGAAGCAGATCCGTATACAAAAGCTAGTTATCAGGCGTTGACAGCGATTAAATCAGAAATTGATACGTTGGTGGCTACGGATAAAGAGGCAGAAATAGCCGGAACAGAACGTGTAAATCCAAAAGACTTTATTACTAAGAGAACTGCTTTCCAGAATAGCATGTTAAATCTAGTTGATATCAGTACTCTGAAGGCAGCGATTAAACAGTCAGAAAGCGTAGACGGTACTTTATATACGAACGAAAGTTATCAGTATTATGTTGCAGCTGTAGAAGCAGGAAAACAACTTCTTGATGCAGGTACAAAAGAACAGGTTGCACAGGCGCTGAAACTAATCGAAGAAAAATATAATGGATTGACTACAAGTGATAAAGCAGCTTTGGAGCAGATGATTCAGGCAGCGAAGGCATTGAAGGCTGAATCTTATACAGAAGACTCTTATAAGGAATTGATGGATATTGTCGCAGAGGCAGAAAAGAGCGCTGATGATAAATATATTGATAAGATTCAAGAGGCAATGAAAAAACTGGTTAATGTAGAAGCATTAAAGGATAAGATTCAGGCGGCTGAAAAAGTGGATAAGGAGTTGTATACAGAAGACTCTTATCAGAGATTAGAAGATGCATTGAAAAAAGCGAAAAAACTTCTGAAGTCAGGTAGTGCAAAAGAAGTAAAAGCAGCAACAGAAGAATTAGAAAATGCACGTCGCGCATTGGTACAGAAAACTACAGTAGATGTAGGAGGAAATCAAAATAATGCAGGTCAAAATACAGATCAAAAAGGTCAGGCAGTGCAAACTGGTGATGAAGGAAATCTTCTTCCGATAGTTTTGGTCATGGTAGCTTGCATAGCAATAATTACAGTAGTGATTATTCGCAGGAAAAGGAAATAGGGGGTAAGAAATAAAAGCTCACTGTTGGTATTTTTTGAACCAGCAGTGAGCTTTTGTAGAGAAATTTAAATGAATTTAACAGTGTAGTCATCTATACCTGAAAGGAAGTATTAATAATCCTGAAGCTATTTCCTTAATTTTTTTCATGTGTATTTTCTCCTTTAAATTTACATTATATTTTGCATTATAGCCATGCAGTAACTAAAGAATGTACTGATTGTGGTAGATGATATAGAAAAATCCATAGAGTTTTATAGGGATTTATTTGGCTTGCAAGTGATTCTTCAGAATGAAGGAAATGTGATTTTATCGGAGGGTCTTGTTTTGCAGGATGCGGACGTATGGGGGAAGACTTTGGATGAGATCTCGATGCCATTCAATAATATGATGAGCAACATTGATGTGTATGTCACCGGAAGCAATTCTAAGTTTCTGTCCAGCGACATTGTGACTGAGTTCCGTGGCAGAGGTGATGAGATCAGAATCTATCCCCTCTCTTTTGCAGAGGTTTATTCTGTCTATGAAGGTGATTACGACGATGCCTGGGATGACTACATGATCTATGGAGGATTGCCGCAGGTCGTAGGTTTACAGAGTGAACGACAGAAGGCAGATTACCTGAAAAACATTTTTGCAAATGTTTATCTGAAGGACGTAATTGAAAGAAACAAGATCCAAAATGTGGATGAAATTGGCATTCTGGTTGATGTGCTTGCATCTGCAATTGGCGCACCGACCAACCCTTCAAAGATTGCTAATGCCTTTGCCAGTGAGCGTCAGATGAGTTATACAAATAAAACGATTTCCAATCATATTGACTATTTGGCAGATGCGTTTTTGATTTCTAAAGCAAACCGATACGATATTAAGGGCAGAAAGTATATTGGTGCAAATCTGAAATACTACTTTACTGATCCAGGCCTGAGAAATGCCCGTTTGAATTTCAGACAGCAGGAACCTACTAACATCATGGAGAACATTGTTTATAACGAGCTTCTGATTAGTGGCTACAATGTTGATGTGGGTGTTGTGCAAATCTTTGATAAAGATAAAGAGGGCAAGCGTGTCCGTAAGCAGCTGGAAGTTGATTTTGTAGTTAACCAAGGAAATCAGAGATACTACATCCAGGTTGCTTATGACATGACTTCAGAAGAAAAGCAGACTCAGGAGTTCAATTCTCTGCGTAATATCCCGGACTCTTTCAAGAAGGTTGTCATTGTAAATGGCAGCAAAAGACCTTGGAGAAATGATGAGGGATTTGTCATCATGGGAATGAAATATTTCCTTTTGAACGCGGATAGCTTAGAGTTTTGACATTGGATGGAACACATTGGTGACGAGAACAGATTGGTGACAGGCACTATGAAGCATAAGTAAATAGTGATTCAAATTTCAGTGTAGATAGTTGAAAGGAAGGTGTTTTGCATGGCAAAAATAGAAAGATATATAAATGAAGATTTTGATCAGTTGCTTTCTAAAATTGAAGACGGAATAATAAATGGTAGTATGTCTGCAACGCTAGAAGATGCTAGTGACTTTCGAAGTGGAACTGCGCGTTGCAGCGTTCGTGTTTTTGAGCGTTACAGCTATGCAGGAGGAAACAGAGTGAGTCTTAATATTACACTTTTTCAAAATGATAAAGATCCAGTACAACTTTCTGCAATTACAGCAGGAGGAAGCCAAGCTGTATTTTTCAAAATTAATACATGGGGGGAAGAGGCCTTTCTCGATAAGTTAATCGAGTTGTTGGATTAGTTCTAATCGTTTTATTTGCAATATTATTGCGAAAAAAATAATTAAAGTTTTACGAGGGAGGCAAATCAGCATGAAATGTCCATATTGTGGTGAAGAAATGATAAGAGGATATCTAATGAGCTCACGAGACATTACTTTTGCAGTTGATAATCTGACAAAAGTTTTTCGTATTAAAAAATCGGACGATTTGGAACTGAGTAAAGGTTCAGGCGGAATCCCTCATTGCGAAGCTTATCGTTGCAGTAGTTGCAAAAAGATTTTGATTGATTATGCAAATAGATAAATTCAATTTGTAGAATTCAAAATTTTATATGAAATGTGAGATAGTGCGTAGTATTGCCAAGAGTGCTTATAGACGATAATTGATAGGAAAATAAAATCTATGATTAAAGAAATTGAGAACAGAAGGAGTATAAGAAAATATAAAAGGCATGAGATCAGTAAGGAAATAATTGAAGATATAATTTACAGTGCGACTCTTGCTCCATCTGCCAAAAACAGACAACCTTGGAAATTTATTGTATATCAAGGTGAAGAAAAGTCTAAGCTGGTTGATGTTATGCACCAGGGAATAAAGTCAGAAAAAATCACTCATAAACTTATGCCAGAATGGGCATTTGCTATACCGGATGCTGAGAATACTGTTAGAGTTATGGAAGAAGCACCATGTCTTATAGCAGTGCTTAATACAAATCAGAAAACTCCATTTGATAGTATTGAAGATGAAAAACGTATTGTGGAAATTTGTGATTCGCTATCGATAGGCGCTGCTATTGAAAACATGATATTGACTGCGACAAGTTATGGATTAGGTACATTATGGATTGCAAATACGTGTTTTGCATATAATGAACTTATAGACTTCATTGAAACAGACAGCCAGTTGACAGGAATTGTCGCTATCGGATTTGCAAATGAAGCCCCAGCCAAAAGACCACGGAAACCTTTGACAGACATTGTTGAGTACAGATAAATAAAAAATTCTTCCTACATTTTTTTATAGGCGTTCCCCATTCGACCATTGAGTCGAGAATAGGTTTCAGAGTAAGTCCAAGTTCGCTTAGACTGTATTCAACTCTTGGGGAAACCTCCGGATAAACTGTGCGAATACGGAAGAGGTGATGAAAATGAATGAGCTTGATGAAATCACCAAAAATTAATATAGCAGAATAAAGGTTGTTTAGAAATTCCGTTGATTGTGAAAGAAGAAAAAGAGAGTATGAAAGAAGTTAGTAAAGGTATCCTCAAATGACACAGCATATCGCAAAAAGTGTGCAAAAGCATATGCGACTATTCCGCATGGAATGCAAGGTCGCCTTTTTATAGTGGTTGACACTTCTCGACAGGAAAGCTATGATAAATGTATCTGTAGTATGACGCAGACGGAATCTGTCAGTGAGACGCTATAAATCAGAAAAAGTGGGGGACTTTAAGATGGGAGTAATGGATGTTATAAAATATAATGGAAGGCCGGATGTCTTCGCATGGAAATATCCAGGTGAAGAGCTTGGAACATGGTCGCAGCTGGTAGTTAATCAGTCACAGGAAGCCGTGCTTGTAAAAGGTGGAAGTGTGGCAGATGTGTTCGGACCCGGAACGCATACGTTGGATACAAAGAATATTCCGATTCTGAATAAGATTATTAATCTTCCGTTTGGCGGGAAATCTCCGTTCAAGGCAGAAGTATGGTATATTAATAAAGGATATTACCTGGATATTAAGTGGGGAACGCCAACACCGATTCAGATCCAGGATCCAAAGTATGGAATATTTATTCCGATACGCTCGAATGGAGCGTTTGGAATTCATGTAACAGATTCGGTGAAGTTTCTGACAAAACTTGTGACAACCATGAATGTTTTTGACGCAGAGACTGTAACGAAGTATTTCAGAAGTTTGTATGTGACGAAGATAAAGGATACGATTTCTTCATATCTGCTTCACAGAAAGATCAGTATTCTTGAGATGAATGCGTACATAGATGAAATTTCACAATATATGAAGGAGACAATCTGTCCGATAATGGAAGAGTATGGACTGGGACTGACTTCATTTTATGTAAATGAAATCAGTACACCGGAAGATGATCCGTCTGTGGGAAAACTCAAGGAGGCTTTATCCAAGCGTGCCGAGATGGAGATTATAGGCTACAATTATCAACAGGAGAGATCCTTTGATACATTGGAAAATGCGGTCAGTCACGGGAATGCAGATGCAGGTTCTGTGATGGGAACCGGAATGGGACTTGGAATGGGATTCGGCGTTGGAAGAGAGATGGGGAATCAGTTTTCTTCTATGGCACAGAATATAGATTTGCGTGGCGGATATAGAAAATCAAAATTCTGCCCGCAGTGTGGGAGCGAAGTTCTGGCGGATGCAAAGTTCTGTTCCGAGTGTGGAAGCCGTCTTATAAGCAAAGAGAGACACTGTTCACAGTGTGGAACTGTGCTGGAAGGGAATCTACGTTTCTGTCCGGAATGTGGAAAACGATTAGATGGGGAGGAAATATAAAATGTTGATCATGAAAAAGATTCTGTCAGTTGTGGGGATTATCGGAGGAACATTTTTCCTTCTGGTTGCAGCAATCTGTGTGGAAGAATGGTTCTCTAATCCGGCATATGCAGCGGATATGGAAATTTCAGGATTGATTATGTGCATTGTTCTTGGAATTTTCGGGGTGATCTTGATTGTGCTCGGAATCCAGACACTCCGTCTGCAAAAGCTTTATCGAGAATATAAAGAGATTGCAGAAACTTCGAATGATGGATTTATCCCGGATATGGCAGCGATTCTTAACCAGCCGGAGGATAAAGTACGTCGAAATCTTGAAAAATTGTGTAAAAAGAAATATTTTAACGATGCTTATGTGGATAACAAGGCAAAGTTATTTGTTCGAAAGGATCAGATGAGTCAGAAGATTGGTAACCCCTCTTTTACAAAGACGGTCAAACAGACAGATGCAGAACTTGTTACTGTAAAATGTAAGGGATGTGGTGGTATCAACAAAATTCAAAGAGGAGCCGTGGGCGAGTGTGAATATTGCGGTTCGCCGATCAGCGGGGAATAATAAAAGTAAGGGGCTGCTGATATGCTCCCTTCTAGGTAGACAAGTGAAATAATAAAAACTTGTCTACCTAGAAGGGAGCATATTTTATGTCTAAAAGAAAAGTATCTGTTGAGGATAAGATATACGCTGTAAATCTATATCTGGATGGAAAAGAAAGCCAACGGCGAATTGCCGATATGTTTGATGTAAGTCTTGCATCTGTCCAACAATGGATTCGAAACTATGAATCTATGGGAGCAAATGCATTCACATTGAAAGGGAATAAAAAATATTCCAAAGAATTGAAACAACAAGCAGTCTTAGATTATTTAGCAGGCTATGGTTCTCAAGATGATATTTGCAAAAAATACGGAATCCGTTCAAAAGCTAAGTTACAAATCTGGATAAAGAAGTATAATGGTCATGAAGAATTAAAATCTTCTGGAACAGGAGGAAGCATTATCATGACCAAAGGAAGAAAAACCACTTTTGAAGAACGGGTTGAAATAGTACAATATTGCATCGCACATAACCATAATTATGCTGAAACAGCAGAGAACCATCGGGTATCTTATCAACAGGCACGTAGTTACACTATTAAATATGAATCTGGCGGAGTGGAAGCTTTAAGAGATAAACGTGGAAAACGGAAAAATCCTGACGAGATGAATGAATTAGAAAGTTTGCGTGCCGAAGTTAAAATTTTAAGAGCAGAGAAAGAACGTGCTGAAATGGAGGCTTCTTTCCTAAAAAAACTCGAAGAGATAGAAAGGAGGCGGGGCTAAGCCTGGTCCGTCATGAATATGTATATCAGGCAATCAAAGACGAACACGAAGAACATAATTATCCCATCACTGACCTTTGCAAACTCGGTAGAGTTTCTAGAGCAGCTTACTATAAATGGTTACATAGAGAAATTCCAGAAAACGAACGAAAAAACAAACGAATTGCAGATGAAATAGAAAAGATTCATACGGAATCGCCGGACAAAGGATATCGCAGAATCAGAGATGAATTGGAACGTTATCATAACATTGATGTTAATGACAAACGTGTGTTACGTATTTGTCGCAAACTTAATATTAAATCAACTATCAAGTACTCCAATAATGGATGCACGAGACAGGCTTCAAATTCCCAATATATAGCAGAAAATATACTTAACCGGGAGTTTACTGCTGATGCACCAAATGAAAAATGGCTCACAGATGTAACAGAGTTCCATTATTATATCGGGATTGAGAAACGTAAGGTCTATTTAAGTGCAATTTTGGATTTATATGACCGAAGAATTGTAGCTTACACGATTGGGGATTCGAACAACAATCATCTTGTATTTAGCAACTTTGAGGATGCGGTGACAAAAAACCCTGATGCACATCCATTGTTTCATAGCGACAGGGGATTCCAATATACTAACAGGGCATTCCACGCGAAAATCGAGGCGGCAGGTATGGTGCAGAGCATGTCAAGAGTAGCCAGGTGCATCGATAATGGACCGATGGAAGGTTTTTGGGGAATTTTAAAGAGAGAACGTTACTATGGAAAACGATTCACTGATAAAGAAACACTCATAAAAATGATTGAGGATTATATAGATTACTACAACAATAAACGATTGCAAAGAAATCTTGGAGTTTTAACTCCTATGGAAAAACACACACTTTACTTACAAGCTGCATAAAAACTGCCAGTAGTTCACTCTACTGGCAGGAAAAATTTATATTTTTTCAATTGTCTACTTGACGGGAAGCAGTTCAATTGCTGATACAGACCCTCTTTTGCATTTTGACATTGATACTGTTACACATGAGA
>OLRJ01000413.1_pt1 | contig 44271 bp, 41 predicted proteins | sample 1672741 | NCBI WGS metagenome assembly OLRJ01 (sample SAMEA3136719, study PRJEB25190) | human gut metagenome | biome: human gut; feature: human-associated habitat; material: faeces | place: Austria | collected 2013 | reverse complement strand
TTTGCTTGAAGATATGTCTTCAATCGGGGTGTAGCGCAGCTTGGTAGCGTGCTTGAATGGGGTTCAAGAGGCCGCGAGTTCGAATCTCGCCACTCCGACCATCAGAAAGACCGTCGACTTTTGTCGGCGGTCTTTTGCTATGCTTGTGTTTGTGCGGGCTTAGAGGAATGTTTTTGAACGGAAATCCTATAATTACACTCGAAAGCAAAATTGAGTGACAAGGTTTTCCTAATATGATATAATAAAACGAAATGTTAAGTTGCAATTTTAGTGGAGGGACATATGGACAAGAAAGTTACATCAGACCAGTTGATTATTCCCGTCTATTTGAACGAAAAAACTGTATTAGATATGCTTGCTATTATAGAAGACGGTTTTTCAATGGTAAGTGAAGTTACCTCCTCGAATCAGGACGCATCATCAAGCACTGGAAAACTATCTGGTGGTATATCTACGAAAGCGATATTAGACAAGCTATTAAAAATCCAACTGGAAGGTAGTTTTCAAAAAGATAAGTCAACAACTTCTGAAGTGGATACAAAACTCGAAAAAGTCCACACTAATGTTTCCTTGTTGTCTAAATTCAGATCCGAACTTATTGATGGCAACTTATTAACTTGCAAAGCTGGCGACAATTTAGACATATCAAATATAAAAGCAGGCGATTTTATCGAAATCGAAGGCGAACTTCAGAAAAATCCAATGATTGACATTATGGAAAAGTTTATAGATGTATTTAGAATGGCAGATATTTTCACGGATAAGCCTCAGCTAGGAAGTAAAAAAGTGTCTTCTGAAAAGAAGAACACTGACAATATCACAGTACGACAAATGCAATCTTTCCTGAATGAGCTAAAGCATACAGGAACAGTAGACTTTATTTTGGAAAGTAGCGCTGGAACTGCCGTTTTATCTGCGCAGGAACAATATTTAGCTAACGATAATATTTCTGAATTAATCGGAGGCACCTTCAAGGTTTTAGGTAAAATTATTCGGGTGTGCAAAGAAGATGAGGACGGAATAAATCTGCTAAGAAAAACCACATTAAATATATTAGACAACACTACCCGTGAGCAGTTTTTATCAATGTTTAAGGCCGAAGAGCTTGCTAAATTCAACCTTCCTGATGTACGATTTATGATTACTCCTCCCGCTGTAATTATTATTCCGGTAGCAATTTATGCTTAATGTGTGGATAAAGCCTCTCGCTGACCACCAGCAAACCTTTGATATGACTGATTTTTTCAGATTCTATAATTACACTCGGACCATGCAGAGTATCCTGTAATGGATGCTCTGTTTTTTTATTGTAAAAACAGTGAACGTCGATGGTTAACCGTTCCCGCGCGCAAGACAGCTTGATTTTGCACCCGGTCAGCAGATCGACGTATTGCTTTATCATGCCCCAGTCCCGTTCCCCAACATCCAAAATTCATTCGCTTCCCCTCTCTCAGGTCTGCTCTTCTGCATTTTCGGACAAAATTTCAATTTTTTTGCCGAAAGGACTTGCATTGTCCGGCTTTTTCTGCTATAATACATGTCGTTGCCGATGCTGATGTAGCTCAGTCGGTAGAGCGCATCCTTGGTAAGGATGAGGTCGCCGGTTCGAATCCGGCCATCAGCTCCACGAAATATCGCCTTCCGTTATAAACACGGAGGGCGATTTTTTTATGTATTCTTAGGTTTTTCGTTACCGCCTCCACCAATGATTCATGAAACCCGCCTTTTCTGAAATGGGTCTCGTGCTTGTTTTTTGCGGTTTTGTCAGCTTTCGTGTCAGCTCGCTTCGATTTTTACCCTTGTTTTTTCCTGCTGTTATCTAGCTTTTTTCGCTTCTCGCCGTGTCAGCTCGCGTGTCAGTTTACAGGCCATAAGCCGCCGCAACCGGGATTGCCGTATTGCTGTGCTCTGCACGGCCTTTGACGTAGTGCTTCATCGTTGTAGCTGCGTTCGCGTGGCCTGCCGCCTGCTGTGTCTGCTTCAAATCCTTTGTCTGGTCGTACATGTCGGTTAGAACAGTTGTTCTAAATCGAATCGGCGTGATCTTTTCGTCAAACTCCGTATCCCACCGGATTCGCTCGCACATCTTTCTGACTTGCGTATAAGACAGCGGATTCTTACCGCCTAGAATAAATTCGTCTGGTGCTGTCTCCGGCAGGTACTTCTTGATTTGCTCCACCAAATCCAAATCACGCACACTGACGCTTGTTTTCGTCTCTTTGACAATCGGTCTGTTTCTATCCGGGTGCGTTACCGCTCTCCTGACGTGCATTATACGGCCTTCCACGTCAGCGCCTTTTAACCCTAATACTTCCTCCAGCCGTAACGGATGAAGCGCGTGTAGCGCCAAATACGCTCTATCCTGCGGCTTCTGGATTTGGTCGATATGATGAACAAGATACTGCATCTGCTCCACGCTGTACGGCTCTGTCGCTTGACTGCTCGTTCCCGTGATGCGGATGCTTTTTGACGTAAGGGGATTACGCTTTAGCAATTCGTCTTCAACCGCCTGTTCGAAAATCATGTTCAAGACGATTTTCACCTTTTGCTTTGTCTCTTTCGCAGTATCTCCCATGTGATTAAAGACGCTCTGCACATCAAAGGGTTTTATATCCTCCACGCTCATTTCTCCCAGTATGGGGCAGATATGCAGGCGTAATTGGCGTTCATATGTGATTGCCGTTACTTTTTCAATGTTCGGCTTTGAAAAAGTCTCAAACCACTTATAAGCGTAATCCTCGAATCTGTGCTTTTCGCCAACCGCCACATGCTGAATCGTTGTCTGCTCCTGCATGAGCTGAACGAGCTTTTCCGCGTATTCCTGCTCGTTTGCGCCTGTTATCCAGCGCTTAACGCCGTTTATTGTGATCTCTCGTTTGATTCGCTTAGCCATATCGGTTTTTTCTCCTTCCGATATGCTCATGCTATCCGCTATGGGGTTTTCAAGGTTCAGTGTCTCCAGCGCTGCGCCAATCCCGGCTGCTATCGCGCCGTAAAGCTCAGGCACGGCTAGTGTAACATGCTGTTCGTTCGTAGTCAATACAATCACCTCGAATCTAATTGGGGCGAAAAAATTGGAAACGTTCCGGGTGAAATAAAAAAAGTGGGAGAAAGCTCAAGAAAGCTCTCTCCCATCGGTATTATTCGCGGCCTCCGGCCTGCCGCGTGCATAAGAATGTAATCGTTCCGTGCTGCAAGCCATCGCTGATCGAATCATAAATATTATATCGTGAGTGATTCATCGTGAAATACGTTTCCGGCTGAACCGCCGCCGTATATTCATTAAGCTGCATCGTCAGCGTCAAGGTGTCGCTAATCGTCAGGCCGGGAACGTTGGAACCGCCGTTGACTGTCTCGATGTGCTTTGCAACTGCCGGAATATTGCTGATAATTGCGCGTTCTGTTTCTTCGCTATCCGGCGTGATCTCATAGCCGTTTTTGTCAACTGCTGGAGGAATTGCCGTCTTGATCGTCACGAATGAGTTGCAACGCGTCGCCTTAACGCTACGACAATTCGGCTCCAACTGCGGCTGATCGGCAATTAAAAAGAACGTGCCGCCGTCGTAGGCAGGGATGTACACCATATCACCGCGCTTGATTTCGTCACTTGTGCTGACTCGGATCGTCGGCTGTTCCTGCCTCCCGTCACGGCTCCAGCAAACGCACCGCGTTGAAATGCTATGGCCTGTACCGGGAAAACCGCTGCCGATATCCGGGATTAAATCGCAAGCCCAATTCTGGCCGGAAATGTTGCTATTCAGCATTTTGTCAAAGTCATTTTTCATCCTATCTGTAATATTCACGACGTTTTCCTCCTCGTGATAATCCATTTCGTATCAGGCAGATTGAACTGCTCGGCTTCTTCTGCCGTTGGCCGCTTATATAAGGCGTGCGCTTCGTCAAGAATATAGCCGCGCATCATATTCCATGCTTTTTCTTTTCCCGCTACGGCTTCTCTTTTTGTTGTGTAGCCGCTGCTATCTACCGCACGAACAATTCTGTCAATGATCGCTTGCGCGTCTTTCAGCGCGGTTCTTGCGCCTTTAGAGCGGCTGTCTCGATAAATCGTGTTCGCTTCGGCTTCGCCTAACGCATTTGCTGCGCTGGCCTTGGTAACGTGCGCCGTTGATACGCCTGTTGCTTTCCAGCGTTGCAGCGCCTTTTCTGCGTGCTGGAGGGTTTTTTCGTCGTAGGCCGGGACACTGTACACGGCTTTCGGGGCTTTCCTTCGCCGCATTCCCTCGCGGTAGAGCTGAGCAAAAACAGGGTTCAAGGTCTCTGCATCGGGTTTAATTCGCCGTAAGAGGCCGATTTCAATCAGCAAAATTATGTTACTCTGCCACGTCTCTTTGCTCCCGCCATATGTCTTGATCAAAAAATTTAGCGGTTCCGCAAACCAGCTTGAACCGCTTGCATCTATGTATAATGGGCGCTTGTGCTGCGCCATCGCATCCATTATGTTATATGCGACAAATCCCGTTTTTGTTTTATGCACCTGCCGATAAAGACAAGGAAATTTTTCTTCGTCAACGGCCAACAGCTGAGCTTGGCAATCGCGAAGATGATTGACAGCTCTCATGTCAGCGTACCGTAAATATAGTTATGTCCTAGCAAACTGCTTTCCTTCTCGATAGCCGCGTTTACCAGCAATAAGTAATTCCGGCGTTCAACTGGCGTTCTGCACGCTACATCTCGGAGAACAACAACGTGAACGTCGTCATCCTGTAATACATCGCTCAACGGCAGAAGCAGCACGTTTTCATTTTTTGAAAGTCGTGCATCTGGAAACGCCTCACGCTGCCATCCGTTCTTCCCCGGTGTACATCTTCCGCACGTTCCGCATCCTCCAGCGGGGCAACCGCACAATGAAGCAAATTTCTCAACCGCCATCGTTATGACTGCATATGGAATTTTACACTCGTAGTCAAGACATAATACATATGTGATTTTATCAACATGCCTGCGCTCCGGGTCTTGCATGTCGTGTAGGAACCCTGTGCTTGTGCCTTTGTCGTTGCTGATCTGAACGCAGACGTTCCCCGTTTTGAGGTACGAGCGGCGTGCATCAGCCTTCACTTCGTAGATTTCCCCGTTCGTCATGAGAAAATCGCCTTCGTTGCGCGGGATTTGCTTTAGCGGCTCTAAAACCGCGCATCCAGTTAGTTCGGTTGAGTGGCATAAAAAAAACGCCTCGGCGTTCTTGCCGCGACGATTATCTTCATGCCATGTACTGCCGTTTTTGGATATATTTGACTTAGTTGGGTTCATTTTACCAACTCCTTAATAAGAATTTGGAGATTGCTTCTCCCTTTTTTCTTATTAAACGAGTTGAGTTTTTGAAATCAAAATAGCTTATTCCGACTCAAAATATATATATTCATATAATATTTTATTCAGAAATGATTGATTGATATGTTGTGTTCTCTTTTTAATACCCTATGTAACAGTAGGAATTAAGATTCTTCCGAACCCGTTATAACCGCAAAACAAATATATCTGTATGGCTGGTATGGATAAAATTTGAATGTTGTTTGCCGTGAAAACGTAAAAAGAGGCTTTTACGCCTCTGTCTCGTGTTTTTTCACTCTGCGGTACCATGTATTTGGCTTGATGTTTAACGCTTGCATTGCTGCGCGTGCCGTTTTTTCACCTTTTTTCCATGCTGTGTATTCACGTTCAAATGCAATTTCGTCTATCTTGATCGGTTGACGGCCTTTGTACGTCAAAGCCTTTTCGCCTCGTGCCTTGCGTTCTGCGTCAATACGCTTTTTCGCGTCAATTCCTTCGCGCTGTTGCAGCTTGATATTATCTCTTTCGTACTGGGCAAGGCCTGCAAATACCGTCATCATGAATTTCCCATTCGGTGTTGTAGTATCAATGTTTTCGTGCAGAGAAACGAATCCAACGCCTTTCTTCTCTAACTGGTCAACCAGATTCAGCAGGTCAGCGGTACTACGGCTAAAACGGCTATATGAAACCACAACTACCACATCACCGTCACGAACCCAATTCATCATGTCTTTAAGCTGCGGCCTATCGGTATTTTTGCCGCTGACTTTTTCAACGAACCATTTTTCGATGTTCTGGCCTTTCATTAAATCTTCTTGCCGCAAAGTGTTCTGTTCCTCGGTACTGACGCGAATATATGCAGCTCTTGCCATTTCTGTTTGCCTCCATGCCTTTGATGGTTTAAGTATACGCCTTCTCTCAAAGTGTGTCAATAGGATTAAATGTATTTTTGAAACATTTCAAATATTAAAAAATGATCCGTGTGAAATACGGTTCTTTATGTTATCTGTATTTCATACGGGTATACTCTAATGAAACACAAATAATACTTTTCTTTTCACGCCTAGACAAAAAGCTCTTGATACCCTCGTGCGGATAACAATAAGCATATATTTATATAATCATTTATCGCCTTTGGTAAGGATGAGGTCGCCGGTTCGAATCCGGCCATCAGCTCCACGAAATGTCACCTTCCGTTATAGACACGGAGGGTGATTTTTTTATAGCTCAGTTGGGTTTGTGAGAAGTGGAGAGAGGCGGACAAGGATCGTATCCTTTGCCCGTATCTCTGCTAATCGGATGCGCCGGCAGCAGGTGCGGCCGAGTCTGCTAATGCGCCTGCTAAACTTGGCTAACCTGTGACTGTGGTGTTCGGTTGCGCATAAGCCGTTTGAAGAAGCAGATTCTTCAAAATCTGACCTGCAAGGTCGGGATTTTGGTTCAGCACTTCCATAATGGAAGCTGCCTGCGGGGTGCTTACGGCGATTTCTGGATAGAAACTTCTCTCCACCATTGCGGCAAGCGCGCGCTTCTCAATTTCCCGTGCTTCGTTGTAGCTGCTCATCAAGACTTCCGGAGATTGACCACTGTTTTCAGCGACCAACTGATAATTGTTTTGGGTGAGCCTCACCTTGTGCATTTGTCCGGACTTACGAAGCCCCTGAAATTCAATTTGTTCTTCTTTAGGGATTCGCAGAGATCGCTGAAGTTCTTTGAATGCTTTGCCAAGGGCTTTCTGATCGATCGGTCTGCCATCTGCTTGACACAGGAGCAGACCGTAATCGCTGTACAGGTCATCAAAATATGCCTTATCCTTTTTGATCTGATCCATGCGCTCGTGGATTTCGAACGCAAGAGGAGCTGTCAGGTATTGCTTTCTTCGGCTTCCCTCAGTTTTCGGACCTTTTAGGATTAAACTGCTTTTTGACGTTTTCACAAACTTCGGAAACACGCGAAGCACGACATGATTGGGTAAAACCGCGAGTGCCTTATCGGAAACCCGCTGGATTTGTCCGACAATCCACATGCAGTTATCTCGAAAATCCAGCATATTTAAGTCAATACCGGCTACCTCTCCCGCTCGAAGTGAACAAACAAAAGCCAGATGAATGGCCAGATGCAGCAATTTGTTGTCCTTTGCAGTTTCCATGACTTCAAAAACCCTTTGTGGTTCCCAGGCCCGACGTTTCTTCCCTTTTTCGACCGGCGGACTTATTTCCGGGATTTCGTCGATATAGTGCCACTTTTTCGCATCCGAGAATCCTGCCGTCAAAACCGTGTAGCATTTCTTAACTGTTGCAGATGAAAGTGTCTCAACATAATCATTACCCCGATATGCCTTTGAACCGCCGCAGGGCTTCATTGTCAGACCATCGAGAAAATCATCAATGTCTTCTGCGGTGATGGTACTCATGATGATATCGCCAAATACCGGAAGGATGTGGTTATCCAGATTAGATCGATAACTGTCATAGGTGTTTGGCGACAGGCATTTTTTTCGTACATGGTATGGAAGCCACTTCTCGATGAACTCGCCAAAGGTTTTGGCGTGGTTGTCTCCTCTGTTTGCAGGCAAAGGCTCGCGATGATCGGCAGATAGAAGAATCCTTTCTTTTTCTTCTTTTTCGTGAACGCGCTGCTGGCGATAGGAGACTGCGGCAAGCTGAAGCTCCTTTTTCATTTTGTTCTTTTGCAGGTATTCGATATACGTTTTCCTTTGGAGTGCTTCCAGCTCCGTGACGTATGTTTCCCACTGCTGTTTCTTCTGCCCATCTGCCGCCGTATAAAGATAGATAACCGAATAGCTTTCTCCTCGTATCTTGAGTGTTGCCATAAGATCATCCCTTCTGTCGTATCACTGAATCCCGCACATGTTATCAAACCACTTGTCGAAGGATTCCTTGTGAATACGCAAACAGCGCTTGCCCATGCGAATCACCTTAAAATCTTTTGTTGCTTCACAGAGCAGATACACTTTTCGCACACTTACACCCAAAATCGCTGCAACTTGTTCAGCTGTGTATGTTTTTGAAACCAACCGGTTCGATTCTATGGTACGCTCCATTTTCTTGCCTCCATTCTCCTGATTTAATCCGAAATGTTCTTGCTGAACAGCACCATCATAGGCTTTTTGCGTAAAAAGCGCAATGATGCGGTTTTCTAGTTATAGTTTCATAAAAGAAAAAGAGACGAAAGCGCGTAAAGGGATCAATTTTCCGATACGCGCTTCTTATTTTGAACATATCTCATGTTTGATCTCATTGTATGCCGCTGTCGGCATCAGCGTCATAGCTTCTGTCCATACCATGTGGCGATATAGCAAGAAGTTCTCTTCTAATCCATGAAGAGCCGTGAGGAAGTATCGTTAGCCCCCTGTGGCATCGTCGCGCCCCGATTGGCCAAATCAGATTTCGGTCACATAGATCGCTTCGGGTATCCCATCATCGCGCTGTGAATCGTGTCGCTCTTCCACAGAGTTTTGTACACACAATGAATTTATGCAGTTGTCAACGTTCCGCAAGGAGAAGAGAATCCCCTTCACTTATCGTGCGCGTTTTGGTTTGTTTTTCTACCTGTCAGCGAAAAATGTTTCTTTATTTTCTTTTTCTGTTCACATTGTAGTGGGTCTAAAAACGCCGACTTTCAAAGATGAGTGGGTGTATGATCGCTTTTAGTTTCTTTTCTTCAGCACCTCCCTCAGTTTCTTTTTTGCGTTGACAATCGACTTGTGTATGGCTTGAAAACAAGCCCCTTCTTCCATTGCGATTTCCTGCAAAGTCATGCTTTTTACAACGTGCATGTAAAGTCGGCGATATTGCTTTGCCGTAAGATTTTGTTTTGCAATTCGCCAGAGACAACGCCTATTTTCCCGTCGAAGAAAGGGCTTCCCGGCATCGGGCGATTCCAGAAAATCCATATCTTTCCATAAGGCAATGAACCTTCCGAATCTTCTGTCAGTGGTGTTTTCGTTTATCCAATGATACCATTTTTCAAATTCTTCATCACTCGGAAAATCTGCATGCGTGAGAATGACTGTTTGATGGGATCCTTTATAAATAATCACATCATCGGAGTTCGTTCTTTTGTTCATACGCAGACATTCCTTCTTGGGCAAAGATGAGGCTGCGTTAAAGAGCTATGACTGGTTTGACTGATGAGGGGATGAAGCAGAACGCTTTTTCTTGTATTCATGTTTTTTCCCCTTTCTTGCTGGAAGAGTTATTTTCTTGTGTGCCTCATCAACATAGATGAGCAGAGAATCGGCTGGAAGATTCAAGACTTTAAGAATCTCGTAGTATACCGCAATGGATACGTTGACGTCCTTGGTACAGAGAATACGAACGTATCGAGCTGAGATACCAACCTTTTCCGCAAATGCTTCCTGTGTGAGACCGGCACGATAGAGTTCCTTTCCAAAAAGCGTGTTGCTCAGACGGGCTTTCGTAATCAACCCTCCTTTCGCCTTAATCATAGCTGGAAAAATAGAATCCAAACAGGAAATATAATTCCTATTTTATCTCTGCGCCTAGTCTATATAATGAAAAAGAAAATAAAAAAAGCCAGCAATTACGCATGGCTGAGGAAAGCAAAAGGTGTGGTTTCATCTCAGGTGACGCAAAGTGCCACCACAGGTCCAAGGAAAAGCGATATTTGACAAGCATGAATTAAACGCTTAAAATGGGCGTTATATACAGGGGGATGACGGCGATGGAGGTTTAGGTTCTATGTGAAAGGGATCCTAGGCGACAGCTATCTGAATTACTTTCGGAAAAAAGCGGCTTAGCTGCTGAAATCCATGACCTCGAAGCAAACATTGCGGGTTATGAGAATCAGAGAAAATTTGCCAAGGTTTTTTGCGAAAGTCCATGGCATTCCTCCGTTGAAATTCCGCAGACTGTCGAAGTAAACCGAAATCATCTTTGGAATCATGGTGACAGAAATTACGCCGTATTTTTCAGGCACGGTTTCATGATTGCCGCAGTACCGTCAGAGCAAAAATGCAGATAAAACGGAAATCCCGCTGTAGAAGTGCTCTACAACGGGATCAATGATATACCGAAACAGCTGAAAAGTCCTATTTCAAGCCATTTTCGGACATTATGGAGGATCAGTTTACAGCAGCGCAGACTCTATATCGGAAAGCATGATATCCAGCGCAGTTACGCCACCCTCAGCAGTATACCAGACAGCCGGATTAGCCAGATACACAACATGCCCTTCCTGGTAAGCATCCAAACCCATCACAAGTTCGTTTTCCATGATATCGCGTGCAAGCTGTGCGCCTTCCGCGTTGATCGCTGCATCACGGTCGAGTACAAAGATATACTGCGGATTCTGCTTGACGACAAACTCAAAGGAAGCCTCGTTGCCATGCGTCGCCGTGTCAATGTTGGCGTCTACGCCGACATTCTCAAAGCCAATCTCTCTGCCGATGATGGAACAACGACCATCATTGCCCATCACGTTAAAGCTGCCGCTGGTGCACATACCGACGATCGCCGTCTTGTCCTTCGCTGCTTCAGCCAGCGTCGCAATGCGCGCATCAAAGCCGCTCATCAGTTCATCCACCTTGTCCTCAAGACCAAACATGGAAGCAACGATGCCCGCGTTTTTCCGCACACTCTCCACGACACCCAGCTCGCTGTCGGTGGAAAGATACACGACAGGAGCGATTTCGCTCAATGCATCATAGTTCTTGGAAAGACGACCGCCAATAAAGATAACATCCGGCTCGCACGCCATGACAGCTTCCAGATCAGCTTCCTTGATCGTACCAAGATTTGCCACGTCCTCGGCATTGACGATATCCGACAAATAAGGCAGTTTCGTGGTCGCGCTGCCCACCACGCGGTCAGATACGCCTAGCGAATTCAGAATATCCAAAGAAGCCATATCCAGAATTGCGATGCACTTCGGATTCGCAGGCACGGTCAGCTCGATCTCTTCACCTGCTCCATTCAGGCTCTGAATCATCACAGTCTCGCTTTCAGCCATGGCCATTGCACCGACAAGTAGCATGGACAGAGCCAGCAGCACAGAAAACAGTTTTTTCATGGTCATACTCCTTTTTAGGTCATTAGGTAATAGAGAAACATATCAATCAATAGTAAATAGACAACGGCTTGCCGTCTATCTCCATGATTTCAAAATCTACATGGTACAGGGAAGAAAGCGTCTCTTTGTTGATGACCTCTTTCACTGAACCAAATTTTGCCACCTTTCCATCCGCAAACGCGCAGATGTAATCCGAATAAAAAGCGGCATAGTTCAGCTCATGCAGCACAAGAATCACGGTCTTACCCAGCTCATCGCACAGGCGGCGGACGATCTTCATCATATTCGTTGCATGATAGATATCCAGATTATTGGTCGGTTCATCCAGCAGGACATATTCCGTATCCTGCGCGATGACCATCGCGATATAGGCGCGCTGGCGCTGACCGCCGGATAGCTCGTCAATAAACTGATCTTCAAATGATTCCAGCTCCATATACGCAATCGCACGGTCAATAATCGCCTGATCTTCCTGCGTCAATCGACTGCCCGAATAGGGAAACCGTCCGAAGGCAACCAGCTCACGCACGGTCAGCTTCATCTGGACATTATTAGTCTGCGTGAGGATCGCCAGCCGCTTGCTTAGCTCGCGGTTTTTCCATTTGGTTATGTCTTTTCCATCAAAATCGACCAGTCCGTTGTCCCGTGCGATAAGCCGAGACAACATACCCATCACCGTTGATTTACCCGCGCCATTCGGTCCGATGAGCGAAAGCACCTTGCCCTTCGGGATTTCAAAGCTGACGTTATCGACGACCGTTTTGCCTTCGTAGCTCTTGCTTACATCTTTGACAAACACATTTAACCCTTTCTCTGACTCAGCAGCAGGTAGAGAAAATAAGCGCCGCCGCCTACCGTGATAAACACGCTGACAGGCACAGCATAGACAAACACACGCTCCACCACCAGCTGACCGCCGACAAGCACAATTACGCCGAACAGGGCTGAACCTGCAATCAGTTGTGTATGCCGATACGTTTTCAACAGTTGTCGGGAGAGATTCGCAATAATCAAGCCGACAAAAGAAATCGGTCCGACCATGGCTGTCGCCGTCGCAATATACAGCGTTACGCCCAGCAGAAGTCGGCGCACACAGCGGTCATAATCCACGCCGAGATTGACGGCCTGTTCCTTGCCCAGCGTAAGAACATCCAGCAGCGCAAGCTCTTTTCTGAGCACAACGGCAACGGCAATCAGCACTGCGATGCCAACGATGAGGATTTCGGAATTGACGCTGGAAAAACTGGCGACCAGTCGATTCAGTAAAGCGTCGTATTCATTAGGATCCATCATGCGAGTCATCGTGGTCTGTACGCTTGAAAAAAACGAAGTTAAAACCGTACCGATCAGCAGCACATAAAGCACATTGTGGTTGGTCTTGCGAAACAAATATCCGTATATGACTGTCGCGACGACGCCCATCACCAGCAGATCGACCATAAAGAAAGCGTTGGCATGTGTTGCAAGATAACTTGCCGAACCTGCGACAAAAAACACAGCCGTATGGATCAGCGTGTACAGTGCATTCATACCCAGCAGACAGGGTGTCACAATCGTATTATTGATAATGGACTGGAATACGATGGATGCCGCGCCGATCGCATACGCCGTAACCAGCATCGCCAGCAGTTTCGGTGTGCGGATACGCATCGCATAGCTCGCCAGCTTGGAATTCGCGAATTTCACACCGATTGTCATGTACCCGACAGCAGCCAAAAGCGCCAGGATCAGGAGACACAATAATTTTTTGCGGTTGATGCTCTGCCTCATGCTGCGTCTCCTTTTTTCCCTAATCGAATCGCTTTTCGTCCATGTTTAAGGCGATACATCAACAGCGCAATAAACAAAATGCTACCCAAGATACCGACGATCAACTCGATCGGCAGTTCATAAGGGGCAATGACGGCCCTGCCGATCATATCGCAGACCAGGACAAAGATCGCTCCAAACAACGCAGTATCCACCAAGGTACCGCGAATCTGATCTCCCTTGAACATGGAAACGACATTCGGTACGATCAACCCGATATAGGAGATTGCCCCGACCACCACAACCACCGAAGCGGTAATCATCGCCGCAATCGTCAATCCCATAAACAATACAAGATTATACGGCACACCGAGGTTCTGCGAAAAATCCCGTCCCATTCCGACGATGTTAAAGTGATTGGCAAACAGAAACGCGATCATCACCAACGGAACCGTAAGCCAGACCAGCTCATATCGTCCACGCAGAACCAGAGAAAAATGTCCGACTGACCACGTCGAAAGCGCCTGTGTCATCTCATATTGATAGGCGATAAAGTTCGTCACGCCGCCGATCACGTTTGAAAACATGATACCGACCAGCGGAACCATCACGGCATCCTTAAACTGAATCCGTTGAATGAAAAAAACGAACACCCACGTTCCCAAGATCGCCATCACAAACGCAAAAAACGCTCTGCCCCACAGGGTCGAATTGGGCATGAACAGCATCGCCATCAAAATTCCAAGCTCTGCGGAAGAAATCGTCGCGCCCGTTGTCGGAGAGACAAATTTATTCATGCAGAGCTGCTGCATAATCAAGCCAGCAACGCTCATACCGATGCCTGTACACAAAATCGCCAGCAGACGTGGCAGGCGCGAAATCAGCAAGATCCGCAGTTGTTCGCTGTTCCCGTCAAACAATTCGGAAAGCTGCATATCCATCACGCCGATAAACAGCGAAACAACAGACAGGACAGCCAGCAGAAACGCAAGCAGCACAGTAGATCGACTCTTTGAAATAAAGCTCACCTCAATTTAGTTAGTATCAACTAACAAGAAGGATGTAAAAACGATGTCCATGACCTGGAACAGACCGCTTTTCTGCAATCGGTCTTACATGTCATGGACATCGCTCATTGCCTTATTATCATAGCTTATCAGTAGGAAAAAAGCAAGTAAAAGAAAATTCAAATTTTTTGAGCAATTTGTTAGTCCTATAAAACTTTAAATACGAGTAAGAGAACTTGGGCGTGCGCAGTCATAATTGAATATCAGACGTTCAGCCGTTATCTCAATTTATTTGGTAATCATGTTGGAGTAGACTTTTGTCCATTTACTGTTATCGCATCCGTTCCGATGCCGAGCGTTCGTAGCTCAAGCGTCCAAAGGATGCGCTGTCCATCCCGCAGGGATGGCTCAAGGGGGGATTGGGGGATTTTTCCCTCAACAAGCAGGTTTGTCTATACACAAACACTGCTTGCCACAAACCCAACGCTCAGCAAGAACAGCACTCCGCATTGTAAAGTGTCGATGGGAACATTCCTTTTTATAGAATCGGTACAACCCATGTCATCCATACGCCGCTAAACAGCCAAATCAACACCAGTGCGGGCAGCATATCCGCCAGCGGGAAATCCCGAATTTTTGCAATGCGCAAGCCCGTTGCCAGCATAATCATGCCGCCGCAGGCCTTGAAATCACCGACCACCCTTTCATCGATTGCCATGCCCAATCCCTTCGCAGTCATAAAAACAGCCATCAGAATCACGAATTGCGGCGCTGCAATCATCGCGGTAATCCGTCCAAGCGTGCAGGCAAAGATCATCGCGGTGCAATAATCCAGAATCGCTTTCGATAGCAGAATCGCATGATCTCCGCTTACGCCGGAAACTACCGCGCCGTAAATGCCCGTTCCGCTGGCGCAGAATAACACCATTGCCGTCACCAGCAAACCGTTTTCTTCCGCGTTGGGATTCAGCATTTTCTGCATGCCGCCGCACGCCCATTCGATTTTCCGACCGATCCGCAGCACAACGCCCAACGCCGTTCCGGCGACCATCGCAAGCACCACCGCGGGTAGATTTTTCATACAGACAATCGACGAAATGCCGATTCCCATAGAACACAACCCAAAGATCAGTGTCAGCTTTTCCTTCATTTCTTCGCTGATCCGCTTACAGCATACTGCGCCTGTCAAGCCGCCCAGTGCCACTGAAAGCGCGTCCGCCATTACGCCAATCGGCATATTTTTCCCCTCAATTCTTCGCATCCAACTGCTTCATCACGCATGCAATCACCACCGCTGCAATCACAAACGTCAGCGCATCCGCGACAGGCATGGAATACAATACGCCGTTCAATCCAAAAAATACCGGCAGCAGAATCGGCAGTCCGCATCCAAAGACGATCTCGCGCACCAGCGAAATGCCGGAGGAAAGCGCTGCCTTGCCCAACGCCTGCAAATAGATGAATGTGCCCTTGTTGATCGTCGCCAGCGGCAACATGCACAGGTACACGCGGAAGCAGCGAACGGCGAATTCGGTATAATAGGCGCTCTCGCCCGCCGCGCCGAACAGGCGGATCAACTGGCCGGGAAGCCCTTCCACAATCGCCAGAGCAACCAATCCTGTCGCCAATTCTGCGCCAAGCAGCATTTTGAAGAGTTTCTTGGCGCGGTCTTTTCGCCCTGCGCCGATATTATAGCCGACAACGGGAATACATCCGGCGGAAAAGCCCACCGCGAAGGCGATGACGATCTGGAAGAACTTCATCACAATGCCCAGCACCGCCATCGGGATCTGCGTCAATCCCTCCTGACCAAAGATCGGATCCAGCGCACCGTATTTCATCGTCATATTCTGGACGGCAGCCATTGAAGCGACCACAGAAATCTGGCTCAAAAAGCTCGTCATGCCCATCGGCACATATCGCACCGCGAGAGGCAAATGCAGCCTGAAGCTGCTCTTTTGGAGCTTGACCGCCTTCATCCGCGTCATATACCAGACAGCGAGCGCCGCCGTGACCATCTGTCCGATGATCGTCGCCCAAGCCGCGCCAGCCATTCCCCATTTGAATCCATAAATCATGATCGGGTCGAGCACCACGTTGATCAGTGCGCCTGCGACCGTAGAACCCATCGCAAAGCGCGGGCTGCCGTCCGAGCGGATGATCGGGTTCATACACTGACCGAACATATAAAACGGCATTCCCGCGGAGATGATTGTGAAATACTCCTTGGAAAGTTCAAACGTTCGTTCATTGACCATGCCGCCGAACGCCGCGAGAATCGGCTTGCTGAATATAAAATATATTACCGTCAGCACCGCGCTGACCAGCAGGCAGATCACCACCGCGCTGCCGACGGTTTTATGCGCGTCCTCCGGTTTTTTCGCGCCAAGGCTGATGCTCACAAATGTGCAGGCGCCGTCGCCGATCATTACTGCCAGCGACAGCGCAATCATCGTCATCGGGAAGACGACCGTATTCGCCGCATTGCCGTATGAGCCGAGATAATCCGCGTTGGCGATAAAAATCTGGTCAACAATGTTATACAGCGCCGCCACCAAAAGGGAAATGATGCACGGCACGGAGAACATCCGCATCAGTTTTCCGAGCGGAGCCTTCTCCATAAAGCTGTTGTCATGGGTTTGATTCTGCATGGTCTTTACGCTCCTTGTCCTTCAAAAATGTGGTGAATCCAGTCTTGAATCTGCCCCGGCACATCCGCCTCGCAGTGCGGCTGACGCCACACCAACGCATCGTCCACCGTGCCCAGATTCGCATTTTGCAGCATGACAGCAAGTGTCATAGACACCGAAAATGCCGTATCCGCATCGTCCGCGCCGACGCGAATTCGATAATGCGCAGCCTTTTTGCCTCTCGCATCACGGATATATTCCAGCGGGTTGAGCAGCTTCAACCTCGTTTGGAATTCCTCGTCCTCACAATGTTCCCAGCCGCCTGCCAGCGCCGCCGCCTCTTGGGGAAATTCCTCCGCTGCGCTCTGTACAGCCTTGGCAACGGACAAGCTGAAATGCGCGGTGTTTTGCACGCTGTTTCCGAACAGCTCATTCTCGCCGGATTGCTCATCCAATCGGTCAAACGCGGTGCAGGCTTTCATCCGCCTGCGCCGATGCAGCACATCGTCATCCAGATTTGTCGGCGGCAGCTCGCCGCAAAGCCTCGCCGCGTCGCCCAGACGGCGCATCGTCATCTCGTAAAACGCGCCGCTTCTTCCGTCTTCACCCAGCTCCAGCTTTTCTCCCGTCTGCGGGTGAAGCAGCCCCAAACGGTTGACATACTTCACATACATCCTTCTAAGCCTTTGGCTGACAGCCCTCTTGAACGGCGTCATGGTTTCCGCGGGACCAGCATAGCTCGCCTCGTTCTCCGGATCCGCCCCGAACTGCCATTCATACGCCATATCCGCGTGCTCAAGGTCGATGATCGGGCAATAAATCTGCGCGGCGTAAACCGCGTCACTCTCCTCCATGTATGCGCCGTTTGCCCGCAGATATGGGTCGTAATCCGGATGATCGCCCGTCACCGCCAGCAACGCGCTCATCGCGCCGCCCGCGCTGAATCCAACGCTGACCAACTTGCTCCAGTCTCCCGGAAGCGTCGCTCTGTTATGCCGAAGAAAACGAATCGCCGTTTTGAAATCCACCAATGTCATCGGCGCTTTCCCGACGTATTCGCCCTGCGCGTTTTTGCTCGATCGCCCCCGGCAGCCGCAGGTCACATACACCATGCCCTGCGCCAGATAAGGCGCACCAAAAAAACGTTCTTCGCCGGGATGCGTGTTGGTCATTTCCATATAGCCCGCCGCATTGTTTTCAAAAATCACAGGCGCGTTTTGAGCCGTATATATGCCGCATGCGCCGCTTTTTGCGATTTCGCCCGTTTCGCTCAAATATGCCTTCGGCGCAAAAACGGAGAGCCTCTGCGCCTGCGGCACATCCGCTTTCTCGGTGTACACCACATCCTCTATGCACCAACATTCAAGTGCCTGGTTGAATGACCATCCCTTCATGTTGCATTCCTCCCTGCTCAAAAAACAGGCTGCCTCCGATATGCTTCAGAGACAGCCCAAAGAAGAGGTTCAGATTTGATACAGCCGTTTCGCATTTTCGCACAGCATGAGCGCTTTGTCATCTTCGCTGACTTCCAGCGCACGCACAAAGTCGGGTCCGCCGCGCATCCACTCGGCTTTCACAGGCGATGACGATCCGTAAAGAATATGGTCTGCGCCGAGTACCTTGACCGCCGTTTCCAGCAGCACCTTGCCCCATGGCTGCGCATGGCTCATTTCAAAAAATACGTTGTTTGCCAGATGGCGGCGCATGCTCTCCGGGGTTGCGTTGAATCGTCCCGAAGCGTCCGGTGCCGTCGGGCCGTGCGGCATCAGCATTTCACTGAAGGTGAAGAAGCCGCCGCCGAGCATCGAGTGAATCAACCGCACGTTGGGATACTTGTCAAACATACCGCTGAACAGTTCGCGCCCAACCGCCGTCAGCTGATCCATGCAGCGGCCGAGGCTGCGGCGCAGATTGTTGTAATCCGCAATGCTCGCGTATTCCACCGGAACGGGCGTATGGTGGACATAGGCGTTCATGCCATAGGCATTCAGCCTTTCAAACAGCGGCGCGAATACATCGTCGTCCAGATAGTACTCGCCATAATGCGCACAGAGCTGGACGCCCCGCATCCCCAGTTGGGTATAACAGCGCTCAAGCTCGGCGAGCTGCGCTTCATGCCCCCACGGCGGGATCACCGCCAGCGCAATCAGCCTGCCGCCGGAGCGGCGTGCAAAATCCGCCATTCCGTCGTTAAAATAGCGGCACATGTCCAGACTCATCCACTCATGGACGCATGGCACCTTCATAACCGCCCGATCTATCCCGGCTTCATCCAACGCGGCAATCATGCCTTCCAGCGTGTAATCCCCCTGAATATAGTCTACACCCGGACAGCCGATCGGCCGCTCGATAACAATCTGTTTTTTTCCGTTTCGCAAAATCATTTTGCCGTTTGTGTCATAGCCCCGGGGGATATCCATGAAGAAGCGGGCACGCAGCGCGTCATCCTCAAACATCGCCTCCGGGAACCAGTACACATTTGCATCTATGACCATGCGGTCATCCTCCTTTTGTCAGCGGCTTGAAATCGATGCTATGCCGATTTCATTCGTGCAGCTTGCGAAGATCATAGGTGATGCTCGTCCCGCCATGATGCACCGTCCGCTTATATTCAATCCCTTCGTTCATGTTCTTCGGCCCATCTCCGGGGTGCGGCAGGCGGCGTTTCCAAATCCGCCGCCCCGCCTCGTCAAACCGCTCCGTATTGGGGAAACGCCCCGCCTCGGCGGGTTCGCCCTCGTGCCCATCCAGAATGTACTTCGTGCAGGCCATCTGCGCGTCAAAGACGGAAGCATCCATGATCCATGCGCCCGCGCAGAGACGGTCGAAATCCCCGCGATACGGCGCGAGCTTCTGAAGCATCGCCAGCCAGTGCGCCACGCCGCCGTTCAGGCTTTTGCCCATCAGCATGAACTCGTCGCCGGAGAAAAGAATCCGCTCTTTTCTGTCCAGAAACGCAAGGCTGCCGACCGCGTGATCCGGGATTTCAAACACGAGCAGTTCGCGCCCCTTGAGCGGGATCACGTCGCCGTCGCCGACGATCTGCACCGGGTAATCGCGCGGAAAGTCAATGCCCGCAAAGCTCGGAAACGGAATCGTCGCCAGCGGCTTTGTCGCCGCGGACATATACGCCAGATCAAAATAACTGTCGTTGGCGGTATGATCAAAGTGGTGATGCGTATTGGCGATTTTGGAAAGGGGCTTCTCCGTCAGCGTCTGGCAGTAGGCGCGGATATCGCCCGCGCCGTAGCCGGAATCAATCAGCAGCGCCTCGTCGTCGCCCTCCAGCAGGTAGGAATAGTCACCGTCGGAGAGCACCTGCCACGTGCCTGGCGCAATCAACTTCGAGCGAAAATACGGCTCGCTCATCGGCACAATCAGCCCATCCTCATCCTCTAAAAAGATATCCTTCTTGCACGAAAAATCAATCATGGATGCTGATCCTCCCTTCGCAAAGCCGCTGCTCAAAGAGCCATTCGCGCAGCGCTTTGATATCATACGCCTTTTTCCATGTGCAAATATGGTGCATACCGCCGTGAACCTCCATCCCATCGGGAATCACGCTCCGGCCTTCAAACCATGTAAAATTGAGGTTGCAGTTCTGGCTGTTCTGCGTGCGGATGAACGCATCGAGCATCGCCGCATCCATCCGGGCATTGATATGTGCCTCGCAGAGCGAACCGCCCGCCGTGCGCATACCGTAAAGCGCCTCCCGCATGATGGGAAATGCCTTTTCGTCCCCGCTGGAAACGACAGCCCAGAGGTTTTCATGCTTTGCCGCCGCCATGCGTGCCGGATCCCACTGTCCCGCGACCAGCAGACTGCCCGCGAAAAAGTTCGGATTCCGCAGCATCAGCTCACAAATCATCATGCAGCCCATCGACTGCCCGGTTGCGTAGATGCGCTTGCGGTCAATGGCGTAAAGATCGCAGAGGCTTTCCAGCAGTTCAACCGTCGCGTCCGCTTCCCATGTCACCTCAAAATCGTCGTTGGCGCACTGGCGTGTGTACTGCGGCGCAAGCACAAAGCACGGTCTGCGCCCATAATCGGATTCCAGCGCCCAGACCGTCGCGCCGGTTCCCTGCAAAAGCGGAGCCTGCACGTCGTCCGAACAGGAACCCAGGTCGTGAATAAACAGCACGACGGGGTATTTCTGTCCCCGGACAATCTTCTCCGGCGTGTAAAGGTTATAGCGCATGGTTTGTCCGGCTTTGGTGGTGAAGCTCGCCGTCAAAAAGCGGTCGATAATGCCCGCGTCCATGTGTTCAGCCGGTTGTTTTTCAAACGGTTCGACCTGTTTGCCGCTTGCCATTTCAACTGGCCGTTTCTGCGTCACATGCAGAACGGGTCGTTTGATGTCCAGCCGTCTGTCCACGCCCATTTGGCAAAGGCGCGTCGCAGGGTTTCCGTCATCCAAAATCAGCTGAACAAAGCGTCCCGTTCGGGCAACCACGCCCCGCGGCGCATCCGAGGTGCAGACCGCGACAATCGGATACCCTTCTATTTCAAAGTCTTCCGCACGCAGCTTTTCACCCAGCACCGCGTCGCTGTATTCGATGGCAACAGCGGCAATCCGCGCCCCCGCGGAATTGGCTTCCACAAGGGTCGTGATCTCCATCATTTGCGGTTCTTTCATCGCGTTTTTCCTCACAGTCCGTTGATCTCTTTCGCACGGCAGCAGGAGACGAAATGCTTAGGCATCAGCTCGTGCAGTTCCTGCGGCTTGTGACACGCCTCGCAGACATACGGGCAGCGTGCCGCAAATCGGCACCCCGGCTTCGGGTCAATCGGCGAAGTGATTTCGCCCTTGAGGTGGATGCGCTCTTGCTTGCTGTGAATATCCGTGGAAGGAATCGCGGAAAGCAGCGCCTTGGTATACGGATGCAGCGGCGCGGCGAACAGCTCCTTTGCCGGCGAGGTTTCCACCAACTGCCCCAGATACATGACGCAGATGTCATCGGAAATATGGCGCACGACGGAAAGATCGTGCGTAACGAACATATACGTCAGCCCGCGCTGCTGCTGCAAATCCTGCAAGAGGTTGAGCACCTGCGCCTGAATGGAAACGTCCAACGCGGAAACCGGCTCGTCACAGACAATAAAATCCGGGCTGAGTGCCAGTGCCCGCGCAATGCCGACGCGCTGACGGCGGCCGCCATCCAGCTCGTGCGGATACGCAAGCCGCAGGCGCTCGTCAATGCCAACCAGGCGCATCAGCTCTTCGGTCTTTTCATCCAGCTCGGCGCGTTTTTTATAGCGTCCCGAGAGCTTGAGCGGTTCCTTGATGATCTCCTCGACCGTTTGGCGCGGATTCAGCGAGGAATACGGATCCTGAAAGACGATCTGCATCTTTTCATTGATCTCGTGCATCTTTTTTCGATCTACACGCGTGATATCTTCGCCGTTCAGGAAAATCTGACCATCCGTGCTTTCCAGCAGGTGGATGATGGTGCGCCCCAGCGTGCTCTTGCCGCATCCGGATTCGCCGACCACGCCCATCGTCTTGCCTTTGCCGATTTTGAAGGAGATATCGTCTACCGCATGGAGCAGCCCCTTGGGCGTATCGAAATATTTTTTGAGATGCCTGACCTCGATCATGGGCGTTTCCATCATTTTCCCTCCTTCGCAAGTTCATTGACGCGGCAGCATCGGCACAGATGACCGTCGCCCATGTCGGTCAGCGGAATATGCGCCTGTTCGCAGGCTTCCGTCGCATACGGGCAGCGGGGATGGAACGCGCAGCCCTTCGGCAGATCGGCAGGGTTCGGCGGCAAACCCTCGATCGGGGAAAGCCGCTCGGCGTCGTCGTTCATATTAGGCAGCGAACCGAACAGCCCCTTGGTATACGGATAGAGCGGATGATCGAAAATCTGCTCTTTCGTGCCATATTCCATGATCTCGCCCGCATAGACCACCGCCACGCTGTCACAGACCTGCGCCACCACGCCGAGGTCATGGGTAATCATAATCATAGAGGTGTTGAGCCGCTCTTTCAGCTCGTTAATCATATCCAGCACCTGCGCCTGAATGGTCACATCCAGCGCCGTCGTCGGCTCGTCCGCCAGCAGCAGATCGGGTGCGCACGCCAGCGCCATCGCGATGACCACGCGCTGCTTCATGCCGCCGGAAAACTGATGTGGGTATTCATAATAGCGTTCGCCGGGGATGCCGACCATCTCCAGCATTTCCTTCGCCTTTTGAACAGACTGTGCCTTTCCGCATTTTTCATGCAGGCGAATGACCTCGGCAATCTGTTCGCCGATGCGCATGATCGGGTTCAGCGCCGTCATCGGGTCTTGAAAGATCATGGAGATATTTTTGCCGCGGATTTTGCGCATCTCCTCTTCCTTCAGCCCCAGCAGCTCGCGCCCCTCAAACCAGATTTCACCGCTTTTCACTCGCGCAGGCGGCTCGGGCAGAATCCGCAGAATAGCCTTTGCAATCGATGTTTTGCCTGCGCCCGTTTCACCGACGAGACCGATGGTCTTGCCCTTTTCAAGTTCAAAGGAAACATCGTTGACCGCGTGGATGGCCTCGCCCTCGGAGGTGTATTCCACGGTCAGGTGGCGCACGGAAAGCAGCGCATCCTTTTTGATTTTATCCATGGCGTTGACCTCCTTAATTCTTGAGTTTGGGATCCATCGCATCGCGCAGACCGTCGCCGAGCATGTTGAAGCTCAGCACGATCACCATGATGCAAAGACCGGGAAAAATGCACAGATGCGGATAGCGGGTGATCACCGCTTTGCCGGCGGAGAGCATCGCGCCCCATTCCGGGGTCGGCGGCTGCACGCCCAGACCGATGTAACTCAGGCTTGCCGCCTGCAAAATCGTGTTGCCGATACCCATCGTGACCGAAACAATCAGCGGCGCAATGGCGTTGGGCAGAATGTGGGCGGTGATGATGCGCAGTTTGCTGCAATTGATCTTTTCAGCCGCCTCAATGTATTCCTGCTTGCGGACGGTCAGAATCGAGCCGCGCAGCAGACGCACCGTCATCGGCACGCCGCCGATCGAAAGCGCGATAATCGTGTTGCCGAAGCCCGAACCCAGTGCCGCAGAAATCGCGATGGAAAGCAGCATGCCCGGAATGGCCTGCAGGATGTCAAGCAAACGCATGATTACCGTATCGACCTTGCCGCCGAAATAGCCGACGACCGACCCCAGCACCACGCCGATGGCGGTGGAAAGCAGCGTCGCCAGCAGACCGAGGCTCAGTGAAGCGCGAGAGCCGTAAAGCAGCCGCGAGAAGATATCGCGCCCCAGCTCGTCGCAGCCGAACCAGTGGGCTGCGCTGGGCGACGCATACTTATTCTTGATATCCATCTTCGTGTAATCGTAGGGCATGATCCACGGAGAAAGAATCGCCAGCACGATGAGCACCAGCACGATGCCAAGCCCCAGCATGGCAGCCTTGTTCTTGCGCAGCCGATGCATCACCTGCGCGAACTGCCCTTCCTTGCGGCGGCGGTTGATCACGTCGTTGGATTTACGCATGGCTCTTCCTCCTCTTCTTGCCTTCGTATTGCGCCTTGATGCGCGGATCGACAAAGGCATAGACCACATCCACCAGCAGCATAATCAGGCTGAAAATCAGACCCAGCAGAAGCACGCCGCCCATGACGATGGGATAATCGCGGCTGTTGATCGCGCTGGTCATGTAGCTGCCGATACCGGGGATGGAGAACACGTTCTCGATGACGACCGTGCCGCCGAGCATCATGCCCATGCCGTTGCCGACGATGGTGATGATCGGAATCAGCGCATTGGGCAGCGCATGTTTGAGCAGCACTTCACGCTCGGAGAGTCCCTTTGCTTTCGCCGTGGTCACATAATCCGAACGAATGACCTCCAGCATGCTCGAACGCGTCTGTCTCGCCTGCGTTGCCACGCCCGCCAGACAGTTGGCCAGACACGGCATGATGTAATACTTGAAGCCGCCCACGCCGAACGCCGGGAGCCAGCCCAGCTTGACGGAGAAGACGACAACCATCATCAGCGCCAGCCAAAATGCCGGAACGCTCACGCCCAACATGGCGATAAACATGCAGATTCGATCCGCGATGCCGTTTCGATGCGTCGCGGCGATAATGCCCAGCGGCGTACCGATGAAAATTTGCAGCAGCATACAGCTAATCGCAATGACCAGCGTGTATTTCATGCGCTCCATCAAGCCGTCGATTACGGGCGTGCCGTACATATAGCTCGTGCCCAAATCGAACCGCAGGAAAACATCGCGCAGGTAGCGCCCAAGGCGCACGATATACGGGTCGTTCAGCCCCAGTTCCTCGCGCTTGGCCTCAATCTGAACCTGCGTCGCTCCCGTGCCCAGCATAGACGCCGCCGGGTCGCCGGGACAGATATACATGATGGAAAAAATCAGAATGGCAATCCCCAGCATAACCGGGATCATCCACAGCAGACGCTTGAGAATATATCTTCCCATGTTGCCCTCTCTTCTTTCTTTTGCCGTTATGCCGGTTCATGTTGATGAAAGAAGGCGCCGCGACCCCGCTTGAAGCCGCAGCGCCTCCCGACAAGGGGCAAATGGATTAGTATTCGCAGGCGCCCGGCAGAACCTGACCACGGAAGCAGGTCTCCAACGTCTTGATGGTATCGGTGTGCGCCACGTTGCTCAGCTTCTGAACCAGACCAATGCCATAGCACTGTTCCTTCAGATACTGGTGGAACGCGTTCATCGTCTCGTCGTTGTGGGTCTTTTCGTTCATCGCCGCTTCGAGCAGGCTCTGGAGCTGATCATCCACAGCGTAGTTCAGCGCACCATCGTGGGTGTAGCCTTTGCTATCCCATGCAAGCTTATAAACGTTGGCAAGGTTAGTGGAAGAAGCCACTTCGTCCAGCATCAGATCCCACTGATCCGCGCCGTCGTACTTGTACTGGTTGAAGAGCTGAGAGTCATAGCCGCAAAGCTCGACGTTGATGCCCAACTCGGCGAGTTCAGCCTGAATGATGGTCGCCATCATCGCGGTTTCGTCGCTGGTGACATACATCAGCTTGAGGTTCAGATTGCTCGCGCCGGAAGCCGCGTACAGCTCCTTCGCCTTTTCGAAATCATACTCGTAATACGGTTCGTCGTTCCAGCTTTCCACATAGTCGGCGTACTTGGTGTTGCCGTAGGTCTTGACCGCGCGGGCGTCGCCGTTGTAAGCGCCCTCGGCAATCAGCTCGGAATCAATCGCATAGGCAATCGCCTTGCGCAGGTCGGGATTATGGGCGAACACGGACTGCTCGGAGCAGTTGAACAGGAACACCTCGGTCGTGTTTTCCGGCATCTGGGAAACGGTGAAGCCCGGCTGATCCTTGAAGTCGGCGATATCCGTCGCGGAGATCCACACGGAAACGTCAATCGCACGGGTCTTGAGCGCGTTGGTCAGCTGTGCGGTATCCGGAATGATGTCGATTTCAATGTTCTCAGCATTGTGCTTGGAGGTCATCGGCACAAGGCTGTCATCCGTCTGCCAATACTTGCCGGTATTCTTATAGACGATCTTGGAGCCGGAAACGTATTCCGTCACCTGATAGGCACTGGTGGTCACCGGGTCGGTCGCCATCTGATCCGGGCTGGCTTCATAAGCCGCACGGGTCACAATCGGGCACTCCATCAGCAGCGCGTCCAGATCGCCGGCAGAAAGCTCATTAAACACGAAACGCACGGTGTAATCGCCCTTCGCTTCAACGCTCGCAATCGCGGCAAGCTTGGGCAGGTTGCCGGAATCCATGCCGCTCTGGTAGCTCCATGCCACGTCGGCGGCGGTCAGCGGGTTGCCCGCCTGATCAACGATGTAATCGTAGATCTCGACGTCCACTGTCTTTTCATCCACCTGCGTGATCTCTTTGGCGAGACAGTTAACGCGCTCTCCGTTGACCTTAGTCACCAGGAATTCATAAGTCGTAAACAGGATGCCGATACGACCCGCGCTCATGCCCTGGAACGGACCGATGTTGCCGGGGTCAATCGTGATGCCCACGACAACCTTGTCCGCTTCCGCAGAGGCGACCGCGCCGAAGCAGCAGGTCAGCGCCATTGCGAGAACCAACAGCATAGATAAGAATTTCTTCATTGTGTTTTCCACCTTTCTTTATTTGTTCAACGTTCTTTCGCCCGAACGTCAAATCCGTTTTTCAAGCAGCGCTCTGGCTGCCTCGGTCAGGCGCTCCGCCGCACCCTTTCCGAAGGGAGAATTCATTGCTTCGTAGGTGATGCGGTCGTAGGAATCTGCGTCCGCCATATATTTCGCGCCGCCGTCAAAGAGCGTAACCACCCTTGCCAGCGGATGATCCTGTGTAATCGCCTTTGCCGTTACGCAATTCAGTTCCGGCAAAACGCCGACCAGCTGCGCTTCGCCCAGAGTCAGCACGCAGACCGGCTGCATACGCTCTCCGTCCGCTTCATATGGCGCGATTCGCGTCGGGTGCAGTTTATGCAGGTCGCGCTCCATCTTCTTTGCCGGAACGACAACCTCCGTTTCCGTTATCGCCAGCGTATCGGCTTTGATTGGCTGTTCGCTTGCGATGGCTTCGAGCGCCGCCTGTGCCATTTCCTTCGCCAGCCCGCGCCCGACCTCGATGGCCTCATCCTGTCTGTCCGTCCGCCGCAGTTCGCCGTTCTCTACGATAAAGCCGACGGCTTTTTCTCTGGGTGCCTGGTCGCCTGCAGCGCCAATCAGGAACAATGCCGGAGCATTTGTCCGTTCTTCGACCTCCACTGCCATCCATCCCGCCAAATCGCCGGAAACCACTTTACCGCCTTCGCAAAGCTGCGAACCATCCAGCACAGAGGATTGAATCGGATAATGCAGCAGCGTCGCAATGCGCGTGCCCGCTTCATCCGTAAAGCCGATGGCCGTCATTCGATGATCGACCAAGCCGCCGCCATTTTTGTCAATCCACCAGCCCAGCGGCGTTTCTACGTCGCGAGCGGTGTTGACCGCGCATCGTGCTTCGCCGAAGGTGAGCCGCGCTTCCTTCATGCCTTGCGCAGCAACCCGAGCCGCTTCCCGCGCCGCGTTCTGCACAGCCTCGCGAAGCTGCTCTTTTTTCGCCCTGCCCGCTTCATCCAGCTGATGATCCGGCATGAAATGCGGCGCGGAAAAGGTGTGCGTCACGCAGACAAATGCTCGCTCTGCCCCGCTCACCGCGCAGGCAATCGCTTTCAGCGCCTTGATTTCCTCCGGCGGCAGGGAGGTCAGCTCCACCGCCAGCAGCGCCAGACGTCTTTCTTTCTCCAGCACCAACGCCCGGACGTGCAGCTCGTCGATCTGCCTTGCAAATCCCTCCGTCGGCAAAAAGCCATCCGGCAGGATGATTTTACGCGTCGCCGCGCCGACCCTCATGTTTCCGCCTCCACATTTCTTCGATCTGATTTGTTCGATTTTGACGTATTATTTTTCGTTCTCTCGTGAATCTGAATAAAATATAGCAGATTTTCTGTTGACAATCAAACCACTTTTGTTTATCATTTATGCAGAACGTGCAATAATTGGCGCTTCCCGCCGCCAAGCCAGTTCAAGAAGGGAGGCGTCCGCATGGACCTCAACTATATCCGTGAATTCGTCGTTCTTGCCAATACCTGCAACTACATGGAAGCCGCCGAGCAGCTGTTCATCTCGCAATCCGCGCTCTCCCGCCACATCAAAAATCTGGAAGAAGAGCTGGGCGTTTCGCTGTTTGATCGTTCAACGAGAAGCGTCACCCTCAACGCGTTCGGCATGCTGTTCCTGCCTTATGCCCGACAGATGGCGGCGCTTCATCACGAATACGCCACTGCGCTGGGCAACGCGCTCAACGCCGAGCACGGCAACATTCGCATCGGCTCCATTCCGATGATGTCTCACTACGGCATCACGGATGTGATGGTTCGCTTTCGAAAAGAAAACCCGCGCTTCACGCTGGACGTGATCGAGGGGGATTCCAACCAACTGACGAAAATGCTGCGTTCAAACCAATGTTCCCTTGCCTTTATCCGCGAGTGGGATGATCTGGATAACGAGTTTAACAAGGTGCGTTTCACGACGGATAACCTCGGCGCATTCCTGCCCAAATCGCATCCGCTTGCACGCGAAAAGGTACTTCATCTTGACCAGCTCAAGGGCGAACCGCTGATTCTGCTGGGCAAGGATACGTTTATGTATTCGCTGTGTATGCAAAGCTGCAAGAACGCGGGCTTTGTGCCGAATGTCGTCTTTACCGGCTATCGTGCGGAAAACATCGTCGATTTGGTCTGCAAGGGCATGGGCATTGCGCTGCTGACCAAGAAGCCCACCCGGCCGCTGATGAACGATGCTCTCGTCGTGCTGGATATTGAGCCGCGCATCGTCACACCGATCAGCCTTGCCTACTCTAAGACCCATCCGCTGGATGTCGGCAGCAAGCACTTTCTGGAGTTGGTGCGGACGTTCGTCAAGTAAAATTGCATGCAAAAGCCCCGCATTCGAGCGAATGCGGGGCTTGCTCTGTTTAATTTTATTTCAACCGTTCCAATGCCGCGGCAGCTTCGTCATGCACGGTTTGTGCTGCCTGATTACCGGCAGCGTTTTCGAGCGCAAGATTTTCATCTGCCGCTTCCAACGCCTTTGTGTAGTATTCAATCGCCGTTTCGGTATTCTGCTCTACACCGCGTCCGCTCTCATAGAATCGGCCAAGTGCCAAATAGGTCTGCGGGATACCCAGCATGGTGGCGTGAACATTCTTATCCGAGATAGCCTTTTGATAGTATTCGACTGCCTTTGCGTCGTCCTGTGTCACGCCTTCGCGCCCTTCTTCATAATACACGCCGAGCTTATAGCAGGCCGTTCCGTCAAAAGTTCTGCCATTTCCCTGAGAAGCCAGAATATAGCACGCTTCCGCCTTTGCATAGTTCGGCGCTTCCACTGTTCCGTCGTCATGCGTATAGCCTGCGTCATAATAGTGCGCCAGATAACGTGGGCCCTTGAAATCCGCCTCTTTCAAACCTTCCGCTTCATAGGAAAGTCTGAAATACTCAATCGCCTGATCCGTGCTGTGTTCAATGCCGGGATATGTGCCATTCTCCGCCTGATACATCAAGCCAAGGCTGGTATATGCGTTGCCTTTTCCAAGCACCTTTGCGTTAAACTCGTAGATATCCATTGCCTTTTGAATATCTTGCTCCACACCATTTCCATCGCGAAGCAAGTCGCCCAGACTGCCAATACCACGCAGAAGCGGGTCTTCAAAGAAGAACGCATCATCGTAGAATGTCGCATACGCCTGATCGTAATTTCCAGCCTGCCCGGCAGAAACGCCCGAACGGAAGAAATCGAATACCTCTCCTTGTGCGTCTGGGCTGTTCTCCATAACCTCCTGCTTATGGGCTTCCAACGCCTCCAGTGCTGCCTCTGCTTCTGTGTTTCCCTCTGTCTGCGCCTGCTGATAATAGGCTTTCGCCATCGCATACCACTGCACGACGCCTTCGCCATTTTCATACTGTCTTCCCTTTTCCATCAGCTCATCCGCCGTCAGGCCTTCTGTCTGAACCTCCAGCGTAAAGGAATCTTTCAGCTCATCCAACGTCATCTCCGCGCAACCGAACGCCGCCACCGATACAGCCGCCGTCAAAGCAAATGCCGCCGTCCAAAACTTTTTCACGATGACATCCTCCTCTTACTTCGTTCCGCCCTTAAAGCCTTCGTCAATAAAGCTCTGCCACGGCCACTTCAAGTGATCTTCCCAGCTTGCGCCCAGCGCAAAGCCCGGCGCGGTTTCAAGCCCTTCCAGCTCCGAAATCGCCTTGGGCAGCGTCTCCGCCGTCGTATACGCCTTGCTGAACGTGACGGTCTCGCCGCCGACCTGCTTCTCCTCCGTCTGATCATACAGGCGGTCATAGGAGACGGTCTGCCCTGCCAGACGCACGCCGCATTCCTCATCGCAGTTGAACTGAACCGCTTCTGCCGCAGTCTCGACCAGCATGCCGTTTCCGCCTGCATCCTCGCCATAATATACCGTTTCGCCGTTTTCGTCCGTCGCCGTCAGGGTATACGTCGCAGGCTTAAAGACCTGAGAAGCTTCCGTCAGATTCGCAAAGCCAAAATACGTCCAGCTCTGCGTGCCAGTCGGTCCGCCGGACATCACGGAATACGCGTAGACGCTCGCAATCGCGTAATCGTGTGCAAACGTTTCCGGCTTCTCATACATCAGCTCATCGCAGGTTACATGGGCGTTGGAAATCTCCACGCGCATCGTCGTGTAAACCGGCGCATAAGCCCAGTAGATATAGCTCACGTCGATTTTCGTCTGCGCCCGATCTGCCTGTACGGTGAAATCCTTTTCTGCCTCCAGCGTCAGCTCGTCGCCGTATTCGCTCAGCAGACGAATCGAAACATCCTCCACCGTCACGCCGGAAGCATCATACCCGACCGGCCATTCCGCGCTGAACGTATCCGGGTAAGCGTCGCAAAGCACCGGAATCTCCGCGTCAGTCTTCCATTCCGGCTGCGTATTGCGGATGATGCTGCCACCGTCAACGGCAAACGTGCGACCAAAGGTATACAAATCCGTGCGGACAATCGCTTCCGAGAGCGGCAGACCGTTGTATTTCAGTCCGCTGATGCCGATGCGGAAACGATAGTGTCCGTTGCCGTCGCCGCCCTGCGGAGAGAATACGCCGCTCACATTGCCGAACCGATAGGTCGATTCGCCGTTTTGCCACTGCGCGTCCAACACACCCGGTTCAAACGTATACTGATAGGTATAATAGCCGTCGCCATCCAACAGCTCAATTTGTGTGCCGGTGACATCGATTTTCGCATCATCCACGCCATCCATCAGTAATGTCAGCTTTACACTGTCCTGTGTCAGTTCAAGTTCCTTATTCGCGTTCCCCGTAATTTCGCCATCTACGATAATTGCCGGGATTTTGATTTCACCCAGTTTTTCCGCACTGTTTTGATACTGACCGTGATTATTGCCCGCAGCCCAGATTGCCCCTTTGCCGAGCGGTTTGACATACAAATCAAAGCTGCCGTTATGGGTAAATCCTTCGATTTTTGCTGCATCAATATCAATTTGCAGTGCAACGGGTACTTCCTCCTCTTCTCCATCTGCTGCGCCATAAATCAACTTAGCCGTCGCAATGCCCGTCTGATTTTCAAATGCCGGGTTTCCTTGTACATCCACCAGCCATGCCGTCACATCCATGTGATCGGATATGTTCCATTTCCAGCCTTCGTTTGCGTCAATCACTGCCGAATACACCGTATTCTGCTCGATCGAAACAGGCGTATTGACCGTGTAATACTGATTTTCCGCCAATGCGCCGCCCGCAGTCAGCAAGCCGCTGAGTGCCAGAAACAAAGCCATCGTTTTTCTCATGGGGAATCTCCTTTCCATGTCTCCGTTTGTTTTCCGTCGTTCTGAACTTGATTCGTGCGCACAAATCATTCTCGTTCGTTAATCTCAGTATACAAATATAACACTGCCCGATTCAATTCGATTTCAGCATGAATTATTGCACAACACGCAATAATTTATCTTTTATATTTATGCCGTTTTATACTTAGTCGTTTACAGAGCAATATGTTTTGGAGTGATGTTTTTTCTAAATCTCAACTTTTAGAATAAAAACTGCGGTTCCGCATCGGGCAATCCTATACTAAACCGCAGTTTTCTTACTTCAATCTCATAATCGAATTATAAATCACGTCTTTCGCCATGAAAATCTTATATTCGTTTTTGCTCATGGCAAACGCATTCTTCATCGCAATCTCACCGGCCTGTGTCGCCGTTTCGGGCGTCGGCTCCTTGCCAATTAAATACGCCTCAACCTCCGGCAATTCATACGGCACCGGTGCAACGCCGCCCATGACCAGACGCGCCTCCTGAATGACGCCATTCTCCATCTTCATATTGCTTGCCAGCGACACGATTGCAAAGTCGATTGCGTCACGCACACGGCGCTTATCGTAATGATTTTCTCCCTTTGCCTTGGGAATCCGAATTTCCTTGACCAATTCCCCGCGATGCAGAACCTGCTGCACGGTCAGCTTCGTGGTAAACATCGCTTTGGCGGAAAGCATGCGTTCCGTTGTCACAATCTGTGCGCCAAGCATCACCAGCACGGGCGTAATATCCGACGGACTGACCGCGTAGCAGGCGCAGTGCAGGCATCGTTTTGCCTCATCCGCCGCGGTCTGCATATCCAGCGAAGCCTCGTCCTCATCCGTCAGCGTACGTTCCGTTGCCGGTTTCATCGCCAAATGATGCGCCTTTGTTTCTTCGATTCCCGCAACATCAAAGCGCGTAAAACGTTCCGCTTTTTCGTTTGAGGACTCGCTTTGCGTTCCCAGATCACGCAGGATGCTCTGCGCCGCCGAACGTCCCGCCCGAATCGCTCGAATCGCGAGATTCGGTCCTGTGACCGCGTCGCCGCCCGCATAATATCTGGAAGCCGGGGTCTTGCCGGATTCTACGTCCGCATCAATCAGCCCACGCGGCGTTTTCATCTGCTCAGCCAGCTTCCCAAGGAACCCGACGTCCACGCGTTGACCGGTCGCCAGAATGATGAAATCCGAATCCAGCAGCATGGTGTCGCTCTCATCATATTGAGGATTGAATCGACCTTTTTCATCCCGAACAGCGAGACACCGCTTGGCGCGAAGCCCGGAAACCTTTCCGTTCTCATCCGTCGTCACCGCGCCGAGTCCCCAGCCATTGTAAATCTGGACGCCCTCTTCCTCAGCCATCGCCACTTCTTCAGCGGAAGCAGGCATTTCTTCTCTCTGCTCCAGGCAGACCAATTTCACGGTTTTGGCGCCTAACCGCTTGGCTGTCAACGCGACATCCATGGCAACGTTGCCGCCGCCGCAGATCAACACATTCTCGCCTATCGTCTTTTTCAAATATGTATTGACCTCGGTGAGGAAGTTCAAGCCAAATTCCGTCAGATTTTCGCCTTCAAGACCCAGCACGGGCTGCGACCATGCGCCGGTACCCATATAGACCGCGTCATTCTGCTCGTGAATTTCTTCCAGCGCGATATCCTGTCCAACCGTCGTGTTCAAAACAAAGCGAACGCCCATCTTCTCAAGCGCCTGCACATAGCTGTCCACGATGGTTTTAGGCAGACGATAATGTGGAATGCCGTACGTCAGCACGCCGCCCGCCTTTTCATGTTCATCGTATACCGTAACGGAAACGCCTGCACGCCGCAGATAATAAGCTGCCGTTAAGCCGCCGGGGCCCGCGCCGATAACCGCAGCCCGCTTTCCGCTCTCCTGCACGGGCGCGGCATAAAACCGCTCCTTATGTGCGAGGATGTAATAGCCGAGCGTGCGTTCCACGGCGGGAATATTGACGCTTTCACCGTAAACCTTTTGATTGCATTCTCCTGTACACAGATGCGGGCAAATGCGGCTGGTCATCATCGGCATGGGGTTGTATTCCAAAAAGATACGAGCCGCGCCATCCCAATCGCCTTCGCGAATCTTCGCCATGTATCCTGCGATATCCGTTCCCGCAGGGCAGGCGTGCTGACATGCCGAGCCGCCCGTGCACATTCCGCCGAAAATCGAGTGATAGCGATTTTCACCCGCGATGGCATAGCAGATCGCTCCGCCTTTTCGCTTGCAGTTCAGCCGTCCGCCGATCGAATCCGGATAGCGATAATACCAACAGCGCACATCCTGGCACACATTGCCGCCGAGCGTCGCCGTATTGCGAATCAGCGGCGACGCCACGGAATACGCCGCCTGAGCCAACGCCTGCGCATAGGCTTTCACTGCATCGCTCTGCGCAATTTCCGAAAGGGTTGTGCCTGCGCCGAGAACCAGCTCTTCCTTCTCCTCGCGGATATATCCCGGAATCTTTTTGAGACTGACGACCGCCTCCGGATATTCCTCCAGCAGCCTGTCTTTATAGGTGCCGAGCAGATCCGTTCCGCCTGCCATGGCGTCCCGTTTTCCCTCGCCCTGCGCAAGCAGTTGAGCGGCTTCCTCATAATTCTTAGCGCTGATATGATCGAAACGTTTCATCTTCTTTACCTCATGCTTTGATCTTGCCCATCGCCCGCAAAACAACCGTCGGCGAGCAGGGATACTCGGTAATCGGTTGACCGATGGCATTCGATACCGCCATCAAAATCGCAGCCGGCGCGGGAGACGGCGTAATTTCGCCAAAGCCCACCGCATGGAAAGCCTCCGTATCGAATTCGCTTTCCAAAAGCACGGTGTCGAATTTCGGGAAATTGTTGAATGTGCGCCACTTGTAATCAATCATGTTGCCGGTCATAAACCGACCGATCTTCCGATCCATCACCATTTCTTCAAACAGACCCGTATCTCCGCCCGCCGAACCGAACGAGCCTTCCGCCTGCATGCGAATGTTAATCGGATCGATGATTTGACCCACGTCCGAGCCTTCCAGCGCATCAATCAACCGCGCTTCTCCCGTCATCAGGTTGACTTCCACATCTGCCAGATACAGCGCAAAATTCGGTTTATCAAAGTTCTGACGATATTTTGCGCTGCCGGTAATGGTCATCTCCGGCGTGCCGATAATGGCAATCCACGGCAGTCGTTTTTCAGGATGGCGAACGGAAAAGACCATGAAGTTTTCAGTATCCAACTCATCCACGTTGATATTCAGTTTTTCAGAAGCCATTTCCAGCAGTTTTCTGCGTGCATCCTTGGCTGCCCGAACCGCCGTTGTTCCCATCGTGATCGTGCCGCGCGAACCGATCATGCCCGCGTCATAGCCCGTGCCATGCGTATCGGGATCGACGACCTGCACGCCGTCCAACGGCACCTTCATCACTTCGGCGACCATCTTCTGCACGGCAAAACGCTGTGCGCCGCCGGTTTCGCCGACGCAAAGTTCCAACGTTACGCTTCCAAACGGATGCAGCTTGACCATGCCTTCGGTCGGATCTTCACCGATATCCGCGTTTCCGTGGACGCCAACGCCCACGCCGCGTGCAAATCGTCCATCCTCGCTGACCCAGTAAGGCTTTTCCCAGCCCTTCCATTTATCCTTCCAGCCAAACTTCTTGGCAGACTCCTCAAACGCACGGGTATAATCCACGGAACGAACCGTCCACCACAGATTATCGCGCCAAATATAGCGGTCTCCATCCTTGACGAAATTCTTCTTGAAAACCTCCAGCGGATCCATGCCGGCTTCACGGATCGTGTTGCAAACCATCGGCACAAGCACGCTCTTACATTCCTGACCGCCAAAACCGCGAATCGGCGCCTGCGAGGAATGATTGGTTGCAACCAGCTTGGTATCCAGCGCCCACGCTTTGCATTTGCCCAGAAACGCCTGACATTCGCCCAATCCGACTGCCGTCATCGCCTGCGCATAGGTGGAGCTCATGCCGGAATCCGTATACCACATGCCTTCCACGGCGTTGATGATGCCGTCCTCCGTCATGCCGACGCGGCCGCGGATGCGGCTGCCCTGACGAAGCTCATAGCTGAGCAAATGCTCGGTTCTGTCCATGATGAACTTGCAGGGACGCCCGGTCATTTTTGCCATCAGGATGGCTTGCAGGATCATGTGCGGAATCAGCTGTTTCGAGCCATACGAGCCGCCCGCATGACACGCAATTACGCGGACAGCCACGCCGGGAATAGACGCCTCCGTGTTAAATTTCTGCAAGTGCGGTGCGCCTCCGTTATACCAAACCGTAACCGCCGTCGGGCTTGTCCACTGCGCAATGCAGCCCGGACTTTCAGGCGGCAGCGGATGCGCCATGTTTTCGTATTTCATGTACGCATCGGCAACATACTTTGAATGTTTAAATTCCGCTTTCACATCGCCAACGAAAATCTGATTAAACGGTTCTTCGGAAAACGGCGTAACCTTTGGAATTTCATTGCCGGGATACTCGTCATAGAGCTGGGGTGCTTCCGGCTTGAGTGCTTCTTCGCAGTCCAGCACAAACGGCAGCGCATCGTATTCTACATCGATCAAATCCAGCGCTTCATCCGCAATTTCGATGCTGCGGGCTGCGACAAGTGCCACGCTGTCGCCGGTAAAGCGCATATGTCGATCCAGCACACGGCGGTGATTCGGCAGGCCGCATTTCCAATCCGGCGCATTTTCGTAGGTGGCTACGCCGACCACGCCTTCCAGCGCTTTGGCGCGGCTGACGTCGATCCTGCGGATGATACAGTTCGGATACGGCGAGCGCAGCACACGCACGACCAGCATGTTGGGGATATTCAGATCATCCAGATACTGCTGCCGCCCGGACACAATATCCGCCGCGTCAGCACGAGTTCCGTGTTTGCCAATATAGCGATACTCATGCTCGCTGACCTTGACTTCTTTTTTCATCTCGTCATACATCCGTGCATTCCTCCCCGTTCATTTGCTGAATAAAAGCCATCACCGTTCGAATGACCTGATAGTGGCTGATGCAGCGGCAGTAATTGCCGGAAAGCGCTTCCGTCAGCTCCGCCTCAGACGGATGCGGGTTTTTCATCAGGAGTGCCTGCGTGCTCATAATAATGCCCGGCGTGCAAAAACCGCATTGAAACGCCGAGTTTTCCGCGAAGGCTTTCTGAAGCGGTGAAAGCTCTCCCGTTACGGGATCGCAAAGCCCCTCCAGGGTCGTGACCGATTTGCCGTCACAGTCCGCAGTCAAGACCATGCAGCTTGCCACAGCGTTTCCATCCAGAATCACCGTGCAGCATCCGCAAGCGCCATGCTCGCAGCTCCGCTTAGCCGCCGTCAGTCCCAGTCGTTCGCGAATGGTATCCAGCAGCGTTTCGCTCGGCGCAACGCAGCCTTCCGCATCCCCCACCAGAAAACGGTGTGTTCTGCCGTTGACCGTCAGCGTGACGCACTCCATGCTTTGTGCCATGTTGTTTTCCTCCTTACAGACAGTTTTTTACTGTTATCGTCAGCATAACACAAGGGCATTTTCAAAAAAAAGTAGCTCCGGTTACATCAGATGTGCACACATTCTCCCTTCGACAAAAAATCTACAAGTGCTTCATAGATTACTTTATTTTTTCCCCGTTACCGACTATGATTGAAAAAAGTATGCAATCCATCCAGAAAGGAAGCGTTTCATCCATGGCCGTCAGAAGAAAAACCTTCCAAAATTACGATGGCTTCACGATCCATGAGAACGTCTGCAAAGACTACGTTTGCAGGCATTGCGGTCAAAAAGCATCGTATTGCAACTATGTGGGCGATATCTGCCTTCAAGCCTTCGTTCCGCATACGCCCGGTTGTCAGTCTTTTGTCAACAACGAGCGATATTCCGGCTATGATACCTCCTGCGCCACCTGTCTGTATAATGACGCGGCGGGGCTGTGCACGCTGGATTCCATGGAAAAGGAGCGTAAAAACGTATGAAAAAGGTAGTCGTTGTCGGCTGTTCCAGCCTGATTGTTTCCGTTGCCGAGCTGCTCAATCCGCTTGAAATGAAGGTCGTCGGGTTAGGCGATACCCGAAGCGAGGCATGGAACGTCTTCAATGAAAACGGAAATCTCAAAGACGAATTTGACGAGATGCCGGTTATGCCTGTTGATTTATCCGTCGGTTTTGATCCGGATGTCATCGTCGTTGCCGCCGTAGACGAAGCTACCGCCAATTCGCTGCGCTATACGGTCATCAAAGCCGGATACTTAGGCGATATTCTGTTTTTCAACGAAGTAATGAGCCAGTTTTCTGTCCGTTCCGCCGCCTTGCGCCGCGCGGCCGAGCGCATTCAAGTTCTCGGCGTTCCGGGCAGCATTGCGGAGCTGGGCTGCTATCGCGGCGATACTTCATGGCAGTTGAGCGCGCTCCTGCCGGATCGAACCCTCTATCTTTTCGACACGTTTTCCGGGCTTGACCCGCGAGACATCGAGGAAGAAAAGAAACAGTTTCCGGATACCCATGCAATGCCCGGCCGCTTTGCCGACGCAAAGGCAGACGAGCTGAAGCTGCGTCTCCCCACGCCGGATAAAGCCGTCATTCGCAAAGGCTGGTTCCCCGAAACCGCGCTCGACTTGGAGGATGAGCATTTTGCCCTTGCCGTCCTCGACGCGGCGCTCTACGCGCCTACACTGTCGGCGCTTAAATTCTTCTTTCCGCGCATGAGCCAGGGCGGCATGATCGTGCTCTTCGGCTTAAACGACCCGATGTATCCCGGCGCGGCAAAGGCTGTCGCCGACCTGGAAGCCGAATATGGCGCGTTGCTGATGATTTCCCTCGGCGACGCGCGCGGCACCGCGGTGGTCATCCACCCGTGATCCCCTTCAGCATATAAGCGTTTCACCTTGCATCGCATTTTCGTTCTATCGGCTATGGCCTGTATGCCGAATAGACCGAACATAAGAAAGGATGAACCTTATGCTTAAATTCTTCAAAAACCAGTTTGGCATGATCGTCAGCATTGTGATTGCCGTTCTGCTCTCTCTGTGTATGGCAGCCATCGCAACGATTCGCGCCGTTACCCCGGAAGCTCCGTTGACCATCGAACGCCTGATTTCCAACTGGGGCACCGCGTTTCTGGTCATCATGCTCATTTCAATTGTTCTCCCCAGCAAGCTCTGGGGCGATCATCTGGCAGGTGCGCTGCACCTCAAGCCGGATTTTCTCCCGTTTGGTTTGGTTTCCAACCTCGTGCCGACGCTGTTTTATAATACCGGCGCAACGCTGGTGCTGGTCGGCGTCAACGTCGGTTTTACCGCGCCTTATTATTGGGCTGCGGTCGCCGGCGATCTTGTCTTTATGTACATCGTCAGCTATGTGCTTTCGCTGATTGCCGAACGCATTGGCATGTTGATTGCCAAGCGTGTCTTCAACGAAAAAGACAGGCAGCTCGATATGCGCGATCTGCCGCACGTCTAAAAACATGACACAAGCCCCTTCCGCCGTCAGCGGAAGGGGCTTGTTCTATGCAGGTCTGCATCTTTCAGCAAACAGACAAAGACCTCCTGCCGCCAGACAGGAGGTCTTCCGTTCATGCTTGTTTGTGTTGTTTAGTCGTCCGGATGCATGTAGCGCTGACGGGTTTCCTCGTCCTCCGGCATGTGGTTGGTGCAGCGATCATCCTTCAGACCGCGCATCGCACGCCACAGGTGTTCCGGATCGAGCGGAAGCTCGGTCAGATAAATGCCCGTCGCCATATTGACGGCGTTAGCAATCGCAGGCGCAACCGGCGCCGCGGAGCCTTCGCCGGCTTCCTTCGCGCCAAGCGGGCCTTCGTCATCAGGCGCATAGTCGTAGAACGTGCGCATCTTCGGCATATCCAGCGCCGTCGGCAGACGGTAATCACGGAAGTTCGGATTCAGAATCTTGCCTTCCTTGGTCACGTTGTGCTCATAAACGGCATAGCCAAGACCCATTGCGATAGAGCCTTCCAGCTGTCCCTCAACCGCACGGCGGTTCAGTGCACGACCGCAGTCATGCGCAAACACAAATTCGTCAATATCCAACACGCCGGTTTCCTCATCGAGGTTCAGGTGAACAGCACCCGTAGAGAAGGAATATGCCGGCGCATAGTTCGTCGTGTTGACGCCGTTGTACTGGCTGTTATCCGTGCGATGATAGAAGGAGCCGACGCCCACCAGCTCATCGCCGCCCTTAACGGTCATATACTTGAACATCGCATCAGCCATCGTCATTTGCAGTTTCGAATTTTCCTTACTGATGACCTTGCCATCCAGACATTCAAGCGTCGTCGGCATCACGCCCCACATCGGCGCAATCACCTCAAAGAGCTGACGCTTCGCGTCCACAGCAGCACGGCGTGCAGCGTTGCCCGCCAGGAACGTGACGCGGCTTCCGTAAGAGCCGGAATCCCACGGGGTCAGGAACGTATCGCTCATGAACGTCTTAACGTCGCTCATCTGCAAGCCCAATTCTTCAGCCACAACCGCGGTCATAACCGTATCGCTGCCCTGACCGATATCGTGAGAACCAATGTACAGCGTGACCATGCCTCTCTTGTTCAGGCGGCACTGCACACAAGCGGAGGACTGGTTCGGCGCTTCCAGAACGGCAAAGCCCGTGCCGGAAACAAAGCCCGTGCCCGCGAAACCGATGCCTTCGCCCTTCTTCATATGATCCTTGCGCTCGTACCAGCCGATTTCCTTGGCAGCCGTCTTGAGCGTTTCCTTATAAGCGCAGGATGTGATGGACAGCCCCGCCGGTGCGACATAGCCCGGATCGGCAGCCGAACGAAGACGGAACTCAACCGGATCGATGCCCATGTGATCCGCCGCATACTGCATATTCAAGTCATGCGCATAGTGTACCTGGCACGCCGTATAGCCACGCATGGCGCCTGCGGACGGGTTATTGGTATACACACGGTGCGCGAGGAAATCGACAGAGTTGATCTTATACGGGAAGTTCGCCCAGAGGGTGGACTGAGCGCAGGCAGCCACGCCAGAACCGCCGTAAGGGCCGCCATCCAGCACATGGTAGCACTTTTTAGCCAGCAGCTTGCCATCCGCGGCAAACGCCGTATCGATGTGCATATAGATCGGGTGACGGTTTCTCGTCGTCTGGAAAACTTCCTCACGGGTGAGGATCATGCGAACCGGACGACCCGTCAGCTCCGCCATCTTCGCGGCGCACAGACCGAAGGAATAGCTGTCCAGCTTGCCGCCAAAACCGCCGCCAACCAGCGGCTTAATGACGCGGACATGCTTTTCCGCCACGCCGAGACAACGCGCATACCAGAACTGATCGACATACGCCATCTGGGTGGACATCCAGATCGTGTAATCGCCGTTACGGTAGGTCGCCACAGCACCGTGCGGCTCCATCGCCGCATGAACCATGCGGTGGGTCTTGTAATCGCGGTGCTGCACATAAGCGGCGTTCGCAAATTCCTCATCGATATCCGTACCGGCCTTCATCACCGACTTCATGCCGATATTGTGAATGCCGCGGCCTTCCCACTGGATTTCCGGCGCATCGTCATCCATCGCCTTGAACGGATCGAACACGCCCTGAAGCACTTCATATTCGACCTTGATGAGATCAACGGCACGCTGCGCGGTCTCTTCATCGACTGCCGCAACGGCAGCCACATCATCGCCGACCTGCTTAACCAGGTCGGAACAGAGCACCTCTTTATCCGCAAATTCAGCGGCAAATTCGCCGTTGCCAACCTTGGATTTCCATTCAAAATCTTTTGCGGTCAGGATGCACTTGACGCCCGGGAGCTTCGCCGCTTCGCTCACATCAATGCTCTTGATGCGTGCATAAGCATAGGGGGAACGCACCATGCGGCCGGTCAGCATATCCGGGAACATGATATCGCCGACATATTTGCCGTGACCGGTAACCTTGTCCTCTGCGTCGATGCGAACGTAGTTATTGCCGCCGGTCAGGCGGTAAAACTCCGGCTTTTTAAAATAGCTCTTATCGCAGTCTTTATTCATAGATTACTTTCCCTCCTCCCAGTTCATTTCGGCAGCGGCCGCCTGAATGGCTTCCACGATCTTGGCATAGCCGGTGCAGCGGCAGAGGTTGCCCTCGATCGCCTCGCGGATTTCCAGCTCGGTCGGATGCGGATTCACATCCAGCAGCGCCTTGGCGGACATAATCATGCCCGGCGTGCAGTAGCCGCACTGGAGCGCCCATTTCTCGATAAACTGCTTCTGAATCGGGTGCAGCTGGCCGTTCTTGGCAATGCCTTCGACGGTCACGACGTCGCGTCCTTCGCACTCCACAGCCAGCGTACAGCAGCTGTTGACGGGCTTTCCGTCAAGCATGACGGTGCACGCGCCACACTCGCCCTGTTCACAGCCCTTTTTCGTGCCGGTCAGGCCGAGCTTATCGCGCAGCAGGTCCAGCAGCGTCATGTTATCCTTACAGACAACCTCAATCGGGTCGCCATTCAGGGTAAAAGAAAGAACTCGTTTCATGATGATGCCTCCTTACGCTTCCAGTGCCTGCTTGATGGCACGCTTGGTGAATACCCGGATCATGTCCTTGCGGTATTCCTTAGACGCACGGATATCGGAAATCGGGCTGCAATCGTTCATCGCAGCAACAGAAGCCTCCGTGATCACTTCATCCGTCAGCTTCTTCCCGATGAGCGCCTTCTCAGCGTTCGGCGCATGGATGCAGTTGATCGCAACCGCGCCCATCGTGATCTTTGCGTCGGCGCAAACATCGCCATCCATCGTCAGCTTAACCGCAACGCCGACAATCGCCAGATCCATCGCCTTGCGGACGGCATGCTTGATGTAAGCGCAATGTTCGTTTTCCTTCAGCGGCGGAATGACCAAACCGGTCACGATTTCACCGGGCTCCAATGCAGTCTTCTTAAAGCCCGTGAAGAAATCCTCCATCATGATGAAGCGGTCTTTGTTCGGTCCCTGCACAAGCACCTTGGCATTCTGCGCCAGCAGAATCGGCGGCGTATCGGCGGACGGCGATGCATTGCACATATTGCCCACCATCGTGCCCTTCGCACGGATCTGCGTAGAGGCAACCACCTTCGCCGCATGCGCCACGGCAGGATTATGCGCCTTGACGATCGGCGACGTTTCGATCTCGCGCAGCGTCGTCAGTGCGCCGATTTCCAGCCCGACGTCGTCACTGTACCGAATATAACGCATACCGTCGATATGCTTGAGGTCGATGAGATAATCCACCGTAAACGCTTTATCGCGCATCGGCGGGATGATGTCCGTCGCGCCAGCCATCACTTTGGCTTTGGGGCCAAGTTCCAGCAGCAGGTTGCACGCTTCCCCGATAGTCTTGGGACACAGATACTCAAAATCAGGTAATACCATGTTCTACCTCCTGACGATTCTGGGAGCGTTTTCGGCTTCCGCCGGCCTGTTGCGTTTGCCTTCCGCCCCGTTCTGTTCTCATTATGGCAGAAAAAACAAGACAAACAAGGCGCGGGCGAAACAGTTGACACAAATGTTACTGTTTTAACAAACGCATGCGTGATATACTGGTTTCCACAATCAAAAGGAGTGATTCAGATGGAAATTACGCTTGAAAATGGTTTGATTATGGAAAACGGCGTGGTCAAAAGCGGGAAAAACTGCGAAGGAGATATCGTTTTGCCGGAAGACGCAAAAGCAATCGCTCCCAAGGCGTTTTACAACAACAAAAAAATCACGTCGCTGACACTGCCGGAAGGATTGACTTCAATCGGCGCCTATGCCGTATCCGGCTGCAAAAATCTGGCTTACATGCTCATACCGGGCAGCGTTACCGACATCGGCGATCACGGCTTGATGAAAAAGTTTGAAAGTGACGTCGGTTTTACGCATGTTATGGAAAACAAAGAATACTATCCGTTGATTCGTTGTCCTGCGGGCAGTTATGTGGATACCTTTATGCAGCAGATCAGGCAGAGCGATTCCTGGGAAGATAGCCACGGTACCCGTCATTTTGTCGAAATCGAGTATATCTAACCCATTTTGCTCCAACAAAAGCAAAAGCAGCGTTCCAAACGAACGCTGCTCAGCTTGTTGACATAAGCAAACTTGGCTTAAATAGCAAAATCAAGAAATTCAGCTATTCTTTCATTTGTGGAAAGGGCTATTCTCCCCCTTCGGGGGGAGAATAGCTTTTTGTCTACAGTCTGA
>OLRJ01000412.1_pt1 | contig 44277 bp, 35 predicted proteins | sample 1672741 | NCBI WGS metagenome assembly OLRJ01 (sample SAMEA3136719, study PRJEB25190) | human gut metagenome | biome: human gut; feature: human-associated habitat; material: faeces | place: Austria | collected 2013 | reverse complement strand
TAATAGAAAAGTAATCATATTTAAAATAGAAAAGAGGTATTAAGATGACAATATGCAGTTTTGTAGGTGATGAGGATTTAAAGAATATTTTTCATCTATCAGCTGAGGAAGCGGTAAAGCACCCTGACTATAATAAATACATAAGGGTATTATCAAAAGCAATCAAGGATGAAGAAATTTCTATAACGACAGTAGAATCTCATCTGATAGGTATAGCAATGACTTCAACCCTAAGAAGAAAAATTATACAGGACTTAAAGGAGGTATTTTAATGAAAATCAGAGATATTAAAAAGGCAAGACTTGAACATAGAAGTGTTTACTGTATTGATAAAGACACTTCTGATGTATTAAGATGTAGTGTAGGTTTATTCGGTTCTTTTGATTCTCAATTCGATGTAGAGCTTACACCTGAATATAACGAGTCAACCAAAGAATGTACTCATAAAAGATGGTTTTGCATAGCACCAGAAAATGTTTATGCTACAGCTGAAGAGGCTTTTAAAGCAGTAGGGTAAAATGAGAAATACTTGTAGGGGATGAAGTATAATGTTAATTGAGAACAAAAATATAGAGGATAGTTATGGTATGGGAATGCTCTGTAATCAACAAAATAAAAAAAGAGGTTAAGCATTAGAAAAAATTGCTTAACCTCTTTTTTTATAAAATTGGGTTATCTTTAAAGAATAAATGCAAATTAGTATGTCTTTCTAAAGAATGAGGAGAATTTTTTATGTATTCCCAAGATTTTATATATGAGTCGGGAACACCATTAACTACATCACTTTCTAAAAAATTTATGAATAAATTTTCTCTTCCTGAGAAAAAATTTGTGAATTCGTGAGCATAATCAGATTTCTCATCTTTAGTTAAATTCAATTTATTGTAAAGAGCGTGATCGAGGTTGCATGAAAAATAATAGCACTTATATGAAATACCTTTGATATCTTTTTGAATTAGAAGTTTATCCATAATCGTCCTTTTTTGATTATTTCTGCTAACCACTCGATTTACATCTGAACAGAAAATGTCTGTTTCAGTATATACAAATTTTGATTCGCTACTCAACTTTATTAGTGAGTCATCTACATATGCACCATCCATATCAAAAATATGAACTATTTGCCAAACATTTGGCTTTTTTAATTTATATTCTTTCATTTTATTCAATACAAATTCATATATTTTTTCACAAATATTATCTAAAGTAGTGCAACTATTTGTAGTTATATCTCCACTAGTTATTATGAAGACAATTTCTTTGTTACCCTTATAGATTTTTTTTAAGATATTTTCAAGAGCGTCTTTATCGGTAGACCCTTCTACTATAAATATAACTGATTTTTTCATTATTCAACATCCTTATTAGCATTATTTTCAATTATATTTTTAAAGTTAGTAGAAAAATCAAGTTTAACATCTTTTGTATTTCCTGCATAAGCTTCTTTAAATGCGTAGCTTATTGTTTGTAAATTCAAAGCATCGTACAATTCTTCTTTTTGACCTCCTAATAACACTGTCCTTAAATAAAAATCACGTTGATTATGATTTTTTTCTATACCAACTAAATTTATATATCTATTATTGGGATTAGTTGTAGAACAAATAAAATGTTTTGAATTCATTTTTTCAAATGCACGTAAATTATGAGATGTAAAAATTAATTGTCCTTTTGCTTCTTCTGAAAATACCCCTAACAATTCTCCCAGTAAATATTCAAAAATACCTGAATCTAGTTCATCCACTATCAAGCATATTTCTCTTTTGTTATAAAGAGATATTAAGTAATGCAATAAAGATACAATCCTTTTTATACCTTCTGATTCATATTTTATTAAAAACTTTTTGTTTTCTCTTATTGAATATACATCAAAAGTTACATATTTTTTATTATCAGGTTTAACTTCCTTTTTTATTTCATTTATCTCTATTTTTAAATTTGGTACTATAGATTTTAAAGCAATATTAATAGCAGGTATTACCTTTTTTAATTCATTATATATTGACTCAGGGAGTTCTCTGTTGCTGTTTCCTATAAGTAGTGGCAAGCAAGCCTGCACTATTGTATCATCGGATTCTCTAAAAATGTTAATAGGTACAACATAGTCATTATTTATATCGCTTAGTTGATTTACTTTAATTACCGATAAATAACAATTGCCAAAATAAAAGAGCGATGTTAAAACTGCAGTGAAATTTGAGCATTCTTGATTATTTGGTTCATATGATACAAAACTATCAATTAAGGTATTATTGAAAAAAACAGAAGCGTTTTTTTGAGAACAAAACAAAGCAAGACTATTTATATGCTTACACAAAGGAAAATCTTCAAAATGCTGTTTATGAGAAACTGAAATATCAACTTTTTCTTCATTTAAAATTAAAGAATTATCATAATATGGATTGCTAAAGGCGAAACTGCGTAAAGATTTCCATGTAGCACCTCTGGTATAATATGACAATTTTTCGTTGCATATCTCGATGATTTTTTTATCAAAATTGCTCTTTAATGAAACTTCGTAAATAGCTTTATATTTACTGTTCTTATATTCAATATAAAAATGAGTTATAATCCTAGTGCTACCATCAGTTCGTATAATACCAGAATAATCAAAGGGAACTTTGTGACCTGAAAGCAGATTTTTTAATATATCCATAGCTTCTATAATTGCAGTTTTTCCAGAACCATTTTGTCCATAAATTCCTAATACATCATTATTTTCTATTTTGGCTCTTGAGTTAACAGAAGAATAATTTAAATATTTAATTTGACCATAGTTAACATTTTTAAAATTAAACAACTCTGTTTTTATAATCCTAGTAAAAAAATTACTCATAATACCACCTTGTTACATACAAAATGTTTGACTTCTTGTGAGTTTTTTGTGCTTATCACTTTCTATTTTACACTAAAACATACAAAATGTCCATATTTGCATAAATTTAATTTTTTAATCAGCGTTTTGACTAGTAATAAAAAATTTTTTTGGTAAAAATAACAATGAGTTATTTTAATATTATTATGGGCAGAGTATGCGTTGTTATTAATATATATTTTATAAATCTAATATTAGAATAGAAAAATCTTTGTGCTACGGTGTAATAAATTTTAAAAATATATTATCTTGTTTCCTTGAAAATCGGCAGGCAAACTAAAATGACAGTAAGTTTGACAGTAAGTTTGACTGCATTTTATCTTGTTTTAACTTAATTCAAAATTACTCAACTGAATTTTTAAAATCTCAAAAACCCAGTGTTTAAGCCACTTTTAAGGCATTTTAAGTAATTTTGGCAAAAAGAAAAAGGTGGTTAAAAAACCACCTTTACTGGTGCGGGTGACAGGACTTGAACCTGCACATCGGTTGACACTAGAACCTAAATCTAGCGCGTCTGCCAATTCCGCCACGCCCGCACGTGTGTATTTCAACAAGTAAAACTTGCGAAAATCAAAATATTAAATTGTTTCACCGAGGTAGCGTGACCAAAATCTAGCGCGTCTGCCAGTTCCGCCACAGGTGCAAATATTAAACTGAAATATAAATAGTGGTTTTGTGAAGTGATACGCGCGTCTTCCGGTCTGAAATATAGTCGCAATGCGTCGCACATAAATGTACTTCCTTTTGCTCGTTATTTCAGACAGCGCATTGCTCCCTTTATCTGCCACAGGCAGCGGTCGCAAGGCTGCCAATTCCGCCACACCCGCATTTTTAATTTCTGCAAGACCTACCGTTAGATAATACTATAAATATCAGCAAAAGTCAAGTATAAGCAAGCAGTATATTACTACTGCTTGCAGAACACGATTCCGTCTTTTTTACTGATTGACTTGATTTTTGCCAAAGATTCAACTCTTATGCCCATATCACGAACGAGGTTGCCGCCGCCCTGATAAGCTTTTTCGATAACAATTCCCGCACCTGCTGTTTTTGCGCCTGCTTTTTCAATCAGCATAAGAAGTGCCGTTAAGGCGCTGCCCTTTGCAAGAAAATCGTCAATGATAAGCACATTGTCTTCTTTACTCAAAAATTCCTTAGAAACAACTATGTCATAGTCCTTTTTATGAGTGTATGAGTGGACGGTTGCGTTGTATGTATCGGAATAAATATTGATTGTCTTTGTCTTTTTTGCAAAAACAACCGGAACACCAAAATACTGAGCCGCAAGACAGGCAATGCCGATTCCCGATGCTTCGATTGTCAGAATTTTTGTTATGTTTTCATCCTTGAAAAGCCTGTAAAATTCCTTGCCAAGCTCACATACAAAACTGACATCAATCTGATGATTGAGAAAGCTGTCAACCTTTAACACATTGTCGGCACCAATATGTCCGTCTTTAAGAATTCTGTCTTCTAAAAGTTTCATATCAATCTCTTTTCTGAAAAATAAAATAGTAACAAACAATACGATAGATTATACTACAAATATTTGCACATTTCAATTGATTTTTGTGATATTCCATGCCTTATTTTTCTTATTTTCGGAAAATATTAAATTCAGACACAAAAAAGGCAGTCGTGATAAAGCGACTGCCCCTGCGGTTTATACTTCAATATTTTTAATTGAATCAAATTCGTCCATGATTTCTTTTGACGGCTTTTTTGAAAGAAGAGAAACAATAACATTCACAATAAGTGCAAGTCCGAAGCCTACAACAAGTGAATAAAGATTTGTTGCCGCATAAAGCGTCTGACCGTTTACAATTGGAATATAGTCCCATATGATAACTGTCAGAGCACCTGTTGCCATGCCGCTGATTGCACCCGAAAGTGTTGAGCGTTTCCAGAAAAGCGCCAGCAGAACAACAGGTCCGAACGCCGAACCGAATCCTGCCCATGCATCCGAAACAAGTCCCATAATGCTTGATTTAGGATTAAGTGCAATGAAGAATGCGATTACAGCAACAACTGCAACTGCAATTTTGCCGACCAAAAGCGAGCTCTTTTCGCTTGCATTCTTTTTAACAGCACCTTTGTAAAGATCCTCCGAAACAGCCGACGCAGTGACGAGAAGCTGACTGTCTGCTGTTGACATAATTGCGGCAAGGATTCCGCAAAGGAAAATACCGCCGATAAAGATAAGCACGCCGTTGCCTGAGAAAAGCTGCTGGATTGTTCTGATGAATACAGATTCGCTTGTTGCATCGTCAAGCTGTGCTGTAAGGTAGCCTCTTGCGATAAGACCGATAAGGCATGACGCAGTAAGTGAAATAATTACCCAAACAACAGCAATTTTTCTTGACTTCTTGATTTCTTCATTGCTCTTTACAGCCATGAATCTGACGAGAATATGCGGCATACCGAAGTAACCGAGTCCCCACGCAAGGTTTGAAATAATCGAAACAGCCGAAACAGGAGTTCCGTCACCGTTTACAAAGAAGTTAAGGAACTGAGCAGGCTGTTCAACACCTTTTGCAGCAAGTGCAGAACTGAAGCTTGTGTCAAATGTGAGAATTGCATATGCAAGCACCGGAACGGTAAGGATTGCAACAATCATCATAAGTCCCTGAATGAGGTCGGTTGTACAAACTGCCTTGAAACCGCCCATAAATGTATATACAAGAATTACTACTGCGGCAACGATAAGACCGATAACATAAACCCGATTGTAGTTTTCGTCACCGCTTGCGCTGTCCGAGAAGAGCGTAGCAAAAAGCTTTGCGCCCGAACTGAATGCCGACGCTGTGTAAACCGTGAAGAAAACTGCTATGATTGAAGCCGAAACAATCTTGATTATGTTTTTATGGTCACGGTAGCGATTTTTGAAAAAGCTCGGAATAGTGAGCGAGTTGCCTGCCACAATGGTGTATTTACGAAGTCTTGCCGAAACAATGTACCAGTTGAGAATTGTGCCGATAAGAAGTCCTACGGCAATCCATGCCTCGCCTGTACCGGCAAGGTATACAGCGCCCGGAAGTCCCATCAAAAGCCAACCGCTCATATCAGATGCCTGTGCCGACATTGCGGCTGTCCAACTGCCGAGGTTTCTGCCACCGAGAAAATAGTCCTCATTGTTCTTGTTGCCCTTTGAGCAAACAAAGCCTATTACGATCATAATAATCATATAAGCTATAAATGCACAAAGAACTATTATGTTGTTTGTTGTCATTATGCCCCTCCTGAAATTAAATTTATAAATCAAATACCTTTTAATTCTACCAAAAATGAATAAATAAATCAAGTGAATTGCAGTATTTAGGACTTTTATGCAGATAATTTGTGCATTTGCAAAAATTCAGGAGTAACATTTTGCACATAATTACGAATAAAATAACTTTTATATGCATTTAAAGGGGGATTTTGTGTTGATTTGAAGAATCAAAAGTATTATAATTACATTGATTGCAAATTGACTGTAAAAGGTATGTGGAGAGATAGAAATGAATATGGTAAAAAGAACTTGGGCTGAAATTTCACTTAATGCAATTGAGCATAACTATAATGTAATAAGAAATAAGGTTGCAGACGATACAAAGGTCTGTTGTGTTATAAAGGCTGACGGCTACGGCCACGGTGCAGTTGAGCTTTCACAGATTTATGAAAAACTCGGAGCGGATTTTTTTGCTGTTTCAAATATTGACGAGGGTATAGAAATCAGAAAGAGCGGTTCAAAACTCCCTATTGTGATTCTTGGCTACACTCCCGTTTCAGAGGCTGAAAATCTTGCTGAATATGATATTTCTCAGGCTGTTTTTTCACTTGAGTATGCAAAGGAGCTTTCCGAAAAATGTGTTGAAGAGGATTGTATCTGCAAAATGCACATCAAGGTTGACTCGGGAATGTCAAGAATCGGCTTTATGTGTCAGGAATTTCCACGGGATGAATATTCTATTGAAGAAATTTGCGAGGCTTGTTGCCTTCCGAATCTTGAGGTTGAGGGGCTTTTTACTCATTTTTGTGTGTCTGATGAAGATGCCGAGGGCAGAGAGTTCACAAACAAGCAGTATGAAAACTTTATTCATGTGCGTGACAGCCTTAAAAAGCGAGGCGTTGATATCAGCGTTGTTCATTGCTCAAACAGCGGTGCAATTGAAGATTACCCCGAAACCTGTTGCGATATGGTAAGAGCAGGTATTATCCTCTACGGACTTGCTCCGTCATCAAAGCTTGCTGACAGACTTGACCTTGTTCCTGCAATGACTCTTAAAACAGTTGTCGCTTTTGTAAAAGAGGTTCAAAAGGGTGCAACAATTTCCTACGGCAGAACTTTTACAGCCGACAGAAAGATGAAAATTGCAACCGTTCCTATCGGATACGCTGACGGATTCATCAGACAGAATGCAAGAGACGGCTATATGATGGTAAACGGAAAGAAAGCGAAAATTGTGGGCAGAATATGTATGGATCAGACAATGCTTGATGTTACCGATATTGAAGATGTCAAGACAGGTGACGAGGTTGTCGTATTCGGTACAGGCGAAAACGGTGAGCCTACTGCAGATTCACTTGCCGAAAATACAGGAACTATAAACTACGAAACCGTCTGTCTTGTCGGAAAGCGTGTTCCGAGAATTTACATTAAAGACGGAAAAATTGAGAATGTGATGTATAAATTATGAGATTACTTGCTGTTGACGGAAACAGTATTGTAAACCGTGCGTTTTACGGAATAAGACCGCTTACTACAAAGGACGGTCAGTTTACAAACGCAATTTACGGATTTCTTACAATGCTGTACAAAATTAAAAATGAAGAAAATCCCGATGCCGTGGCGATTGCCTTTGACCTGAAAACACCTACCTTCAGACACAAGGCTTATGCAGGCTACAAGGCAACACGAAAAGGTATGCCGGAGGAGCTTGCATCACAAATGGAACCGCTGAAAAAGCTTCTTACCCTTTTAGGCTACAGGCTTGTTACCTGTGAGGGCTTTGAGGCTGACGATATTCTCGGTACGCTCGCCAAGGCTTGTGAAGAAAACGGAAACGAGTGCGTTATTGCAACAGGTGATCGTGACAGCCTTCAGCTTGTGTCGGACAAAACAAGCGTTCATCTTTGCTCAAACAAACAGGATATACTTTATACCCCCGAAAAGATTCTTGAAACTTACGGTGTAACTCCAAAGGAGCTTATAGAAATCAAGGCGATTCAGGGCGATACTTCGGATAATATTCCCGGAGTTGCGGGAATAGGTCCAAAGGGTGCAGGCGACCTCATTCAGAGATATCACACAGTTGAGTATATCTATGACCATCTTGATGAACTTGAAATCAAGGACGGTGTGCGTAAAAAGCTGACTGCATCAAAGGAAAATGCAATTCTCAGCCGTATGCTCGGTGAAATAAACTGCAACGCTCCTGTTGACACAAATGTCGAAAATTATGTTGTAGATATGAAAGATGCCGATGAATGTGCCGTATTTATGGCAAAGCTTGAACTGTTTTCTTTAATAGAAAAATACGGCATCAAGGCTGACAAAAATGCAAAGCCCGAAAAGGTTGAGAAAAATTCGCTTGAGGTTGTGTCTGATTTTGATGAAAATGAACTTTTAAAAAATGTTAAGTCAGAGAAAAAGCTCTATCTCAACTTTGAAACAGAGAATAAAGAATTAAAATCCTTTGCCGTACTTTTTGACGGCAAGGTGTATATAAGCACGGACGAAGAGCTTTTTGTTAAGTTTATTGCCGACAGTGAACTTGAAAAGTACACAAGAAACATCAAAACGCTCTACGCTTATGCCGATGAGAAAAATATTGATGTTGAAAATATTGTGTTTGATATTGAGCTTGCGGCATATCTGATTGAACCGTCGTCAAAGGATTATTCGGACAAAAATCTTTGTGCCTCTTACGAAATCACTCTGCCCGTCTGCGCTGATGAGCAGAATGAAAAATACGAGGCATTTGCCTGTTACGCAGAATTGTGCGAAAAACTCGGAGATAAAATCAAGGCTCACGGTCAGGAAAAGTTGTTAAGTGAAATTGAAATTCCGCTTGCAAAGGTGCTTGCAAGAATGGAAAATATCGGTGTCTGTGTTGACCGACAGGGCATTGAAAGCTACGGCGAAATGCTTTCTGCACAGATTAAGGAGCTTGAAACCGCAATTTACGAAAGTGCGGGCCGTGAGTTTAACATCAATTCTCCCAAACAGCTTGGCGTAGTTTTATTTGAAAACCTCGGACTCCCTTGCAAAAAGAAAACGAAGAGCGGTTACAGCACAAATGCAGAGGTGCTTGAAAGCCTGAGGTATGAACATCCCGTTGTTGAAATGGTGCTGAGATACAGAACGCTCTCAAAGCTGAATTCAACCTACTGCGAGGGACTTTTAAAGGTCATTGCAGATGACGGCAGAATCCATTCAAATTTCAATCAGACCGAAACAAGAACAGGCAGAATCAGCTCAACAGAGCCGAATCTCCAGAATATCCCCGTAAGAACCGAGCTTGGCAGAGAGATGAGAAAGTTTTTCTGCGCAAGAGAGGGCTGGGCGCTTGTTGACGCCGACTATTCGCAGATTGAACTCCGTGTGCTTGCCCATATTTCGGGTGACAAAAATATGATTAAAGCGTTCAAGGATAACGAAGATATCCACGCAATCACAGCGTCACAGGTGTTCAATATGCCGCTTGATATGGTAACTCCGATTATGAGAAGCCGTGCAAAGGCGGTTAACTTCGGTATTGTTTACGGAATCGGCGCATTTTCACTTGCAAAGGATATCGGTGTTTCAAATAAAGAGGCAAAGCACTACATTGAAAGCTATCTTGCCCATTACAGCGGTGTTGACAGCTATATGAAAAATGTTGTTGAAAAGGCGAACGCTGACGGCTATGTTGAAACGATGTTCGGCAGAAGAAGAAATCTTCCCGAACTCACCTCGAGCAAGCATATGATCCGTGCATTCGGCGAGAGAGTTGCAAGAAATATGCCTATTCAGGGCACAGCCGCAGACATTATCAAAATTGCAATGATTAAGGTTGACGAGCGAATGAAAGCCGAAAATCTCCGTGCAAGGCTTGTGTTGCAGGTTCACGACGAACTTATTGTCGAAGCTCCGCAGGATGAGAGCATGAGAGTTGCACTCATCGTTCAGGAAGAAATGGAAAACGCAGTTAAAATGAGCGTTCCGCTCACAGCCGATGCGGCAATCGGAAGGACTTGGTATGATGCAAAAGGATAACAGAACGATTGCCTTTGTATGCACGGGCAACACCTGTCGCAGTCCCATGGCAGAGGCAATTTTTAATGATATGGCAGAGAAAAACGGTGTTTGCGTCAGGGCGGAAAGCTTTGGCATTGCAACCTCAACGGGACTTCCCGTGTCGGAAAATTCCGTGATTGCCTGTAAGGAAATCGGAATTGACCTTTCGGGCAAAGCTTCAACAGCCGTAGCTGATGCCGACATTGAAAAATACGAAAAATTTTACTGTATGTCGCAAAGTCACGCAAAAATGTTGATGCAGTTTTTTCTTGTACAGCCCGAAAAAATCGCCGTGCTCGGTATAAGCGATCCCTACGGCGGCGACATTGATGTGTACAGACATTGCCGTGATGAAATTGTTAATTCTGTAAAGGAAATATTAAAAGTGTATGAAAATTGACAGAATGACCGAAAATCAGCTTGAGGCGGTTGCACAGCTTGAACAGCGGTGTTTTTCGCATCCGTGGTCGTTTAACAGCCTTGAAGAAGAACTGAACAACGAAACCTCGCTGTTTTTTACCGCAACGGAAGATAATGCCGTTGTCGGATATATAGGAATGAGTGTTGTTGTTGACGAGGGTTACATTTTCAATGTTGCCGTTGACGGTACACACAGAAATCGGGGAATAGGTTCGGCGCTTGTTGAAACGCTTGTGACCTATGCCAAGAAAAATAACCTTTGCTTTCTCACTCTTGAGGTTCGTGAAAGTAACGGGAACGCCCGTTCTCTCTATGAAAAATTCGGATTCATCAAGGTGGGAGAGAGGAAAAATTACTACTCCTCTCCAACCGAAAACGCTGTTTTAATGACACGCTGTTTTTGACATATATATGTAATAAAACATTATATTAACGATATTACGGAACTTCATCATAAATGTTTCGTAGTGAAAGGAAAATTATGAAGATACTCGCAATAGAATCGTCCTGTGACGAAACTGCGGCAGCGGTTGTTGAGGACGGCAGAAACATAATCTCCTCGGTGGTTGCTTCTCAGGTTGAGGAACACAAGCTTTACGGCGGTGTTGTTCCCGAAATCGCATCACGCCGTCACGCAGAGGCAATTGTTCCTGTTGTAAGACAGGCTCTTGAAGATGCAGACTGCAGGCTTTCCGACATTGACGCAATCGGCGTTACATATGCCCCCGGACTTATCGGAGCGTTGCTTGTGGGAGTGAATTTTGCAAAAGGACTTTCGCTTGCAACAGGAATTCCGCTTGTTCCTGTTCACCATCTTCGTTCACACATTGCGTCAAATTATATTTCAAATAAAGAATTAAAACCGCCGTTTCTCTGTCTTGTTGTGTCAGGCGGTCACAGCCATATTGTTATGGTTGAGGACTACACAAAGATGAAAATTATCGGCAAAACCCGTGATGATGCCGCAGGCGAGGCTTTTGACAAAGCCGCAAGGACAATGGGAATGCCGTATCCGGGCGGAATTGAAATGGACAGAGTTGCGGAAAACGGCAATCCGTTTGCATTCAAGCTCCCTCGTCCCGCAGTTCACGATGCGCCGTATGATTTCAGCTTTTCGGGACTTAAAACAGCCGTAATCAACCTCATTCACAATTCGGCACAAAAGGGTGTTGAGCTTAACAAAGCCGATGTCTGTGCATCATTCCGCTATGCTGTTGTCGATTGCCTTGTTACAAACTTTATCAAGGCGGCTGAAGACTTGGGACAGAAAAAGCTTGTAATCGCAGGCGGTGTTTCGGCAAATTCACTTCTCAGAAGAACCCTTGCCGAAGAGTGTAAAAAGCGTGATTGGGAAATGTATATGCCCGAAAAATCTCTTTGCGGTGACAATGCCGCCATGGTCGGTTCACAGGGATATTATGAGTTTCTCAGCGGAAATATTGCAGGAACAGACCTCAATGCTTTTGCTACAATGAGCATTGAAAAAGGCTGATTTATTCGCAAATAATCACTAAAATACTTGCTATTTTATCAAGAATATACTAAAATAGTGTTAATAAACCGAAAGGACGATTTAAAATGAGCAATCCTATTGTTACTTTTGAAATGGAAAACGGAAAAACAATCAAAGCGGAGCTTTATCCCGAAATTGCTCCGAATACTGTAAATAATTTTCTCAGCCTTGTAAACAAGGGTTACTATGACGGTCTTACATTTCACCGTGTAATCTACGGTTTCATGATTCAGGGCGGTTGCCCCGAAGGCACGGGTATGGGCGGTCCCGGATATTCAATCAAGGGCGAATTTGCCGTGAACGGCTTTGAAAACAATCTCAAGCATACAGAGGGTGTTCTCTCAATGGCTCGTTCAATGATGCCCGACTCAGCAGGCTCGCAGTTCTTCATTATGCACAAAAACGCTCCGCACCTTGACGGTCAGTATGCCGCATTCGGCAAGGTAATTGAGGGTATGGATGTTGTCAATGAAATCGCAGAGTGTGACACAGACTATTCTGACAAGCCTCTTGACCCACAGGTTATGGCAAAGGTTACAGCTGAAACCTTTGGTGTTGACTATCCCGAGCCTGAAAAATGCTGATTGTTAAGAAAGGAATTTTAAAATGAATGTTTTGCTTGCAGGCGGCGCCGGATATATCGGCTCGCACACTTGTGTTGAACTCATCAACGCAGGTCATGATGTTGTAATTGCAGATAATTTTTCAAACAGCTGTCCCGTTGCGGTTGAAAGAGTTGAAGAGCTGACAGGCAGAAAAATTCCGCTCTATGAGGCCGATGTATGTGACAGAGATGCCGTTGAAAAGATTTTTTCGGAGAATAAGATTGATGCGGTAATTCACTTTGCAGGTCTTAAAGCAGTAGGTGAAAGCTGTGAGAAGCCCGTCGAATATTACCGTAACAACATTGATTCAACGCTCACATTGCTTGAGGTGATGAAAAAACACGGTGTAAATAACTTTATTTTCAGCTCAAGTGCCACGGTTTACGGTACTCCGGAAACTGTTCCGCTTGTTGAAACAATGCCAAAGGGTTCTCCTACAAATCCGTATGGCTGGACAAAGTTTATGATGGAACAAATTCTTACAGACACCGCAAACGCAAATCCCGATATGTCTGTTGTTCTTCTTCGTTACTTTAACCCGATCGGCGCTCACGAAAGCGGCAGAATCGGTGAAGATCCTAACGGAATCCCGAATAACCTTATGCCGTACATAACACAGGTTGCCGCCGGCAGACTCAAGTGTCTCGGTGTTTTCGGCAACGATTACCCTACGCATGACGGCACTGGTGTGCGTGACTATATCCATGTTGTTGACCTTGCAAAAGGTCATGTAAAGGCTATTGAATATTCCGCAGAGCACAAGGGAACCGAGATTTTTAATCTCGGAACAGGTGTGGGCTACAGCGTTCTTGACATTGTAAAGGCTTTTGAAAAGGCAAATTCGATTGAAATTCCTTATGTTATAAAGCCACGCCGAGCAGGCGACATTGCAGAATGCTTTGCCGACGCAACAAAAGCCAAGAAAATACTTGGATGGATTGCCGAGAAAAGTCTTGAGGATATGTGCCGTGACAGTTGGAACTGGCAATCTCACAATGTGAATGGTTACAAATAACAAATAAATGATATTTTATTTGTGCATTCCTACAAAAAAACAATATTTTGTCAAATAATCAGTCAGCAAGAGTTTTTAGCATTGACTTTTGGTGGTTGATTGTTGTATAATTAAACTGCTTATAGAAGCATTATCACATAAGGAGGAAAAGAAAATGTTCAAAAAAGCACTTAGCCTTTTACTGTCTATGATGCTTGTTGTGACATCACTCGTTGCAACTGTAGTGAGCGTTTCTGCTGCCGGCGATTCATATTTCGTATCCGGTTCTGAAGAACTCACAGGTTACAAGTGGGCTGAGACTGAAGCAACTTGCGGAGATAATGTAATGACAGAAAACGGCGATGGTAACTACGAAAAAGTATTTACCAACGTAGCAGTCGGCAACGGCTACCAGTTCAAGGTCGTTAAAAACGATACAGAGTGGATTGGTGTAGGCGATACCGGCAATGACAACTTCACATTCAATGTTACAAAGGAATGTGATGTAACAGTAACTTACAACCCTACAACAAATGAAATCACTGCAACAGGTGAAGGTGTTGTAATTCCGAAAGAACTTGTTGTTGACCACATTACAGTCGTTGGTAACGGTGAAGATGCATGGCTCAACGGTAAGGACTGGAAGGTAGATGCTGAAGCTAACTACATGACAGAAACATCTGAGGGTTCAAAGGTTTACCAGATTAAGTTTGAGAGCCTTGACGCTTATGAGAACTATCAGTTCAAGTTTGCTGCCAACGGTTCATGGGCAGATAACTGGGGCCTTCCTGAGCAGGGCACAGCTCCTCTCAATGAGTGGTTTGACCTTACATACAACGGTCAGAACATGATCATTGATACAGATGCAGCTGGTTACGAAGACGGTTATGACATCGTTCTTACACTTGACCTTTCAAACTTTAACTATGCTACAAAGCAGGGTGCAAAGGGTAAGGTTGACATCGTTACTGATGCAGAGCCTACAACAGTAGCAGAGCCTACAACAGTAGAGCCTACAACAGTAGCAGAGCCCACAACAGTAGAGCCTACAACAGTAGCAGAGCCTACAACAGTAGAGCCTGCAACTGCAGCTCCTGCAAAGGGTCTCACAGTTACAGCTACTTCAAACCTCTTCCCTGAGAAGCAGGTTACTCTCAGCGCAGATAAGAAGACTGTAAAGGTTACATACATGTTCCAGTCTAAGGATAAGGACATGTTGGACTTCCAGTGGGATATGAACTACGATGCAAATGTACTCAAGCCAACAGCTAACACAACCAGAGCTAAATCATTTGAATATCCAAAGATTGGTAGTTATGTTTGGAATTCTCTTCCGGGTGTAATTAAAGCTAACGGTAATACACTCAGCCTTTATGACACAACATCAAAGGAAATCGTATTTGCTTCTGCTGAGTTTGAAGTAATTGATCCTGAGGCTACAGCAACTACTGTTAATCTTGATGTACAGGTACTTCGTCTTTCAAAGGTTGATCCTGCAACAGACATGGAAATCGGCGATGAAGAAGTTTCAGTTGCTGACAAGTCAATCGTTGACCAGGAAGTATTTGATAAGTATGTTGTAGCTAATAATACTGTAACAGATCCCGACGGTTCAGAAGAGCCTACAACAGAAGAGCCTACAACAGCTCCTGCTGCCGATACTACATATGTAGTTGCCGGTACAACAAATCTTACAGGTTATGAATGGGTTGGTACACCTGCTGCAGCTCCTGAAAATGTTATGACAGCTGACGGCAACGTATTCACAAAGACATTCTCTGCTGTTCCTGCCGGTAAAAACTATCAGCTCAAGGTTGTTGCAAACACAGGCGACGAGCAGAAGTGGATCGGTCTTGACGGTACAGATAACAATGTAACTTTCGATGTAGAAACAGCTTGTGATGTTACTGTAACATTCGATCCTGCTACAAACAAGATTACTGTAACAGGTGACGGCGTTAAAATGGTAACAGACCTTGAAGTTAACAGCATTACAGTTGTTGGTAACGGTGAAGACAACTGGCTCAACGGTGTAGCATGGGGTGTTGACGCTGAAGTTAACCACATGACTCAGGTTTCTGACAAGGTATATCAGATTAAGTATGAAAACATTGAATCTGCAGACGATGCTTATCAGTTCAAGTTTGCTGCAAACGATGATTGGGCAGCTAGCTGGGGTCTTTCCGAGCAGAGCGCAACTCCTATAGGCGAAGAATTTGACCTTACATTCAATGGTCAGAATATGCTTCTTAACACAGTTTCTGCAGGTTTTGAAGAAGATTCACTCGTTGATGTAACAATCACACTCGACATTACAAACTTTGATTATGCAACACGTTCAGGCGCTAAGGCTACTGTTAAGGTTGAGCCTTCAACAGAAGAGCCTACTACAACAGAGCCTACAACAGAAGAGCCTACAACAGCTCCTGCTGCCGATACTACATATGTAGTTGCCGGTACAACAAATCTTACAGGTTATGAATGGGTTGGTACACCTGCTGCAGCTCCTGAAAATGTTATGACAGCTGACGGCAACGTATTCACAAAGACATTCTCTGCTGTTCCTGCCGGTAAAAACTATCAGCTCAAGGTTGTTGCAAACACAGGCGACGAGCAGAAGTGGATCGGTCTTGACGGTACAGATAACAATGTAACTTTCGATGTAGAAACAGCTTGTGATGTTACTGTAACATTCGATCCTGCTACAAACAAGATTACTGTAACAGGTGACGGCGTTAAAATGGTAACAGACCTTGAAGTTAACAGCATTACAGTTGTTGGTAACGGTGAAGACAACTGGCTCAACGGTGTAGCATGGGGTGTTGACGCTGAAGTTAACCACATGACTCAGGTTTCTGACAAGGTATATCAGATTAAGTATGAAAACATTGAATCTGCAGACGATGCTTATCAGTTCAAGTTTGCTGCAAACGATGATTGGGCAGCTAGCTGGGGTCTTTCCGAGCAGAGCGCAACTCCTATAGGCGAAGAATTTGACCTTACATTCAATGGTCAGAATATGCTTCTTAACACAGTTTCTGCAGGTTTTGAAGAAGATTCACTCGTTGATGTAACAATCACACTCGACATTACAAACTTTGATTATTCAACACGTTCAGGCGCTAAGGCTACTGTTAAGGTTGAGCCTTCAACTCCTGCAGTTGATAATTTAACAATCAACGCTACATCTAATATTTGCCAGGCTATCGGTTCAGGCACATTTAATGTAGGCGACAAGGTATCAGTTTACTATCTCCTTGACACTAAGGACGCACAGCTTGAAGAAGTACAGTGGGCTCTTACATATGATAAGAACCTCCTTACACTTGATTCACTTACAATGCCTGAAATCGCTGACGGCATGGTAAATATGGATGATGTTTCAGGCAATGCTTCAAACCTTGCACTTTATGATTTTGCAGGCGGCAAGAAGCTTGTTGAGGCTGTGTTCACAGTTAACGGTACAGGTACAACAAATGTTGACCTCAATGTAGTTGATCTTACACTTGGTAAGCTCAATCCTGCAACAGGCACAGTTGATGCTGATTCAGAATATGAAGCAGTAGTTAACGGCGACATGGCTAATGATCTCTTTGATCACATTAACTCAGACGCTAAGGTTGAGGCATATGTTGAGCCTACAACAACAGAGCCTGCTACAACAGAGCCTGCTACAACAGAGCCTACAACAACAGAGCCTGCTACAACAGAGCCTGCTACAGAGCCTACAGACGCTCCTTCAACAGAGCCTACAACAGTAGAGCCTGCAACAGAGCCTACAGACGCTCCTGCAACAGATGCTCCGGCTACAGTAGCTCCTACTACACCTGATGCTACATCTGCTACACAGGTTGCAACAAAGGGTCAGTCAACAGCTGACACAGCTACTTCTGACACACCGGCTAACGGCACAAGCAGCAACGCAGTACAGACAGGTAATGCTTCTATGGCAGTAGTTATCCTCTTAGCTCTTGTTTCTGCAACAGGTGTTGTTTACTTCACAAGAAAGAGATTCAATAAGTAATTGAATTTCCTATTGTAAGACTGTTAACGGTGTTGACAGATTAAAAAAATAATTTTTCGCCTCTCGGTTTTCCGAGGGGCGTTTTTTTATATCGTAATGTTGTGAAAATCAGTTTGAATTATAATTTCTAAAATATCATTTCTTTAAAAGCGAGTCTGCAATTAATTTACTTTTCACATAAATTTCACCGAGAATTTTAAATTATTGATTGAAATTTTAGACTTAATGATATATAATAGGGATATCAAACTAAAGGAATGAAAAAAATGTCTAAAAAAATCAAAAATATGCTTTCAATTCTCTTCGTGGCTGTACTTACCGTGTCAGCATTCTGTATTCCTGCAAGTGCTGCCGAGGATGACCTTACAATCAGCATTTCAACAGATGAAAAGGATTCCGTAACAGCTAAAGTCGGCGATACGGTAAAGTATGCTATTTATATGACCGATACAAAAGAAGAAGTAATCGGAGCTGCAATGAGTTTCTTTTACAACGATGAATATTTGAAGTTGAATGCCGATTCAATAAACTGTGAAAGCTTTAAAAATGCGATTGGCAACCCTAAACTTAAGAATTTTTACACCTTTACATGGACAGATGTTCAGAATCCCGTAAAGCTTAACGGTGACAAGGCTCTTGTTTCTGCTGAATTCAAGGTACTCAAGGGAGGCAAAACCGATCTTTCATATTTCATCTCGGATATGTACGGCGATGATATGACATATCTCAAATCGTATAAAATCACCTGCAAGCTTTGGGTGAACGGTAAAGAGGTAGAGGATAGTGCCGTTCCAATAGTAAATAATGATACGGCAAATTCCGAAAAAATTCAGGGTGATTTTGTAAACTACATTGACGGAATGGGAGAGGAAAACTCACCTAACAAAGACGACCATAAGTCGGTAGTTGTTGAGAAAAAGTACATCTCAACTCAGCAGAATAGTCAGGTTGTAGATGTTACAAAGGTTGTTGAGAGCTCTGCAAACGGTTCGGGTTCAAACACGACATTGATTATTATAATTGCAATTGTTGTTGTTTTGATTGCCGCAGGTGCAATTATTTTCGTAAAGAAAAAGGACGAAAAAAAGAACAAAGCGGCGGACAATAATGCAATGTCGGACGACGCAGATGCGGATAAATAAAACAGATAAATATCTTTTATAGGAAAATTTTTTATAATACAAGCTAAATACACAAAATTGCGATTGCAATTTTGTGTATTTTTTTGTTTTAAGCTTTTTGAAAAAGATTGCAATTTTGAAAATTTTGTTATATAATGATTTCATACCGATAAAAATCGGAAATTTTTTTGGAGGAGATTCAAATGTCAAAAAAACTTATCAGTATCATAGTGTCATGCGCTCTCGTTCTTTCACTTGCTCTTGTAGGTGTAATCGGCGTTTCCGCAGCTATTGATACAGACGGTCGTTATGTCCCAAGTGAGGGCGTAAAAGAAACACACAAAGTTTACTTCCTTATGCCTGAGTCATGGAAGAGTGAAAAGTACAATGCTCATGATGCAGGTGCATACTGGTGGAACGGTTCAGACGCAGGTAGCTCTCTTGACGGTACGTCAGTAGGTGTTGCTTGGCCGGGTTATAAGATGCAGGTTGAAAATGCTGAAAATAACATCTTCTATCTTGACCTTCCTACAGATGTTCCTAATCTTGATTTCAACAACTACCTTAACGGCGGTCAAAGGACAGAAGATGCCGCAACAGGTAAAGTAACTTACGAGTTTAGTGAGGATCAGTTTAAGGCTGCTAAGCAGACTGCCGATGTTTCTTGTCAGTACTATTCGGAAGGCGACAATGAATATTATGACAATTTGCTTGACGGCGAATTTTGGGCAAAGGCTCAGGAAGCATTTGACGGTGATGACAAGACATTCCTCGGTAAATTTGCTGACAACTTCTTTGAGGATCCTGACTGGGGTATCTCAATGTACCTCACCAACATGATTTATGTTATAGACCCTAGCAACACTTCTGTAAGTGTCACAGGTAAGGAAACATATGCCGGTGAGTTCTACTTCTACTATGGTCTTAACGAAGAAACAGGCAAGTACGAGTACGGTTCACTTCCTAACTATGATATGGCTAAGGAAGCAGGTCTTGTTCAGACAGTAGACAAGAATGCAAAACCTGCTACACCTGATCAGCCTACAACAACAACTCCGTCAAATAACAACAACACAGATCCTACAAAGAACACAGTTCCTACTGCAGGTCAGAACCCAACATCTTCTGCAAACGCAGTTTCAACTGCTGACACAGCAAATAGCACAGACAACAGCGCAGTTCAGACAGGTGCTACAACAGCAGCTGCAGTTCTCGCAGTTCTCCTCGTTGCAGGCGGTGCAGTTCTTTACACACGCAAGAGATTTGAATAATCTTAAATAATTATACATAATTATTTGATGCCCTCCGCTTTGGAGGGCATTTTTGCATTACTGTTTATTATTTGTTCTCTTATGTATGACTGAATAAGCGGAAATTACGGTTGAAAATATGCCAAAATTCCATAAAATGCAAATTTGGTGGAATTTAACACAAAAATTTGGTTGTTATTACATTGAGATTAAGGCTCAAAATTCCCTGTAACACTTGATTTTTACTGCGTTTTATACTATAATAAGCATACAGATGCAAGTATGGTGTCGGAAATTCATAAGGAGGAAATACAAATGTCCAAAAAAGTTATCAGTCTTTTATTGGCTGTTATGCTCACAGCGGCAATGATAGTGGTTGCTGCAATAAGCGTTTCTGCCGATACGGACGATGAAGGCAGTTATGTGCCTTCTGAGGGCACTGAAACCTACCATATATATTTCTGCAAGCCTGATGACTGGGAAAACAAATATACATCTGATGCAGGTGTTTATTGGGAAAACGGTTCGGATACTCCTTCAGCGTGGCCGGGTTATTCAGCTCGCAATGCTGATATCAAAAATGTTTACTGTTCTGATGTACCGACCGATGTTGATAAAGTAATTTGGAACAACGCTCTTAAGGGTACAGACGATCCGACAAATCCTGAATATAAACTTGCTTATCGAACAACCGATATTAATTTTAAAGGTTATAAAAAAGGCGAGTCTGATTATTATCCCAACGGTGTTGAAAGCTTTGACAATATGATTTATATTATCAATCCTGAATTTACTTCCGAGAACGATAAGGATGAATTGCTTTTTGCCGGTGAGTGGTTCTATTACTACGGTAACGGTGAATACGGCAATGCTCCTAAAAAGGCAGACCTCAAGGCCGGTGATTATTACGGCAAAGACGGTGTGTTCCCGACAGAGTACAATCCATCGGGTGAGGAAACAACAGCCGAATCAACAACAGAGGCTGTAACAGAATCGGAAACAACCGAGTCTGCAACTGATGGTGCTGCTGCAACAGAGGGTACAACATCGTCTGCTGAATCTTCGCTTGCTCTTACAGTAAATGCAACATCTAATTACTTCCCAATGGCAAGTGCAAAGTATAATGCAGTTACAAATCAGGTAACGGTTACATATAATATGCAGTCTCCAAAGAATGTGCTTGACACGCAGTGGCACATTTCTTATGACCCTTCAATCCTTTCGGTTGCTGATGTGAATACTGCTAAGTCGGTTTGCCCGACAATGGACGGCAGAGGTGTATATGTAAACTTCAAGAATAAGTCGGAAGGCGTTGGTTATGTAAGATTCGGTGCAAGTAATCTCGGTCTTTATGACTTTAGCGAAAAGACGCTTTTTGCAACAGTTGTTTTTGATGTTAAAGACGTTTCAAAGGTTGCCCCTGTTTCTACAACGGTTGACCTTGTTGTTGAGGTGCTTCGTGTTTCGGAAGTAAATCCGGACACAGAAATGACTGACGGTTCAAAAGAAGTTATTCTTGTTGATAAAGAAGTAGTTAAGAAAGATCCTGTTGCTGCGGTAGCAAGTAATAATCTTTCAACTGAGCTTACTCCTTCAACCTATGCAGAACCGACAACAGCCGAGCCTTCAACCGCAGAGTCATCTACTGAGGCTACTAAGGCTACAGAGGAAACGCAGGAATCAACTAAGGATACAATTGCTCCTGTAACTTCACAGGATGCAACATCTGTAACACAGCCTGTAACAAAGAAAATCAGCTCAACATCCGACACTCCGGATACATCTGACAACGGCAACAATAACAATGCAAATGCTGCTGTTCAGACAGGTGAAGCTCCTCTGGCTGTTGTAATTCTTACACTTCTCATCGGCTCAACTTGTGTAATGTTCGTTCTTCGTAAGAAAGAAGAAATCCTTTAACGGCTGATAAAGACTAATAATTAAGAGGGCTGACCAAACAAAGGTCAGCCCTCTTTCTGTGCTGTGATTGAGGTTTAAAATTCTGATAAAAATACAAAAAAACAGCTCCACCGTAAATAGTGGAGCTGTTTCGTAATCTGTAAAATCAGTTAGCTCTGGTAACCTTACCTGAACGCAAACAACGGGTGCAAGCATATACACGCTTTGGTGAACCGTCAACAATAGCCTTAACACGCTGTACGTTGGGCTTCCATGTTCTGTTTGATCTTCTGTGTGAGTGAGATACCTTAATACCGAACTTTACATCCTTACCGCAGAATTCACATTTTGCCATGCGTCTGCACCTCCTTAAAGAAAACTAATTCTATTTCTAACTTTGTTATAATAACAGAAAATGAGAGAAAATGCAAGTGTTTTTTGAAAATTTCTTAACTTGTTTTTTGCTCTTGTAATTTTTGACGATATATTATATAATTAGGAATAAATATAGTTACACGATTGTTACCTAAAAATTCAGATTTCAGGAGGCTCTTATGCTCTCATTATTACTTAACGGCATCAGAAACGGCAACCTTGATTTCGGCTCGGTAATTGCCGAAATATTGGCTGTACTCGTTATTATATTTTTAATTCTCCCGTTCCATGAATGGGCGCACGCTTTTACTGCGTCACTTCTCGGTGATAAGGCGGTAAAGGGCAGAGGCAGACTTTCGATTAATCCGCTCAGCCACATTGACCCTATGGGTGCTTTGTGTATGCTTTTGTTCGGATTCGGTTGGGCAAAGCCTGTTCCGATTGATCCGAGAAATTTTAAAAATCCAAAGGTCGGTATGGCAATCACCGCAATTATGGGACCGATTGCAAATATCGTTGCGGCTTTTGTCGGACTCCTCATTTACTATCCGATTATCCTTTTTACGGGTGCTTTTCCGCTTTCAACAATCGGTGATTACATTATTCAGTTTTTAAGTTTTTATATTTCGTGCAATGTCGGACTTGCTGTGTTCAACCTTATCCCGATTCCGCCTCTTGACGGCTCAAAGGTTCTGTTCGTATTTTTACCCGACAAGGCTGTTGAATTCTTTTACAGATATCAGATGTATTTCTTCATCGGCCTTTTTGTTCTCCTTTATGTAGGAATTCTCAACACTCCGATTAACTGGCTCAGCAATCAGATTCTTGACTTCATCAGCTGGCTTGCAAGCCTGCCGTATATGCCGTTTGTCGGTTGATTTCAAAATCATTCGTAACATCAAATCATAACTGAAACTTATTTATGGAAACACAACAACTTCAATATAAGCTGTCGGCATTTGAAGGTCCTCTTGACCTTTTGCTGACGCTGATTTCTAAAAACAAAATAGATATTTACGACATCAGCATTTCCGAATTGCTCGACCAGTACATGGAGCAGATTAATATGATGCAGGAAAATCAGATGGATATCGCATCGGAATTTCTGACAATGGCGTCAAGGCTTGTTTATATCAAGTCTGTAATGCTCCTGCCAAAATATGAGGAAGAGGCTGAAGAACTCAAGAAAGAACTTTCGGGACAGCTTCTTGAATATGCCGTTTGCCGTGAAATGGCGGCAAAACTGGGCGATATTTATGACTTTGACAGCTTTTACAGAGAGGCTTCTCCCGTTGAATTTGACTTGACTTACAACCGTATTCATCCGAGTGAGGATATTGCAAAGGCATATGTCAGCGCAGTCGGACGGGGCAAGCGTAAGCTTCCGCCGTCAAAAGACGCATTTTCGGGCATTGTGTCGCATAAAATCGTGTCGGTAAACAGTAAGATTATCCATCTTATGAGAAGGCTCTGGCACGGCAAAAGGCTTGAATATCACGAAATTTTTGAGGTGTGCGAGGGCAAAAGCGACCTTGTGGCAACATTTCTTGCAACGCTGGAGCTGGTAAAGGGCAAGCGTATCAGAATTGAGGGCAGCGGTGAAAATGCCGTTGTTCATATGATTGAGGATAAAAACGCAATGCCTTTGCCACAGGTTGACGAGGACGAAAACAATGAAAATGAGGAGGTGCAGTAATGGCTGTTGAAAATATTCGTGGTGCGATTGAGGCGATTTTGTTCGCAAACGGTGCGTCGGTTGAATTTTCCCGAATAGCGCAGGCACTTGAAATTTCCGAAAAAAAGGTTAAAGAGCATATTTCTGCACTGATTGATGATTATGAAGCGTCAGGACGGGGCATAACTATAATATTGCTTGACAATTCCTGTCAGATGGTTTCAAAAAAGGAATTTGCTCCGCAGATTCGTACCGTTATGGATTTGAGAAGAAACACTCCGCTTTCACAGGCGGCTCTTGAGGTTCTTGCAGTTGTTGCGTACAATCAGCCTGTTACAAAGGCTTTTGTCGAGCAGGTGCGTGGTGTTGACTGCAGTGGTGTAATCGGCAGCTTGACAACAAAGGGACTTGTTGAAGAAAAGGGCAGACTTGAGTTACCGGGCAGACCGTTGCTTTACGGCACAACCGAAAACTTTTTGCGTTGCTTTAACATTTCAAGTCTTGACGAACTTCCTCCGCTCCCCGAGGGTGATGAGGACAAGGAGTCCGAAGAAAACGGTGAAGAACAGGAAAAGACTGAAAACGGCAATGAGCAGATTGATTTGCTTGCCGATCAGCCTGTTGACAGGCAGTAAAATTTAGGGGGAATTCCCTTTGCTTTGGCTATATATCCTACTCGGAATTGTGCTGTTTATTGCGCTTGTGATGTTTATTCCGATTACTTTGTGTGCATCATATAAAGAGGAGTTTTGGTGCGCCGTGTATATCGGATTTGTAAAGCTTCAGCTTGTGCCGGCAAAACCCAAAAAGGAAAAGAAGAAGAAAAAAGCAAAAAAACAAACTCAGAAAACCGAACAGCCTAAAAAAACGACAGAAAAAAAGCCGAGCCTTATAAAAAAATACGGTATTGAGTGGCTTTTGAACCTGATAAAAAAAGTTGCAGAGCTTGCAGTATCTGCATTGCAGGACTTTTTCAGCCACATACTGGTTAAAAAATTGTCGCTGAGTATCAGCGTTGCAGGTGACGATGCGGCTGACACGGCTATAAAATACGGCAAATACTGTGCCGTTGTTTATCCGGCAGTAGGTACAATTGTCCGTGTTGTAAAATGCAAAGGCTACGGAGTTGACATAAATCCGAATTTTTCGGAAAAAGCAGAAACTGAAATTAACTTTGACTTTGCCGCAAGAATTTTCGCATTCCGACTTATCGGTCTTGCCGTTAAGCACGGAATCAAGGGGATTAAACTTCTTGCAGAAGTTAAAAATGATTGATATAAATATTGTTGAAAAAGGAGAATGGCTATGGAACATCCTATCGGCAGTTTAATGGATACCACAATGGAAAAAATCAAGGAAATGATTGATGTCAATACTATTATCGGCGAGCCTATAACTTCGCCTGACGGCACACTCATCATTCCTGTTTCAAAGGTAAGCTACGGCTTTGCGGCAGGCGGTTCGGATCTGCCTACCAAAAAGGAAAACAAAGACTGCTTTGGCGGCGGTAGCGGTGCAGGTGTGACAATTCAGCCTGTTGCATTTCTTACCGTTTATCAGGGCGATGTAAGGCTTGTTTCCGTTGACAGGGAAGAAGGCACAGCCGATAAGCTCGTTAATATGATTCCCGATGTTCTCAAAAAAGTAAAGGGAGTTTTCAAAAAGGATAAGAGCGAATCCGCAGACGATTTTTCCGAAATCACACAGGACGATATTGACGGCTGATTCGTAATATTGCAACACCCCTCGGCATAGATTTATGCAGGGGGTGTCCTTATGAAAAAAATAATCTCGCTTGCGGTGTGCTTTGTTATGCCGTTTGTGCTTATGGGCGCAAAGACTGCGGAGGATACTCCTCCAACAACTTCTGCACAGGCATTTGTTCTTTATTGTCCTGATAACAACACGGTTATCTGTTCAAAAAATGCAGATGAAAAAATGAAGCCTGCGAGTACCACAAAGATTATGACATCTCTCATAACGCTTGAGGAGGCGGCATCCTGTAACAGCGAAGTAACCTTCAAACAGGAAATGGTTGCCGAGGGCAGTTCGATGTATCTTAAAGTCGGTGAAAAAGTCCGACTTTCGGACCTTGCGTCAGGAATGATGATGGCGTCGGGTAATGATGCGGCGAATGCGGCGGCATATACGATTTCGGGCAGTCCCGAAAAGTTTTCACAACGAATGAATGAAAAGGCAAAGCAAATCGGTATGACGAATACCAATTTTGTAACGCCGAGCGGACTTGACGATGATAACCATTACTCAAGTGCAAAGGATATGGCTCTGCTTATGTCATATGCACTTGAAAATGACGATTTTGCAAATCTTACGGCTAAGAAGAGCGTGACCGTTGAATTTCTTGAACCGAAATCAAGGAAAACCGCATATGCAAATCATAACAGGCTTTTGTCGCTTTATCCCTACTGTACAGGCGGAAAAACAGGCTATACAACGGTGGCAGGGCGGTGCCTTGTTTCCTCTGCAAAAAAAGACGGCGTAACGCTTGTGTGCGTCACTCTGAATGACCGTAACGATTGGAATGACCATATTTCCCTTTATGATTACGCTTTTGAAAAGTACAGGGGAGTTGACTGCAAGGACGCTGACTTTTGTGCCGATATTCCGTGCGTGGGCGGTGATAAGGACAGCGTAACGGTTACAGGTGAGAAGAACAACACAATCGTTTTAAAGCGTGAGGACTGCGATAAAATCAAGAAAAAAATCTTCATAGACAGCTTTTTGTATGCTCCGATTGAAAAGAACGAATCGGTCGGCAGAATTGAATACACACTCGGCGGAAAGCTGCTTTATAAATGCAACATTGTTGCAGGCGAAAAGATTAAATCGGATAAAAAGAGTGTGTCAATATTTTCGGCAATAGGAAATCTGTTTTCGTGACAGCTTAAATATACAGAAAATTTTAATAAAAAGGAATTTACATATGGCTAAAATTGAACCTATAAGACTTCAGAAATTCATAGCGCAATGCGGTATTGCGTCAAGGCGAAAAGCCGAGGAGCTTATTCTCGGCGGTCATGTCAAGGTGAACGGCAAAACCGCAATTCTCGGTGATAAGGTTCTTCCTACAGACAAGGTGTTTGTAAGAGGCAAGAGAATTGTTGTGCCGAAGGGCGGTAATTACCGATATATTATGCTCAACAAGCCCCGTGGATTCATTACCACAATGAATGATGAGCGTGGCAGAAAGTGTGTTGCACAGCTTGTTGAGAATGTCGGCGAGCGAGTTTATCCGATAGGCAGACTTGACAAAGACAGCGAGGGTATGCTTGTTTTTACAAATGACGGTGACTTTGCAAACAAGGTTATGCACCCGAAAAACAATGTTTACAAGATTTACAGAGTAACCGTTCGACCGTCAATTGACGAGGATCAGCTTGTAAAGCTTGAAACAGGCGTTGAGCTTGACGGCAGGAAAACCGCTCCTGCATATGTCCATGTAATTCACAAGGAGCAGGGCAGAGTAGTTCTTGAAATGATTCTTCACGAGGGTAAGAACCGTGAAATCAGAAGAATGTGCGAGGCTGTCGGGCTTGAGGTTGCAAGACTAAAACGCACCCAGATTGGTGGAGTTAAAATGGGTATGCTCAAACAGGGCGACTGGAGAGATTTGACCGAACAAGAGGTTAAAAAACTGCTTGCAAACCCGTTTTTAAACGGCAAACAGCTTTAATTTTCCGTTTTTGAAAAATACTTCCGAAACGGTCAATCAAACTATTCGTTAATTCGACAATAAATTTACGGTTTTGGTGTAATAACTATTAAATGTGTTCAAAATTGAAATAGTACAGCGTGTTTTTCTTGTACTTTTGAAGATTATAGAGTATAATGTATTGTGTAGAAAATTAGTATGCACGCTCAGTTTTCGTGCATATTCAATACATGGTATTGGAGGATTTTAAGATGAGTATTGAAAAGATCAATCAGGCAAAGGCTGAAATTGCCGCAACTTCCGCTTATAAGACAATTACGGCGTTTTTTGATGCAGACAGCTTTTGTGAAATTGATGCCTTTGCAAAATCCGGTGAAGGTTTTGCCGAGGTTGTTGCAGGCTTTGGAACAGTAGAAGGTATGCCTGTTTATGCGTTTGCACAGAACAGCGACATTTGCGGCGGTGCTATGAGTAAGGCACAGGCTGCCAAGCTTAAAAAGCTGTATGGTCTTGCGCTCAAGACAGGCGCTCCTGTTGTAGGATTCTATGACAGCGTTGGCGGCAGACTTAATCAGGGTACAGAGCTTCTCGCAGGTTGCGGTGATGTTCTCAATGCGGCTGCGTCACTTTCCGGTGTTGTACCGCAGATTTCGGTTGTTCTCGGCACTTGCCTCGGAACAAACGCTCTTAACGCCGCAAGCGCAGACATCGTTATCATGAGCAAAGACGCACAGCTTTCACTTTCGGTAACAGGCAAGCATTCCGATGCCGCTTACAATGCTGAAAACGGTATTGCCTCAATCGTTTGTGACGACGCAGACAAGGCAATCAAGGCTGCAAAGGAACTTATCCTTTATCTTCCGTCAAATAACCTCACAATGGCTCCTCAGTCATTTGAAGAAGCTCCGGCAGAGGACGGTTGCGGTTGTGTAGTCAGCAGAACAGTTGACGGCAACAGCATTGTAAAGCTCTTCAATGATTACGGCAAGGAAGCAAATGTTCGTTTTGCAAGACTCGGCGGTCAGGTTGTAGGTATTGTTGTTACAAAGGGCAAGGAGCTTGGTTGCAAGTCTGCAAACAAGGTAGCAAAGTTTGTTCGTTTCTGCGACGCTTTCTCACTCCCTGTTGTAACATTCGTAAACTGCCCGGGCTTTGAGTCAATCAAGTCGGCAACAAAGGCATCAGCCGCTTATGCTGAGGCAACAACAGTTAAGATTTCTGTTGTTACAGGCAAGGCAATCGGTTCAGGCTATGTTGCTCTTGCAGGCACAGGCGCTAATGCAGATGTTGTTTACGCACTTCCCGATGCAGTTATTTCACCTGTTAATGTTGAGGCTGCCGCATTCATTATGGCTCCCGAAGTTATGAATGTTGCCACAGATAAGCAGGCTGAGGTTGCTCAGAAGTTTGCTGACGAGAATCTTTCTGCTTACAATGCCGCTCAGAACGGCTATGTTGACGGTATTGTTGAAGAAGCTCAGCTCCGTCAGACTCTTATTTCTGCTCTTGATATGCTCTCGGGCAAGCGTGTTTCAACACTTTCAAAGAAGCATTCAACTATCTGATAAATGATTACTTGTTAAAATAAAAGGGGATACTAAAAATGAAGAATTTAAGAATTACAGTTAACGGCACAGCATATGATGTTCAGGTTGAAGAACTCGGCGGCTCTTCAGCTCCCGCAGCAGCCGCTCCTGCTCCGGCAGCCGCTCCCGCTCCTGCAGCAAAGCCGGCAGCTCCCGCAGGCGCTCAGGGTTCTGTTGTTGTAAAGGCTCCTATGCCCGGTACAGTTGTTAATGTTGTTGTTTCGGCAGGACAGGCTGTTAAGGCCGGAGATGACCTCGTATTCATCGAGGCTATGAAGATGGAAACTCCCGTTAAGGCTCCGCAGGACGGCACAGTTGCAACAGTTGATGTTGCAAAGGGTGAGTCAGTTGACTCAGGTAAGGTTCTCGTAACACTTAACTAATCAATAATTCGGAGAAAGGGATGCTGTAAAATGGCAAAAAAAATCAGAGTTACCGAAACTGCTCTGCGTGACGCTCATCAGTCACTCATTGCAACAAGAATGACAACAGAGGAAATGCTCCCTGTTCTTGACAAACTCGATAAAATCGGTTATTACTCACTCGAATGCTGGGGCGGTGCAACATATGACTCATGCCTCAGATTCTTAAACGAAGATCCGTGGGACAGACTCCGCACAATCAGAGAGCATTGCCCTAACACAAAGCTCCAGATGCTTTTCAGAGGACAGAATATGCTCGGTTATCGTCACTATGCCGATGACTGCGTTGAGTACCTTGTTCAGCGTTCAATCGCAAACGGTATTGACATTATCCGTATTTTTGATGCTCTTAACGACATCAAGAATCTTAAAACAGCTATCAAGGCCGCTAACAAAGAAGGCGGTCATGCACAGGTTGCTATCAGCTACACAACAGGTCCTGTATTCACAGATGAATACTATGTTGAGTATGCTAAGAGAATTGCAGACGCAGGTGCAGATTCAATCTGTATCAAGGATATGGCTGCTCTTCTTACTCCGACAAGAACCGAAAGCCTTGTAAAGGCTATCAAAGCCGCTGTTCCGGAGCTTCCGCTTCAGCTCCACACCCACTACACATCAGGTCTTGCATCAATGTGTCTTTTAAAGGGTGTTGAGGCAGGTGCCGACGGCATTGACACAGCAATCAGCCCACTCGCTCTCGGTACATCACACGCACCTACAGAGTCAATGGTTGCCGCTCTTTCAGGCACAGAGTTCGACACAGGTCTTGACCTTAAACAGTTCTCTGACATCCGTGCTTACTTCATGACTCTCCGTGAGAAGTACATCAAGTCAGGACTTCTTGATCCTAAGATGCTCGCAACAGACGCTAACGCTCTTATCTATCAGGTTCCCGGCGGTATGCTTTCCAACCTTCTTTCACAGCTCAAGCAGGCCGGTAAGGAAGACAAGCTTGACGAGGTTCTTGCAGAAGTACCCCGTGTTCGTAAGGATTCAGGTTATCCTCCGCTTGTTACTCCGACATCACAGATTGTCGGCACACAGGCTGTATTCAATGTAATCACAGGCAAGCGCTACTCAATGTGCACAAACGAGTTCAAGGGACTTGTTGCCGGTGAGTACGGTACAACTCCAATGCCGATTGATCCTGCGTTTCAGAAGAAGATTATCGGTGACAAGAAGATTATCAAAGGTCGTCCTGCAGATCAGCTTAAGCCTGAGCTTGATAAGCTCCGTGGCGAGATTGAGCAGTGGATTGAACAGCCTGAGGATGTTCTTTCTTATGCACAGTTCCCGAAGGTTGCCCTCGACTTCTTTGAAAAGAGAAGAAATGCCAAGGTTGGCATCAACGGCGACAAGCTTGACAAGAAAAATATGGTTCACCCAGTTTGATTTGACAACTAAAATTAACATTTATGCCACTTTCGCTATGAAAGTGGCATTTTCATTTGAGCAGAATTATTTTTGCTAAATTTTTAGCAGCTATATTGCATTACATATATTTTAGCGGTATAATGATGTAAATTGAATATCTGTTGCATATACCATTATTACAGATAGAATAAATAAAAGATGAGGAAATAAAAATGAAAAAATTTTTAACAGCATTGATAGCATTTGTAATGTGCTTTTCGGTTGTAACAACAGCTTTTGCGGCTACACCCGACGAAACTTCTGATTCAGACTTGATTTCAGATATTAAACAGGCTATGTTAGATACATATTATGGTGATGAAAAGCCTGAATATCTGAATGTCGAAATTCTTTTGGACGATGAAGACGGGGTTTATTTCAGTTTTTCTGACAGCTTTGCTACTTCTGCAAACAGAGTTTACACCGAGGCAGGCAATTACATAGTTTCTTATCTCGAAAATTGTCCTGTAGCACTGTACAAAAACAACAGGGTTTATATGATCCCCGATGCTTATAATTCAGGCGTTATTGATGACGATACACTTGAGGGCTTGACCTATTGCGGACATATGGATATAGTTCCGAAAAGCGATGATTCAGCACTTGTTATCGAAATAAAAAACAAAGTTATTGAAGAGTGCTTTGACGGCAAATCACCTGAAACTTTGAGAATTGATATTGTTGGCAGAACAAGTGACGGCGGAGTATATTATAGACATGAATACGGCTTTGCACTTGGTGTTATAATTGAAGAAAAATTTGGTGATTGTACATATAGTTATACACACGGAAACGATGTTATGCTCTATAAGAATAACAGTGTTTATTCAATTAAAAATGCGTATGAGAGCGGAATCATTGATGATAAAATTGTCAATGAGTTAGTAAAAATGAATATTGGTATTATTCCTGATAAAGATGTAAGTACACTTAAGCAGTTAACCTTGAAAATGTGTCAAAATGCAGGTTATACTGATTTGGCGGAAGATGATATTGATATATGGAGAATTATCTATTTAAGTGATGACCGGATAATGTTCACTTTTAATGTATCCGGTGCTGATATTCCCGAGAGTCCTGTAAAAGAGGTTATCGGAAACTATACATTTATAGGTGAGCGACAGTTGTATATTTATGCTGACGGTCAAATTTACACATTAAAAGAAGCTTTTGATGCGGGCATAATTGATAATGATGACTTGGCATTCTTTGCTGATGATTGGAAAGATGATATTAGTTTCAGTATTGTCCTTAATCCGACACAGCCTGGTACAACAGCTCCGACAGAGCCGACAACATCAACGGCAACACCTGATGAACCTGCTACATCACCTGCCGCAACTTCGGCAACAAAGCCTGTTTCAACAAGCGACACAGCTACAAATGACACACTGAGTAATTCACAGAACAACAGCGGTGCTGTACAGACAGGACAGAACAGCGTTGCTGTAATTCTTCTTGTTGCAATGCTTGCAGGTTGTGCAGTAATTTTTGCAAAACGCAGAAATTATTTTAAATAATTCAAAATATCAACAGAATATATAAAATAAACCGTTCTCGCTTTTGTGAACGGTTTATTTATTTTAGCTTAAAAATTTGTGATAGTTTATCAAGATGTATTGCTTTTTATATCATTTAATGTTACAATTAACTTGCATAAAAATTTAGCAAAAGTTTTTAATAATGCATAGAATTTGAACAAAGCGAGGGATAGATATGAAAAAGTTTTTACCTATAGCTATGGCGGCGGTAATGTCGATGTCTGCGGTTGCGGTTTCGGCAGTTTCTGCAAATGCAGTTGAACCGCTTAACACACCCGTGCAGTATGCACAGGTTGCAAGAGCAAGCTTGGCAACTCCGAAAATTTCAAAAGCCGAAAGCGTTTACGGCGGTGTAAAGCTTACATGGAATAAAGTGAACGGTGCGGCTAAATACAGAGTTTACTACAAGGGCCGTAAAGGTTGGACACGAATGGTCGATACAACTTCAACATCATATATCGACAAGGATGTTTCATCGGGCAGGAATTACACCTATACTGTAAGATGTATTTCTGCTGACGGAAAGAGCTTTATAAGCAGTTATGATTCAAAGGGTAAAAGTGTAAAATATATTGCTGCCCCCGAAATTTCAAAGCTTGAAAATGTAAACGGCGGTGTGAAAATTACATGGAACAAAGTAAACGGTGCATCAAAGTATAGAATTTATCATAAAAATTCGTCAGATTGGTTCAGAGTATCAGATACGACTTCTAATTCTATAGTTGATAAATCTGTTGGTATGGGAACCTATACTTATACCGTGAGGTGTATAAGTGATGACGGAAAGAGTTTTGAGAGTGGATTTAACCCAAAAGGCTTAAGTATCAGATATAATCAAGCTCCTAAAATACTTGAAACCAATGTTGTAAACGGCGGTATTAAGGTGATTTGGGATTCTGAAGAAAATACAAATTACAGATTGTACTGCAAAACAGAAGGTAAGGGCTGGACAAAAGTATGCGATAGCAAAACAGGTGTTGTGACACATAAAAATTTACAGCCGAATAAGACCTATACATACACTGTAAGAGCAATCAGTTCCGACGCTAAAAAGTATTTGAGCGGTTATGACCCTGTGGGAATGAGCGCAAAATATGTTGCCACACCGAAAATATCAAAGGCAGAATATACATATGACGGTATCAAGCTTGCGTGGAATAAGGTTGCAGGTGCTGAAAAATATCGTGTATATTATAAGGATGCTACCGGTTGGAATAAACTTGTAGATACAAAAGGTACAAGTTATCTTGACAAGGGACTTGTTTCAAGAGAACTCAGCATAAAAGATAATTCCGTAAACGGTCAGTATATTTATACTGTTCGTTGCATTTCAAGTAACGGCAAGGTTTTTCAGAGCGGTTATGATACAAAAGGTTCTAAGGCGAATTTAGGCAATGAATGTCCGGAGATTGTTCGTGTTGACTCAATGCATGGCGGAATTACAGTTTCATGGACAGATGTTTGCGAAGATAATTCAAAGTATCGTATTTATGTAAAAGAAAAAGGTTCGTGGAAAAAGCTTGCTGATACAACAAATAATTATTACACTCATAAAAATGTAAAAGCAGGACAGACCTACACTTATACCGTAAGATGTGTTTCTAAGGACGGCAAGAAATTTACAAGTATCTATAATCCGTCAGGTGTGACATTTAAGTATAAGACTACAGATAAAACAAGAGATGCATACATAGATTATCTGCTCAAGCATGAATCGGAATGGTTACCTGAACTCAAGGTAGGAAATGTTGCTTTGGCTGGTGTGCAGTTTGCCGATCTCGATTTTGACGGTGTCCCCGAGCTTATAGTACAGGAAGCAGGAGATAAGGAATACTATTTGAATGCAAAGGTGTATACTTTTAAGGACGGAAAATTCTCGTTAGTCGGATTTGATGATTATAGAACTTATATCCCGAATCAACTGACTTATTTCTATGACAAATCTGCTAAGAAATATATAATTAATGCCGTTGAATTGTCAACCTCAAATGTTGACCGTTATCTTGAACGCGAAAACTATACATTGAATTATGACGGCACAGTTTTGGTTGTTCGTGGATACTCTTCTGCTCATTTGGCTCTTGAAAGTCGGGGATTGGAATACCATTATTACAATAATACCGGAAGAACAACAAAACAGGCATATAATGCCACAAATGTGAGTGTACTCGGTAATTGTGTAAATGCACATATGTACAGTCAGTTTGTTTGCTGTTCTGTTGACGGCTATCCAAAACTTTGGAATAATTATAGTGAAACACAGAAGAAACAGCACCTTCTTGATTCATATAACGCTTTTTCTTACGACAAATATTGATTGTCAAAATTAATAAGTTTTAACTACAAAAGGGTTTAGCCGTAAAAAGCTGAACCCTTTTATTGCACAACAAAAAACGGTTCAGCCAAATTGGCTGAACCGTTAATTCGTACTATACAACGCTCTGGTGACAGAAGTTTGACAAATAAAAAATATTTATGCCCGAGCGTAATATAACTACCATTTGAACAATTCTGTAGAGGCGGATATTATCCGCCTGTTTGATGAAATTTTATGTTGATGCTCATATGCTTTGACATAATAAAAGCCGTTCTCGTTATTGAGAGCGGTTTATTTATTTTAGCTTAAAAAATTTGTGATAGTTTATCAAGATGTATTGCTTTTTATATCATTTAATGTTACAATTAACTTGCATAAAAATTTAGCGAAAGTTTTTAATAATGCGTAGAATATTTACAAAGTGAGGGATAACTATGAAAAAGTTTTTACCTATAGCTATGGCGGCGGTAATGTCGATGTCTGCGATTGCGGTTTCGGCAGTTTCTGCAAATGCGGTTGAACCGCTTAACACACCCGTGCAGTATGCACAGGTTGCAAGGGCAAGCTTGGCAACTCCGAAAATTTCAAAAGCCGAAAGCGTTTACGGTGGTGTAAAGCTTACATGGAACAAAGTGAACGGTGCGGCTAAGTACAGAGTTTACTACAAGGGCCGTAAAGGTTGGACACGAATGGTTGATACAACTTCAACATCATATATCGACAAGGATGTTTCATCGGGCAGGAATTACACCTATACTGTAAGATGTATTTCTGCTGACGGAAAGAGCTTTACAAGCGGTTATGATTCAAAGGGGACAACTGTAAAATATGTTGCTGCTCCCGAAATTTCAAAGCTTGAAAATGTAAACGGCGGTGTTAAAATCTCTTGGGGCAAAGTAAGCGGTGCGGCTAAGTACAGAGTTTACTACAAAGGCAGTAAAGGCTGGACAAAAATGGTTGATACAACTTCAACCTCATATATCGACAAGGATGTTTCATCCGGCAGAAATTACACCTATACGGTTAGATGCATTACATCCGACGCAAAGAAATTTACAAGCGGTTATAACCCGACAGGCAAGTCGGTAAAGTATGTTGTCACACCGAAAATTTCAAAACTTGAGGTCACATATGACGGTGTAAAGCTGACATGGAACAAGGTTGCAGGTGCAGAGAAGTATCGTGTGTACTACAAGGACAGAAACGGTTGGACAAAGCTTGCCGATACAACAGGCACGACTATGCTTGATATGAATGTTGTTTCAAAGGAATTTGATTTAAGCATTGATGATATTTATTACACGGTTCGTTGTATCAGTAAGGATGCCAAGAGTTTTACAAGCGGCTACGATTCAAAGGGTACGCCTATTGGCGATCATCAGGATTGTCCCGAAATTTACAGCATTGGTGCAGTAAACAACGGTGTTGAAATGCATTGGACGGGAGATGCACCAAAGTTCCGTGTTTATATTAAAGAAAACGGTTCTTGGAAGAGGATAGCAGAAACTTATGACAACTATTATGTTCACAAGGGCGCAAAGTCCGGCAGTAACACTTATACGGTAAGAGGTGTTTCAAAAGACGGTAAAAAGTTTACTACGATGTTTAACCCAACCGGTGTAACATACAGATATAAGACATCCGATAAAACAAGGGACGCTTATATCAATTATATGATGAATCATCAGAGTGAATGGATGCCAAGCTTGGGAAGTAATCACAATTTGTCAGGTGTTATGTTTTTGGATTTCGACTTTGACGGAGTTCCGGAACTTGTTGCACAAAAGGCTGATTCCAATGAGTATGGTTTCCATTCCGTTGTTTACAAATTTGAAGACGGTAAGTTAAAAAGAGTGGGAAATGTTAACGACGGTTTTGCGATATACTATAATAAAACTGCCAAAAAGTATGAGGTTCACGACCTAAAGATATCTTTAAATGTAGATGACGGTTACTATTGGTCGGGTAATTCAATAATCACATACGACGGAGAGAATCTTTTTGCAAATATGTATTCGGCAAGAGGTGTAGGCGAAGAATCAAATAATAATATTTATTATAATTATTTTGACGGTAATGACAAAAATATTTCACGGGCAAAATATAACGAAATTAACCTTAAACAGTTTAATAATTGCGTAAATGCACATATGTTTACCAAATTTATTGTGACAGGTTATGGTGATAACAGCGTATGGAGTGAGAATACTACAGCTGAGAATAAGCAGTCTTTGCTTGACGCTTATAATTCTTTCTCCTATGAGAAGTATTGATTATTTAAAAATTAATAAATTTTAACTGCAAAAGGGTTCAGCCGTAAAAAGCTGAACCCTTTTATTGCACAACAAAAAACGGTTCAGCCAAATTGACTGAACCGTTAATTCGTACTATGTAATGCTCGGGTGACAGAAGTTTGAATACATCAAACTGTCTTCACGAACTGTGTGCGAGACACTCGCATTAGTTGTTGATGAGCTTATCCTCGTCAGACCAGCTGTAGAGCTTTCTAACTTCCTTACCGAATACTTCGGCAGGAGCTTCGGCAGCGATCTTTCTCATAGCCTTGAAGTGAACCTGTGAACCGGCATCGCTCATGTCAAGGAGGAAGTCCTTAGCAAATGTACCGTCCTGAATGTCAGAAAGAACCTTTCTCATAGCCTTCTTAGTATCCTCTGTGATGATCTTTGGACCTGTGATGTAGTCACCGTACTCAGCTGTGTTAGAGATTGAATATCTCATGCCTGCAAAACCTGACTGATAGATAAGGTCAACGATGAGCTTCATCTCATGGATACACTCAAAGTAAGCGTTTCTTGGGTCGTAACCTGCATCGCAAAGTGTTTCAAAACCTGCCTGCATAAGTGCACAAACACCGCCGCAAAGAACAGCCTGCTCACCGAAGAGGTCTGTTTCTGTTTCTGTTCTGAATGTTGTTTCAAGAACGCCGGCTCTTGCACCGCCGATACCGAGTGCATATGCAAGTGCGAGATCCTTAGCCTGACCTGTAGCATCCTGCTCAACAGCAACGAGGCAAGGTACACCCTTACCAACCTGATACTCTGAACGAACTGTGTGACCCGGTCCCTTAGGAGCTACCATTGTAACATCAACATCCTTTGGAGGCTTGATGCAACCGAAGTGAATGTTAAAGCCGTGAGCGAACATAAGCATATTGCCTGCTTCGAGGTTTGGCTCGATGTCGTTCTTGTAAAGAGCTGCCTGCTTTTCATCGTTGATAAGAATCATGATGATGTCAGCCTGCTTTGCAGCCTCTGCCGATGTATATACCTTAAAGCCCTGTGCCTCAGCCTTTGCCCAGCTCTTGCTGCCTTTGTAAAGACCGATGATTACATCGCAACCTGAATCCCTGAGGTTGAGAGCGTGTGCATGACCCTGGCTGCCGTAACCGATAATAGCAATTTTCTTACCCTTGAGAAGGTCAAGGTTACAATCTGACTGATAGTAGATTGGTGCTGTCATGTTTTTTGTGTAGTCTTTCATATTAAAGTCCTCCTTACCGCAAACGCGGCATATAAATTAAAATATATGCTAACTGTAAGATTAAACGGAAACCGAAGCTGTGCCTCTGTCAATGGCAACAGTACCTGTTCTTACAATCTCACGGATACCATAAGGCTTGAGTAAGTCAACAAGCGTGTTGATGCGGCTTGCACATTCGCAGTACTCAACGGTAACTGACGAAGGGGATACATCAACGATTTTCGCCTGCATAATTTCAACCGTTTTGACAATTTCGGCTCTTTTTGAGGCGGCGCAGTGAACCTTGATTAATACAAGCTCACGGCTGATAAATTCGCCCTCGTTAAGCCTTTTTACCTTAATAACGGGAATGAGCTTGTTGAGCTGTTTTTCAAGCTGTTCAACAATGTACTCGTCACCGTTTGCAACGATTGTGATTCGGGAAACCGACGGGTCCTGAGTAACACCTACTGCAAGTGAGTCGATGTTAAAACCTCGGCGAGAGAAAAGTCCCGAAATTTTTGAAAGAACGCCCGCCTGATTTTCAACAAGTATTGATAATGTATACTGCATTTTATCACCTCATTAAATTGACGGAGTGTCGGGGTGAACATCGCAAACAAGAATGAACGGTTTTTCCGAATCAACAATACCCTTGATGATGTTTTCAGCTTCCTTGTTTGAATGAGCCTCTGCATGGTCAATGCCGTAAGCATCGGCAATCTTCAAGAAGTCGGGATCACCGTTGAGAATTGTTGCGGAGTGTCTGCCGCCGTAGTGTTTGTCCTGAAGTTCACGAACCATTCCGAGTCGTGCGTTTTTCATAATGATGATTTTAATTCCGAGCTGATTGCCTGCAATAGTCGCAAGCTCATTAAGCCCCATCTGAAAACTGCCGTCACCGCAGATTACAATAACATCACGGTCGGGTCTTGCAAACTTTGCACCGATTGCAGCGGGAATTGAGTAACCCATTGTACCCATACCGCCTGTTGTGAGGAATCTGCCCTCACGAATACGGAAGTTGTTTGCACACCAGATTTGATTTTGTCCTACATCGGCAACGAGAATTGCCTTTGAGCGGAACATTGCGCTGAGATGACCGACAAGTGTTCTCGGCTCAACAAAGCCGTCAAAAACGGGAGGCTCACGGTAAAGGTCTTTTTTCCAGTTCTTTACGGTTTCGCTCCACATTGTTGTAACCTTGTAATCGCCGATGCTGTCAAGCAGCATATTGATGACATTTTTCATATCGCCTACAATCGGAATTTCTGTTTTAACATTCTTACCGATTTCAGCAGGGTCAATGTCAATGTGAATTACCTTTGTGTTTTCACTCATCTGGTCGGGAGCCGCAACAGCTCTGTCACCGAGTCTTGCACCGCATACGATTACAAGGTCGGCTTCGTGAAGAGCACGGTTGGCAACAGCCTTGCCGTGAGTGCCGAGCATTCCGAGATAAAGCTCATGCTCGCTGGGCATAACACCGATGCCCATCATAGTTGAAATAACGGGGATACCCGTAGTTTCTGCAAATTTTTGAAGTTTAAGCTTGATACCCGAACTCAGCACGCCGCCGCCTGATACGATAACAGGACGCTTGCTTGCGTTGATGGCCTCAACAGCCTTTTTAACCTGAATTGCGTGTCCTTTAGTGTTCGGCTTGTAACCGATAATGTTTACGCTTTCGGGATATTCAAAACTTTCAATTTCATTTTCCTGAATATCAACGGGAATGTCGATAAGTACAGGACCGGGTCTGCCGGTTGAGGCAATATGGAAAGCCTCTTTGAAAACTCTCGGAAGGTCTTCTGTTTTGCTGACGAGATAACTGTGCTTTACAAACGGTTCACAAGCTCCCGTGATGTCAGCTTCCTGAAAGACATCTCTGCCGAGAAGGTCGGAACGAACCTGACCTGTAATGGCAACAATCGGAATAGAGTCCGTATAGGCGGTTGCAATGCCTGTGATGAGGTTGGTTGCACCGGGACCGGAAGTTGCCACGCAAACACCGGGACGATTACTGCATCTTGCATAGCCGCTTGCCGCATGAGCAGCGTTCTGTTCCTGACGAACAAGAATGTGGGTAATGCTCGAGTCGTAAACTTTATCGTAAAATGGGCAGATAGCCGCACCGGGATAACCAAAGACTATGTCAACGCCCTCGGCTTCCAAACATTTTACCATAATTTCAGCACCGCTGATCATTATGTTTTGTCCCTCCTATCCTTTTTATTGTGAGCAAAAGGTGTTTTGTAACATTAAATATACCTTTTTACTTTACCGCTAATTATACAATAAATACCTTAAAAAGTAAAGAGCAGTATTGCCCATAAATTAAATTTTTTGCAGGATTTTGACAGATAATTTGCAAAATGGATTTTAATTGATTTTTACCGCCTGTTTACTGAAAATTTAAGTCGCTTAGTTTTGTAAAGTATATTCTTGGATTAAGGTTGCTTTTTTCATCTGTATTATCAGGGGACATCATTATCATCAAATTATCTTTTCCTATCCGTGATATACTGCCTATAGTGTACCCTTTTTCTTCAATATTAAATTTTGTTTCTTTCATTGTTTTGTTGGTTGTATCAAAAAGATATATGTAGTTATTTTCTGAACTTGATTCCGCCCTCTTATACAATAAATTTGTATCACTGTCATCTTCAGATGCGGATACTATTGAAAAAGTATCATCTACATCTTCTGATATGTCGGATTTTTTCAGCTTATCGCTGTCTATATATCCTATACATCTTGTTATGCTGAAATTTTGATAGAATAGATAATTGTTTTTAAAATCAAAAACCTGTACGCCCTGAATTAATTCGTTTGAATCATCTGAAATGTTGGATATATCATAGCTTTTGAGAAAATTCATATCATAGTCATAAGTTTCTATTTTTAAAGAAGCTTCGTTTTGTGAAATGCAATCCAAAACCAAAAGAGAGATTGTTTTTGTACTTTTGTCAATTGAAACTTTTCTTATAGTTTCCCCGATACTGTTTTTATCATCAAACTCTAAATATTTTAATTGCTTGAATTTTTGAGTTTCGGTATCATACAGTTCCAAAGAAGTACCGTTGTCTAGCACTTTTGTGATTATGACAAGATTGTCTGCTCCTGTAACAGTGTCATATGGAAATCCGCCTTTGTCAGAAAATACAGTCGTCATTTTGTTTTTATTAAGGTCGATATCAATAAATTCAAGAGTTCTGTTTTCTTCGTCTGTAATGTCGCCCGTGCTTGACGTAAAGCAAAGGTGATTATTTACATAAGCTTTATCGTGAATTTGCATAGACCAGTTTTTTATTGAACCAAGTTTTACACTGTTTTTTTTATCTAAATAATATCTGTAGTATTCCATTTCATTTGGAGAGTCTTTATTGATTTTTGAATATATGAAGCCGTTATCAATTTGTTTAAATAAGCCGTAAAGATTTAAAGTATCCACCTTTTTGCCGTTATTGTAAATTTCTAAGTTATGATTTAATTCTGTTGTTTCAATATCTGAATCAAGAGATAAATCATCTGTATTCGTTACGGTTGTTTGTTCAGTGGAATTATTGCTTGATGAAGAAGTGTTACATCCATATAATGAAAGTAAAAATAAAGCGGTTACTAATAATAAAAATATCTTTTTCAAATTCATCTCTCCGAAGTTTATTTATCAGTTACAAGCACTGACAAAAATATTATAATTTATATAATTATAAAAGTCAATAATTTTAAAATACTATAATATAAGATTATGTTTAGAAAAATTTTGGCAAATGAAAGCACCGTGAAACTTGTGAAAGCTCACGGTGCTTTATCATAATAAATGATATGATTTGCAAAAAATCAATATTTCTTTTTGAGGAGTCTTGCGGCAATGAGTACGCAGACTACGCTGACGCCTGTGTCGGCGATAACGGACATCCAGATTTGTGCAAGACCGAATGCGGCGAGGATAATTACAAGAGCCTTGATTGAGAGGGCAAAGATGATGTTACCCTTGACGGTGTTGATAACACTTCTTGCAATTTTAATTGCCTTTGGAAGCTGTTTGAGTGTGCCTGATGCGAGAACTGCGTCTGACGCTTCAATAGCGGCTTCACTGCCGAATCCCATTGCGATACCGCAGTCGCTTGCCGAAAGAACAGGGGCATCATTGATGCCGTCACCCACAAAGCAAGCACCCTTGGATTTTGATTTCAAGCCCTTGAAAAGCTCAAGCTTTTGAGCAGGGAGAAGCTCTGCGTGACATTCGGAAAGTCCGAGTTCATTTTTAACATTTTCGGCAGGCTGTTGTCTGTCACCTGTGAGCATTACCGTGTTCTTGACACCGAGCGCGTTAAGCTGTGAGATAACCTCTTTTGCCTCAGGTCTTACCGTATCGCTGACATTGAGCGAACCGATAAGCTGACCGTCATAAATTACGAAAACAGAATCGTCTTTATTTGCAATCTTCTTCTGCTCGTCCGAAAGAATCTTTGAACCGCCGCACTGAATAGTTTTGCCGTTATAAACTGCGCTTGTTCCGTGACCGGCACTTTCGCTGTAGTCGGAAAGCTCGGGAAGTTCAAGACCGTTTGCCTTCTCTCTGATTGCGGAGGCAATCGGATGAGCGGAATATTTTTCGCTTGCAGCGGCAAGAGCAAGAACTTCGTCGGCACTGTATGAACCGACAGTATTAACCTTGTTTACGCTGAGCTTGCCGCTTGTGAGTGTGCCTGTTTTATCGAATACGAATGTGTCTGCTTTTGCAAGAGCCTCAATATATTTTCCGCCCTTGATGAGTACACCGACTTCGGATGCCGCACCGATACCCGAATAGTAGGAGAGAGGTACGGAAATAACAATAGCACACGGACATGACGCTACAAGACAAACAAGCGCACGGTATAGCCATTCGCTGAATGCTCCGAGTCCGCAAAGCGGAGGAATTACTGCGATTGCAACTGCAATGAGTACAACAACCGGTGTGTAAACAGAGGCAAATCTTGAAATAAGCTTTTCGCTGTTGCCCTTTTGAGCGGCGGCATCTTCAACAAGCTGAAGAATTCTTGTTGCGGTACTGTCGCCGAAATGCTTTGTGGTTTTGACAGTAATAAGGTTACTGCCGTTGATTGCGCCGCTGAGTACCTCACTGCCCTCGCCTGCATCAACAGGAAGGCTTTCGCCTGTGAGAGCCGATGTGTCGAGAGTCGTTTTACCTTTGATAATAATGCCGTCAAGCGGAACTCTTTCGTATGGCTTGACTTCAATGATACTTCCGATTTCAACGCTTTCGGCAGGAACAACCTGTTCTGCACCGTCAACAATAATTGTTGCTGTATCGGGACGAATGTTTGCAAGCTTTTCAATGTCACGGCGGGATGCGTCAACTGCTCGATCCTCAAAAATTTCACCGATAGAAAAGAGGATTGTTACCATTGCCGCCTCAACAAAATCTCCAAGACAGAATGCCGCAATTACCGCAACAGCCATAAGCGTTGTTTCGTCAATTCTCAGCTTTAGAATGTTTTTTGCACCCTTGATAAATACCTTGTAACCCGAAAGAAGTGTTGCAACAAAACACGCTGCGAGTACAACATAATGAACAGCCGTAACACCGTCAAGTGTAAGGTGGAGAATTTCGGACACTACAGCAAGTACAATTGAAATTGCAAGGAAGATTGTGTCATGGTTGATTTTCTTTTTCGTGATTTCGGGTTCTGCCTTTGTTGTGATATCATTTTTCGGAGTTTTGTCAACAACAGTTACACCGTCCTCAATGCTGTCGCAGATCGACTGAATTTCGGAAACAGGATTCTGCTTTTCGCTTTTGAAGTTGAGAAGTTTTGTC
>OLRJ01000411.1_pt1 | contig 44416 bp, 51 predicted proteins | sample 1672741 | NCBI WGS metagenome assembly OLRJ01 (sample SAMEA3136719, study PRJEB25190) | human gut metagenome | biome: human gut; feature: human-associated habitat; material: faeces | place: Austria | collected 2013 | reverse complement strand
ACGCCGCCGGAGGCGAAGCCGGAGAGCTGCTCGCCCGCCATGTCGATGGCGCTGTTGAAGCTGGACATGTCCAAATCCATGTACGCCATGATCGTACCCGCGCTGATACTCGTGCCCATTCGGCTCACCTCCTTTGCAGCCTGAATCCGCTTTTTTGGCAATCAAAAAAGGTCTTTGGAAATGACCGTCTCGCTTCGGTCATCTCCAAAAACCTTGGAAAGAAAAAGCTGACGGAGCGCCCGCTCCGTCAGTGTGTCAGCCCATCAGCCGACGAATCATCTCCGCCGCCTCGGCGTTGGTCGTCGTGTTCTGCCTGCCCTTCTGCTTTTTCAGCCGCGCCGGTCTGCCAAAGTCCGGCTCGCGCTTTTCCCGTGCCTGTTGAATCATAAAAAGACAGGTTTCGTCGAGGCAGAACGCCGCGTACTCGTCCTCAATCCCCATCAGGCTGCTGGGGCGCTGCTTGTACGTCGTCGCCAGATGGATCAGGCTGACGATTTGCGGACTGAGAACGAAAGGCTTCCAGCACTTTCGCGCCCTTGATGGCGTACAGATAGATTTGATCCGCCTGTTCTTCGGTCAGGTCAAGTCCTGCCGCTTTCAGCTGCTCCATCGTCGGCTCGGCGAGCGCTTCTTCGACGACAAGACGCATAACCTTCGCCGTTTCCTCAAAAGTCGCGTTTGCGCGGCTCTTGTTCAGCCCTTCGTAGAGCTTCTGCGCCGCCGCGATCAGCGGGTTGGGAATCTTGCCCGCGCGGATCATGCCCGTCAGACTGGCGCGCTTGAGCCTTGCCACAAACGGCTGCTCCTCCGTCCAGCCCGGCAGCGCGACAATCTCGCCGTTCGCCGCCTTTTCCAGCGCGGCGAGGTTGGTGATGTGCGTATCCTTTTTTGTAGATGCCATACTGTGAAAACCTCCTTTTGTTGGATAGCCCCATTATAGGGCTTTATTCGCTTACTGTCCTTTGACGCAGTTCTTAGGTCGGCAGTTCGTCCAGCGGCGTGATGGCGATGGGCGATTCGCCGATCTTCGGTCTGCTCTTGAGCTTATACTCCGGCGCGAAAAAGTCGCCGTCCTTGATCTCGATATCGGCGGGCGTACCCTTACAGTGTTTGCAGGTGAATTTCAAATAACCCGTCGTCTCTCCGTCGCCGTCCTTCTCCTCGGTATAGATGTTGACTGTGAAGGGCATGCGATTCACCACTTCGCCCATCTTTGGACCCGTGTATCCTTCAAACTTGCCCTCCGCGCCGGTCGTGCTCACGCCGCCGTCCACCAGCGCAAACACAGGCGGACTCATGACCATATCCTTCATGGTCAGGTCATAGCCCTTCGTCAGGTCCTCCGTCTTGAGCTGTGCCAGCAGCCTGTTCAGCTTGCGCAGCTCTTTTTCTTCACCTTCCGAGACAAAGGCTTCCAGCTTCATCTCGTTGGCGGTATCGACCACATAGGTCTTGGGCGTGGTTTCCTCCGTCACCAGCTCCACACGGGCGACATTCGCCAGCGGAATCTGCACAATCTTCTCGTTTGCCATACTTCCTCCTAGCGGTCTGAGACCGCGTTCACTTCCGCCGCAGCTTACTAACTCAAAAAGTTTTGCGCACGCGGGCAGACTTTGTACGATTTCCTACGATAAAATCGCGCGCAGCGCCTGATACTCCAGCGATTGGCTGCGCGCGTCAAAATCTTCTTCCAGCATTTCGATCCCTTCGTTGCCCGTCGGTCGAAGCTGGCTTTTCAGCCCGCGCATGATCCGCCTGACCTCCGTCACGAAAGCGGACAGGTCGCCGCCCACGCGCGGCACAAAGCAATAGAGCATCACCGTCCGATAGCCGATTCCCGCCGCGCCGGACATACCGCGCGCGTATGCGCCGCCTCCTCGGATGACCACATACGGCGCGCGGCACTTGCCGGTCGCCACGCCGGGCTTGTAGGTCAAAATGCCGGATGCGGTCAAGTGCTCCATTGCCCGCTGGCATGCATCCATCTATCTGACCACCTTCCGCAAGTCGTCCATGATTTTCTGCTCGTTCTCCTGCACGGTCGCCCAGAGAATCGCGAACCTGCCTTCATGCCCCAGCTCCAGATACGCGCTGTATTCCATGTTGCCGGATATCCCCATGCGCAGCTTTTTGCCCTGCCAGCCGGAGTATCCGGTGATTGTCTGGCGCGCAAGCCCCGTCCTGTCTGTCCATCTGGCGTTGCGCTTGGCTTCTCCCTCCATGCGCGCCGCCGCGTTCTGCCCGACCTTCTCGGCGGCGAACATGCTGCGCTGCTTGATGGCGGACATATTCGTGAGAAAATCCTTCGCGTCAATTTTCAATCCCATCCGGCTCGCCCTCTTTCAGCACCACGTCGCAGAGGATGCCCATCTGCACGTCGGCGTGCAGCACCGTGTACCATCTGCCCGTGATGTTCAGCCCGTCGCCCTCCTGCAAGCTCCACGCCGTATCGCCGAGGGCACAGCACAACCTCGGCGCGTCCATCCGGGCGATTACGCCGGGAATATCCACCAGCACATTGGCGGTCTGACCGCGCTCATAGCGCACGCCGTACACGCAGCCGATCTTCTGCGCGCCGCCTATCGGCACGCCGTTCGCGTCCCGCTGCACGCGCCAGACCGGCACGCAAGCCGCGCCATACGCCGCCAGCGCGCGCCGGAACGTCGTTTCCGCCTGCCGTATTGCAAAGCCGCTCATCATGTGCCGTCCGCCCTTCCTGCCGGTTTCGTTTTGTTCGGGCGCACGCTCCGCGCTCTGCCCAGCCAGTAGGCGCGCTGATCCGGCAGCTCCGTGCCGCCCGACAGCCGCACCGCCGAGTTCTCTGCCTTGCGGATCAGCACGTCATACGCCGCGCGGCGCACGTCGCCCTCGTGCAGCTCCAGCAGCATCGCAAGCTGCGAGTCCGTATACATCCGGGCGGATGCGGGCGGCGACATACAGCCGCAGCCCGTTTCCGTGTTCCCTCCCGGCACGTCAAGCTCCTCTGTCATCAGCTTGAGCCGTTCAAGGTCAGTCATTGCCCGCCACCGTCCTGCACGGAAGCCCGACGCAGGCAGCCCGCTTGCAGGCTTCCAGCAAGAACGCTTTCACGTCCGCCTGCACGCTCTCGTCGTTTTCGGCGACATAACCCGCGTCCAGCACGTCAAGGTTCAGGCTGAGCGACGTGGTGCTGTACGTCGCGTGCAGCATCACCTTCTGGTTATTCGCCGCGTCGCGGATATCCGCGTTCAAACTGAAACTTTCCCTCGTCGTCAGCATCGCTTAACCCTCCCCGTCCAGCGTCGCATCCTTCGCCGCAAGGCTCACGCGGAAGCCGTCGAGCTTATTCTTCGGAATCCAAAGTTCATGGAACTTGCGATAGTCAAGGTGCCACGCGCGCGCCTTCTGCCACGTCTCCGGGTCGAACAGGCGCATCTTATCGGTCTTGGAAACCGCAATCGGTGCGGAACGCGGGCAGATAATCCAGTTGATTGCCTGCGCGCCCTCTGCCTTGGCATAGCCGCCCTTATCTGCCTTGTTGATGGTGATGCGGCTGTTCATGCGCGCGGTCGGCGCGGGCAGGATCGGTACCTCGTCGATCACCTTCACGCGGGTTTCGATCTCGCCGCGCTTGAAGTTGGTCACGTCGAGCTTCTTGGAGATCTCCGTGCTCGTGGAAAGCATCGTGGCAATCGTGCTGGAAAGAATCACAACCAGCGGAACGTCGCTGCCCACTGCGTCGCGCACACCGCCGATATCGTTCTGCAATTCCTTGTAGACCGAATTAGCCGCCGCTGTATATGCGCTTCGACGATCCTTGCCGACCAGCTTCGCAATCTTGCTCAGGCGGTAGCTGTCCACCTCCGGCACGACCCGCGTGCGCTGGAACTCGCCCGCCAGCAGGCTCATCAGGTCGAGAACGCCGCTTTCGTCTACTTCCATTTCATCCACGGTAAAGCCGGTGCCTCGGTCCTGCGTCAGCCTCTCGGTCTGATAGACCAGCGTCACGTCGCCCTCCGCGAAGCCGAGCTGTCGATCGTAGTCCTTGAGCCCATCCATCGCAATGGACGGAATTTTGATTTCATCGCCGCCGCTGTACTTAACGGGACCGGCGTTTGCTTCCATGAAGCCGGTCACAGCGCCCTGAATCATCGCCTTGTCCAGCATTTTCTGAATCAGGTCAACCTTTTCAATGTTGTTCGCCATCTTCTTTTCCTCTCTTTCTTAGCAAGCACCCATGATATTCGCCCGAATCTTTGCGTCGAGCGCGTCCTCTGCATTGCCGTTTCTGCGGGCAAAATTGCCCGTGCTGCCCGTACCCGCGCCGCCGCACAGCTCCGGCACGGCTTCCAGCACCTTGGCGACCGCCGCGTCCAGCTTGTCCTGCGCATCCGCCGCGTCAAGGTCGATGCCCTCCGTATCGCACATGCGCAACACATACGGGATGCGTTCCTTCGGCACGCCTGCCAGTGCCGCAGCCGTTCGTAATTCCGCCTGCATCGCGCGCGCGTTCGCTGTCACAACGCGCGCAGCGAGGTCATCCGTCTTGTTGTCGTCCTTCTTGGGTTCATCCTTCGGGACAGGCTGCTCCTTGCCAGCGGGTGCAGCCGTCTGCGCTGCTTTCGCCGCAGCGTCCCCGGTCTGCTCGGTCGTTTCAGGCTGCTGGTTGTCATGCTGCTCCTGCTCGTTTTCAGCATCGGCAGCAGGCGCGCCATCCTGCACACCGTCAGGGGCAAAACAAAACATGCGAAAGGGGTTAAACATTTTCTCGTCCTCCTGTCAAAATTTTTGGTATGTAAAAAGCGCGCCCTTGCGGGTGCGCTCAGTAATTTTTGATTTTTCAGTACAATGCTTCGGGATTTTCTTCGACCGTGATAAAGTTGCTGGCAGGCTTTCCTTCCTTCAAACACCTTTCGAGCAACGCATTATAAAACTCGTCCGTCTGCTGCTCCACGGGCATCTGCATGCGCGGCGGTAATTCTTCCGCGCCAAACCGCATAATGTACTGCATAAACAGGTTATTCGCTTCCATCCTCGCCGCCTCCTTCGCTTGTTTTGATTGCATCTTCAAATTTCTGGTATGCTGTCGGGAAATATTTCTTGAAGGTTTCCAGCCGCTCGCCCTTCATAAACTTGGCTTCAAACATGTGCGCCATCGCTTCAACGGACGGCTTCTGATATTTCCAATATTCTTTGGAATGTCCCCAGCCGCCCTGCACGGTATTTTTCGTCAGACCGCCCACGATATCGGAAACGGAGCTTTTCATGTGCATGTCATCATACAAGTCCATGTTTAGCGTCATCCGCTGGTCTGAGGTCAAACGGGACAATCCATGAAACTCGCCCAGCCCCTTCTGTTCAAGCAGCCGTTTGGCATACGCCGTATAATCCGCGCGAAGTGTCTTATCCAAATCGCCAATCTGTTCGCGCAGGCTCGGATAACCGAACGCCTGCCAATCAAACATGTGTCCTGTTTCATGAAAGAACGTGACCAGATTCGTTTCCAGTTTCAGCCGGCTTTCCTTCGGTCCCAGCTTGGACAAATCCAAATAAACCTTTTGCTCGGACGGCATATAGTATGCCGTTCCTCCCTGATAAGCAAAGTCGCCTTGAATCATGTACGCATTTCTGTTCCAGAACTCCAGCTCGTCATCATCCAGCTTGCCGAGCTGGTTCAAAATCGCCTTGCGGTTCTTTTCGCTGATACTCTGCGCCCACGGAAGCGCGCCAATCTTGGAAAGAATCTGTTCGCGCCGCCCGCCTGTTGCAGTTGAGCTGTTATCCAGCTTCATTGTACCACGGGCATCCAGTCGGGTCAAGGCAGGTTTTCCGACTTTCCATTCTCCGAACGCCGCATCCAGCTCCGCATCCTCGCCGCCGTCCACCCACGCGCCGAGCCGATCTGCCACGTCCGAAAGCTCCGGCACGACCTGCCACGTCGCGCAAAGGCACTGCGCGTGCGGCATGGGTACGTCGTCAATCGGGAAGTTTCCGCGCCCCAGTCCTTCGTCGTGACTGGCGTATGTATCGCAGATATCTTCTCCAAATCGGGCGACCTGCCGCTCGTAGTGACTGGGGCTGAGCTGCCAGTGCATCGCTTTACAAAACGGGTTTGCCTTCGCCGCCGCCATGTTCGCCGCCCAGTATGCGTGGTTAATCGCCGTGCGCGCCAATCTTTGCGCGTTGTAGTCGATCTGCCGATCAAAGGGAATATCCGGGTAAAGCGTCAGCCAGCTGACCGGCATTTTCGCTTTCGGGCTGACATACGCCTCCAAGTCCTGCGCGATTTGCAGCGCGCTGCGATGCTGGGCGATCCCCTGCGTGAGGATATCTTCAATGCTGCCTTGCAGCTGGTCGGTGCGGTTCCATATCCGGCGCGACAGGCTTTTTCCGTCGCGGTACATCCGCCCGTCGATCAGCATCCGCAGCGCCGCGTCCGGCGTTCGGGAAAATGTGCCGGTAAAGCTCCCGTCCACGCCGACCATCGCCAGCGCGTCGTTCAGCCACCCTTCCACCGTATCCCCCGGCAGTCCTGCTGACTTGCGCATGCCGGAGAGGATCGTGCCGCCCAGCTCGCCGCGCATCTGCTCGATGCGCTTTTCAAGCGCTTTCTGGTAATCCTTCACCCATCGCTCGGTCAGCGTTCCCGCCCTGGTCGCTTCCGCCCGCTTCGCCAGGTCTCGCGCCGCCTGTGTGTAGATGCCCTGAATCTTCTTGCCGGTGATGTCGATGTTGCGAAGATGCGCCGCGCGGGCGGCAGCCATGCGCGCTTCAAAGTCCTTGTAGGTCATTCCCTGCGCCATGCCGCCGCTCGCTCCTTTCCTTTTGCGCGTTTGTCGCGTTTAACGCGCGTTTTCAGCGCGTCCGCGGCTTTCCGCGTGGGATTTTAGCCCCGCGCGCCGTCGGGCGTTACAGGGCGTTTTTTCGAGCAATCAAAAAACGCCCCGTTTGGAGCGTTTCTGCGATTTGATTGTCTTTTAGCGGAGACTCGGCAAAAGCCAGAGTTCATCCACATAATCGCCCATTTTCGTAGGCAAAACTGTTCCGGCTTTAATCTTTTCGATAAGGTCTTTGGACACCGTAAAGCTGATGACCTTGCTCTCGCTGCCATCCTGCATATCTGCAACCGCCCAATATTGAATCTCGTCGTACTGGTCTCCGCCGCCATCCTTGATGAAATTGACGACCGTGTAAAAGTTCTGATTAACCGTCATCTTCTTGGTTGCGCTCGACGTAATCTTGTACTTGAGCACGCAGATACCGTCCGTCTCCGTCAAATCCAGCAGCTCGCCATAGTCATTGAAGCCTTTCTTGTTTTCCGGCTCAGCGGTTGGTTCAGCCGTTGCTTCCGGCATTTGCGTCGGTTCGACCTCCGCCCTTTCCGGCGCGTCCGCCGTGTTGCCGTCCACCACAAGCTCTGTAAAACTCAGCCCCTCCGCATCCTCAAACACGGCGTGTACCGTATGCGTGGTTTTCTGTTTTTCCAGCTTGGCTGTAAACGAGCCGTCAATCGTGTAAACCGTGCGCTCGCGTTTCACATCAAAACCGAAAAGCGGCCCGCTGATGGTCTGCCCCGGATACATTTCTTCCAGCGCGCTGCTCAACAAGCCTTTCGCTTCCTTGGCTTTCTCCGATCCGGTCGTCGTTTGCTCCTTGTAGTAGGCGTTGGCCTCGTCTGCAAGCGCCTTGACTTCCTCAAGGGTCATGCTCTCATAATCCACCTGAGCCGGTTCGGCCATCGCCACACTCCCCACACACAACAGTGCGGCTACCCCGGCCGCAATCGCAATCTTCCGCATGATCTTTACCCTCCTTGGAACGCATTTTATTACCAACAGTATATCATCATTCCAATTTGGATTCAACCATTTCCGCGCGGATTCCATCTTCAAACCCATCGTCCAGCATTTTCTGCTCGCTGACAATCTGCGCAAGTTCGGAATCGCTGTCCTCATTGGGATGCCACTTGCGCATATAGCACTTCCGGCTGCGCGCCTGCTGGCTGACCTCCTGCAAATCAAGCGTCCGTTCCGCGTCCTCGTCGTCGGCGATGGGATAGCGATGGTCGATGCTCACGGTAAAGTCAAGCGCGGGCAGGCTGCCCGCGCCGTAAACGCCCGCCATCTTCACCAGCGCCTGCACCATCCACCTAAGCGCCGCGTCCCACTCGTTCCACTTTTCCTCGCACCTCGTCGTCAGCTCCCAGTACAAGGCTTTCATTGCCTTGCCGGATGCCGCAAAGCCCTTGAGCTGTTCAAGAGATACGTTCGGCACGGACAGCAGGCTGTACATGTCGTTCTTGTCCCGGTTCAGCGCATTCTCGATGCGTTCATTATAGGAAAACTGCGCTTCAAGGATTTTCGCATCGACCTGATGGTCGCTGCTGGGGTCTGTCTGTGCGTCGATGATTGCGCCTGGCGCAATCTTCACCCTGTCCATCGTTTCCTGATTCGCATCGCGGAAAACCCGCTGCGGGAACATATTGAATTTGAGCGCGTCGCGGTCGTCGCTTTTCAGCCGGTTATAGTCGTCTTGATTGTCCCAGAGGCGCTCCACGTCGCTCTTGCCCGTCATGTCGCCGGTCAAACCGTCGTTGATGATGACATAGACCGGGATGAAGTCAAGCCCCGTGTTCTCGTCGCTGTGGGTCTCGCTGATTGTCCGTCCCGTGCCGTCATACAACCCCTCGGTCAGATAGCAGCGCCCGTCCCGCAGCTCGTACTTCTGCCGCCAGATGCGCTGCTTGAGCCTGTCCGTGCTTTCATTCGTGTGGTAGAAGAAGATGACCTTCGTCAGCCTGTCCACGTCCTCCGGGTCGGTGTCGAAAACAAACTCCAAGCTGGGGCGAAACTGAATCCCCAGCCTGCCGCCGCGCCTGCCCGTGAGCTTGAGCGCAACGCGCTTGCCGATGAAGCAGTCCTTCGCCGCGTCCAGCAGCTTCTTGCTCCACTTCTGCTCTTCCAGCAGCGCGGTCAGCCAACTGCCGATGACGTCTGCGTTCGCCTGCGCCGCCTGATTGTCCTTTTCCTTGGGGACGATGTGCAGCTCAGGCTCCACGCCCATCATGTAGCGCGCTTCCTTACCGATCAGCTCCGCGATGATGTTCGTCACCTTGACGGTCGGCGTGTAATCCAGCCCCTTGGTTTCGACCTGCCATCTCTGCCCGTCGCCGTCGTACAGGCTGTAAAGCCGGATAATATCGTTGATATCCCGCGTCACCTGCTCGCCGAGCAGTCCGGCAAGTTCCTGCTTGATCCAGTCTGTGCTGTTAAGTTGATAAGGCTGCATCAGCGTCTCGCCCCCTTTCCGCTCACGTTGCTCGTGCGCTTGCTCCTGTAAATATGCTCACGGTTGCCATACGCCACCGCGTCGATGCTGTGGTCATCGCCGTCCGGGTATCGCTCGACCAGCGTGCCGCTCTTGTCCCGCGCGTACTCATACGCGGCAAACTCGCGCGCCGCATTCGGACATGTTATCGGGTCGATGACGATCTGGTCGAGGTCGCGCAGCCAGTCATAGCCCGCCTGCCGCGAATTCTTGCCCTTCGTTACGCCGGTAATATTGATGCCGTAGTCCGTCCGCAAATCGACGATGACCTGCTTTGCCGCGTTATCCGCGCGGATCAGCTCGCCGTGGCGCGCAATCTTCTTACATGCCGCCGCAATCTGCTTGGTCGTCATCTCGTTTTGATAGACCTCCTCGTAGATGTACAGCGTCCGCAGCTCGCCCGCCTCGTAGTAGGTCTTTTCGATGGCGTTCGGGTCAACATAGCCGAAGTCCATGCCGATGTTCGGCTTCAGCTCGAACCGCAGCCGGTCCTCCTTGGCAATCGGCTTGATGCGCAGCGCCTTGAAAACCGCGCCGCCCTCGCCGGTCGCAATGCCCAGATAGGTATGCTCATATGCGCGCGGGTTGCGCACTTTCAGCTCCTCCGCGCGCTTGATGAATGTCGGTCCGAGCCATGCGGCAGGGACCATCGTATAGTCGCTGTGATGAACGAAAACGCTCTTGCCGGGGTCTATTGCCCACTTGTTCACCCAGTTATTTGCGCTTTTCGGCGGGTTATAGGTGCAGACGCAGAGCGCAGCCTTGCCGCCGCGAATCGCGGAATCCAGCACGTTCTCAATTTCGCCCTCGCCTGCAAACTCGTCGAGTTCTTCAAACCAGACATATTTGAAATATTTTCCGAACGGCAGCTTGATGGATTTGATTTTCTTCGGCTCGTCCAAGCCCTTGAAAACAATCTTCTGCCCTGTCCGCTCATTGACGATCTCCATCGGGCTGACGGTCACTCTCCAGTGTTCGCCCAGCCCCAGCACGTCAATCGCCCACTGCATCTGCTCAAAGACACTGCCGCGCAATGTATCTCCAACCTTGCGCAGCACCAGCGCGCAGGCATCCTCGTCATGCTCCAGCCCCGCGCTGATGCCGAGGCTTGCCGTCGAGGATTTCATGCTGCCGCGTCCGCCGCCCAAGAGGGCTTTGGTATATTCGCCGGTGTTGTCGAGCAAAAGTCTTAGAACCCCGTCAAAGCACCGCGCGGTATTTTCATGCAGACGGCGGTCGATGGCTTCCAGCTCCCCTTCCGGGCGCTTGGTCTTGCCAATCAGCTTCTCCAGAACGTTTTCCCGCTTCGCCATCTTCTCACCGCCTTTCAGAAACGAGGGAACGATGGGGCTTTGCCCCAAACCCCACCAGAAACCTGAGGTTTCTGGACTTCCCACTTTATAAACTTGACATTGAACGCGCGCTTACAAAAAACTAAAAAGAGACAGTACGCCGCGTCCTGCGTACTGTCCAAACAAGGAGGTTTCCCAGACCGCCGCGCAGGTCATGCCCCGCTTTGGCGGATGAAGCCCGATGGAATTTCGGGCATAGCTTCGCCCTCCGGCTCTCGAATCGAGGCTGGCTGGCGTTGTCGGAGTACCGTCCGACTCGTCTGTTCGGGCTTTCCGGCGTGGGGAATCCTCGACCCGCCGCCTTTCAGCCCTGCTTATCGTCCGTTTGTTCAAATACTGCGTGCATCGTTACTTCGCGCATGCCGCCCGGCAGGTCAAGCGCGACCGTAATCACGCCCTGCCTCGCGTCTGCGCAGGTGATCGTATGCGTCACTTCCAGCAGCGGTCCGCCGACCACTTCGGTCACGCCGTTTTGCCGGACTACCTGCGTCCCCTGTACGCCGTGCCAGTATAGCGCCATGACCGCCATCATCTGCTCCTCCGGGATTGCCTCGTAAGGTTCGCCGAGGATGCGCAGCACACCGCGCAAATGCCGCAGCCTCTGCCACATGTCGGCGTTCATAACGCAGCCGACGAACACATAGCCCGGCATGAGGATGCGCTCGCGCTCCTGTCCGCGTGTCGTGTAATGCTCGACCGGCAGCAGGCTGTCCGCGTCGCCCAGTCCGTAGACCGCCAGTGCCACGCCGCGCTCCTCGCCGGTGCGCACATGCAGTGCGAACCACTCGCGCCCCTGATGATCTCTGTATTCACGTTTCACTGGCTTCCACCACCTTTTCCGCCGCCGTCAGGCTGGCTTTTTCAAGCTGCCCCAGCAGTTCCGGGTTATGCCGCACCTGCTCGGTCAGCTCCGCCATCAGCGCACGACGCACGGTTTCCACGTCCTTCGCGTAGGCACGCACCATGCGCTCTTTATAGACGGCGTTGCGCTGGTTCTTGAGCACCAGCTCGATCAGCTTGGGCAGGGGGATTTCCCCATAATCCTCTGCTGACGCATCGGAAAGCACCTGAATCAGGTTGTCCATGACCAGCGCGTTCGCCGCGTCGGAAAGCTCAAGCCCCCGATTTTCCTGCATCGCCGTAATAATCGCGTTCGCGTTTTCGCGGGCGTATTGCAGCCGCATCGCTGCCCGCCCTGTGCGCTGGGCGTATCGCCCGATGGCGCTTTTGCTGATGGGGTAGCCGCTGTCCGTCGCCCAGTCCGCAATCTCCTTGTAGCTGACAGTCTTATCCAGCAGCATACTTTCTACCTGAACACGGATGTCGTCCGGCAGCTCGTCCATGCGGCTGACGATCCGCGTGCGCTCCCGCTTGCGTCCCATCTCTTACTGGCGCATCGGGTCGCCGAAAGCCACGCCCTCGTCGTCGAGCGTGCCTTCCATCAGGTCAATGCCCTTAGCGGTCAGGCGGACGAGCGCCTCCCTCGGCGGGTCCTGTACGAGGCTGAGAACCTCGTCGCCCAAATAGCATTTGACATAGCCCTTATCCGCCAGATAGTAAATGTGCGAGCCGATCTCGTTCGCCGCCTGCGGATCGTCCTGCATGAGTGCGTATTCCAGCGTCCTCTGCATGACTGCCGCGCGCGGGTTCCCGAACAGCAGCGTCAGCACCGCGCCGCGCGCACACTTACGTCTGGCGATTGCCATCTTATCCATCTTACCTTCCCTCCTTTTCCATGAGCAGTGTAATAATCTGGTCCAGCTTCTGGTTCTGCTGTGCGTTCGAGCGGATGAAGTCCTCGCGCAGCGTATACAGGAACGGCATCTGGTTAATCGCGTTGTTCAGCTTATCCTCCACCTCGGTGATACGCTTATCCTGTTCCTTGTCCCGTGCGTCCTTCTTATCCATCCCGCGTTTGACGAAAAACGTGAGCGCACTAATCAGCAAACCGATGGCTCCCGTAACCGCCCAGAAAACATATTCCTCCACTCTTTCCACCCCAATCAAAAAAGCCGCAGCCTTTCGGTTGCAGCCATTGTAGCATAGTTTTCTGCGCCAGTCCTTTGACGTACTTATTACACGCACGTGTTAGAGATTTTGGGGTTCAGCCGTCAAAAAGGCTGGTCTGCCCTCGGATTTCTCCGCGTTCGTCAATCGACGCGATGCGTTTGACCCAGCTTTCGCTGACATCATATTTGAGTGCCAGTGCCCGCGTATTTGTCCCGTCATATTCCTGTCGGATGCGGCGGTCGCGGATGTTTCGCAGCAGGCTGTCCAGCTTGGGAACATAGATAATCATGCCGCTGTATGATTCGACCAGTGTCAGCATGTTCTCCGTTCCCAGCAGCTCCGCCAGATCGAGCATCGTCGCGTTTGTAATGTCCTCCGGCTTCACGTCGTGCGCCCAGCTTGGAATCATCCGCCGCCCTCCTTTACGCCTTTCGCTCCGCCCGGTCGCCGTCGCGCATCGCAGTCAGCCCGTCGATGACGACGCTCGCCTGCTGCGGAGTCAGGAATCGCACGTCGTCCGCCTTGCACATGCGCCGGATATACCCGCGCAGTCGTTCCGGCTGGTCATTCCAGCCCAATTCGCAGGTCAGCCGGAATATCTTCCGCTGCTGGGCTTCCGTCGCCCGCCCCGCGCCGCCGCCCACCTTGATTGCAGGTTGACCGCAGCGCATCTTTAGCTCCTCAATCATCCGCCCGGCTTCCCTGCCGGACAGGGTGCGCAGGCTGTCCGTGCCGCTGATGCGGTACGCCATACCGTGCAGATCCTCCATGTCCATCCCCAGCTTTCGGCTCAACGCGAAGATGGCTTTAAGCTGGGCACTCGTTACTTTCAGCGCCATACCCGCCGCCTCCTTATTGCTGCCCCAGTGCTTCTTCATCCACGTCATAGCCGAAAACATCCTCGACCTCCAGCTTCGCACCGACCTCGGCAATCTCGCCCGCGCTGTACTTTTTCAGCGCGTCCTTGTCGATCTTCGGCTCCGGGTAGACCACGCACTCCTTCATCCCTCGCCGCAGCAGTTCTTCGATGATGGTCTTGACCTTCTCTACGCCGCGCGGCAGGGTCAGGCGGGTGCTCTGTCTGAACCCGACCTTGCCAAACGTGAGCGTCCGGCTCTTGGCTTTGCCGAGGTCTGCCCGGTGCAGCATCGCGAACTCGCGCAGCGCCTGTTCGAGCATCGCAATGTGATCCTTGATGGGTCTGCCCTTCGCTTCCGCGTCCGCCTTGGCATCGGCGATGCGCTCGTTCATCACGTTTTCGATGGCTGCCAAATCGCGTCGGTCCTCGCCAATCTGCCGCAGCGCGTCGTCCGCCTGCTGCCAGTTTTCCAGCTGGAGCGCGCAGATCACTTTCCTTCTTGCCATGTTGTGCCTCACTTTCTAAGTCGTAAGTCCTCCCCGTAAAAGCGGATTGCCGTCGTGCGGGATACGTCCATCAATCGGGATGCGACGCGCTGCTCGTACATGCCCTCCATCCTTTCCGGGTTCAGGTTTGTGCTGATAATGGTGTGTCGGTCGTTCATGTTGCGCTCGTTGATGACCTGAAACAGATAGCCGCTCGTGTTCTTCGTCTGCGGCTCCGTTCCCAAGTCATCAATAAAGAGCAGGTCGCAGTCCATCACGCCCTCCACGGCGCGCGCCTCGCTGCCGTCAAACTGATTCTTGCGCATGATTTCGCAGAGCCTGTACGCCGTCACCCGGCGCACCAGATAGGCTCGTTCCATGATGCGCTGCGCGATGCAGTCGGCGACGAAGGTCTTGCCCAGCCCCGCCGCGCCGAAGAAAATCAGATTCGGCTTTTCGTTGTCTGGGAAATCCTCCGCGTATCTCTGCGCCGCCCGCAAGATCAGCCGCATGTGGTCGCGCTGGCTGCGCTTTTCGCCGGGAATCGGAATATCCGGGAAAACATTCAGGTCGAACTGCGCAAAGCTGTGCCTGCCCAGCCCGCCCTTGTGTTCTCCGGCGTTCTCCGCGTCCATGATGCACTGCTTCATGCAGGCGCAAAGCTCATGCACCGGTTCGCCGACATAGCCGGTATCCCGGCAGATCGGGCAGCGGTAGATGGGCTGCAAATAATCCTCCGGGTATCCGGCTTTCGCCAGCTCGGCGCGAATCCTGCCGTTCAACTCGCGCATCTCGCCTTGCAAGTTCTCCGCGTCCACGGCGCGCCCTTGCAGCGCCGCGCGGATGGAGCCGGTCAGACGGTCGCGCCGTTCGTCCAGCAGCACCGCGATAGTCGGGAAGCCTTGACGGATTTCCCGCTCGCGCCGCTGTCCTTCCCGCTGGTTCTCCGTTCGGATCTTCTCATACTCGCCCAGCAGACGCTTGATTGTGCTCGATGTATCCATGTTCACCTCCTTGACCATAAGCGCCGCGCCTCCACGCGGGAGGCGCACCCGGCTTGCACGGGTCATAGCTTATCTTGCGATAAGCCGGGTCTGGCGGTCTGTCGTTCATTGTCCCATCTGCCTCGTCGCTTCCGCCAGCGTACTGCCTCGCGGCTGGAAGCGGAAACCGTATTTCTTGTAAAACTCGGCGGCTCCCAGCTTGAGCCAGTCCTTCGCCGCCGCTACGGCGTTGAGCTTGCGCACCATGCGCCCTTCCTCGTCGCGGACGATGAGCAGCCCGCCGTTTTGCTTGACCGTCAACATCCTTACACCCCCTTCTTAGCCCTGCAATTTGTAGCACTTCGCGCCAGCGAGAATCTCCTGCGTGACCGTGCCGCCCGCCGCCGCTTCAAGGCACATGCCAAAGATTTCGATGAAGTTGCCCATGCCGCCGTGTCTGGTATCGGTCGCGATCAGCGTCAGCTCCGCCGCCACGCGCGGCTCCACGTCGTACTGCGCGAGGATGGCGCGCACTTCGTCGGGCTTGATGCCGGTCAGCTTGATTTCGTATTTGCGCCGGTAAAGCTGGGACAGGTTCGACCGTCCGCTTCCGTGGGTCAGGATTTCCTCCAGTCTCGGCGGTCCGACCAGCACGATGGGCGTGTTCGTTTCGTCCCAGAGCTGGCGGATAATCTCGAATTTCTTCACGTCCCAGCCGTACAGGTGGTCGGCTTCATCGAAAATCAGCATCGTGTCGCGATTCGCCGCCAGCTCGCGCTGGATGCGGCGCACCCGCTCGTCGTTGCTGCCGCTGGCGCTCACGCCGATGCTTTCCGCGATGCTGTCCAGCAGGTCGCGCATCCGCATCGTAGAGCGGCAGACGATGACATGCACATCCGGCACGCGCTTGGCGAACTCGCGGATGACCGTCGTTTTGCCGATGCCCGGATATCCGACCATGACGCACATCTTCCGGTTGTCCCGCGTCCATTCCAGCAAGCCAAGCGCCTCGGTGAACTCGTGGGTCTGGTACAGTTCGATACTGCGCTTGAAGGTCTGCGGCGCGGGAGCGGGCGTTTCCTCAACCGCGCCCGTTTCGATGGCTTCTTCCTGTGCCTGACGCTCGATATCGCTGACCCAATCCTCCAGAATCTTCTGCTGCTCCGGCTTGATGCGGATGTTGCCGTTGGCGAACATGCTGATCATGCTGCGGCTTACGCCGGTCGCCGCGCTGATCTGCGCGAAGTTGTAGCGGTAGGTCGTCCCGCCGATGACCACACCCTTATCCCGCAGGGCGTTGATGCGTTCTTCCAGCGACGGCGCGCGCCGTGCCATAATCTCTCTTGCTTCCATCTGTGTTTCCTCCTTGCTTACTCGTTGGATGCCCGATTGTCCCGCGCTCTGCGCAGGCGGGTAAATGTCACCACATCGCCGACCGTTACGCCGCGCATACCCTCGCGCATCCCGGCTTCGTACCCGTCGCACCAGCTTGCTTCAAGCTGGCGCTTCAATTCAAGGCGATTCAGGCAGTCCGTCTTGTTGTCCAGCTCAAGGCGCATCGCTTCGTTATAACGCCGCGCCTCGTCCATGTTCCGCGCCGCAATTTTGCGCTCGCTGTCCTGTACGCCCTTGAGCGATTTATAGTAGCTGACGATCAAGCCGCCGCCCGCCGTCATGCCTGCGCCAAACAGTGCAAGCCCCATCAACGCATCCATTTGAAAACCTCCTTTGTTCAGCTAAAGCTGTGAGCGTCGCGCCCCCTTTCGGGGACGATCCCGGCTTTCACGGGATTGGACCTTGGGCTTTACGCCTCGTAGATATCTTTGATTGCCTCATACAGCTCTCCGTTTGTGAAACGCTGCCCGGCTTTCTCCTCCTCGAACTCCATGCGTCTGACCGCCAGCAGCACAACTTTCGCCGCTCCAACCGCTTCTTGGCTGTACACGATTGCCCCCGGTCTGCTGTAATCCTGTTTTTCCAGCATTTCCAGCAGCGCCCAGTGCAGGTACAGGTTCAAAGTGTAGCCAGCCTGTTTTTTGAGGGCTTCTTTTGCCCGCTCCGCAAACACTTTGCGGTTCAACGGCTTTTTCTTCGGCGGCAAAATTCCCCGTTCGCGCAAGTCCTTCCGAATTTTCGCGCGTTCCTTTTTCTCTCTTGCCGTCATCGGTTTCGCCTTTTTCTTCTTTTCCATGCTTCCTCCCGTTTTGTGACACTTAACGCGCGCTTTGTTTGAGTAGCTTTTCGCCGTTCGCGGCAATCATGCTGCGCACCGCGTTTTCGCCTGCGGATGCAGCCTTGCGCCGCCCCGCCGCCTTGTCCGCTACCTGCTGCTTGGCTTTGCCCGCCCGCGCCGCTTCCAGCGACGTGACCGTCGCCATGCGCTGGCGCTGTTCGTCAATCTCTTCGGCGTATGCCTCTCTGGTAATCCGTTTCGTGGATTGCCGGATATACGCCAGCCTGTCCGTGACCTTCCGCTGCTGCCGCTTCTGGTCTGCCATGTGCGCCGCCACCCTTTCCTCGTCCGGGTCGATCAACGCCATCAGCTCGACCGGCTCTGCCTCGCAGACGAAGTGTCCGCCACTGAAAACCGACACGCTGGGGTTGTAGCCCCGGTTGTAGTAGATCGTGACCTGTTCCTTGATGATATCCGCCATTTCGGGATGCCAGAAAAGCTGGTTGTTGAGCCGCACGCCCTGCGTCGTGACCACGCGCTTCACGCTCTGGCTCTTGAAGATCGCCATCGTCGCCCAATCCGGCGTATCGCTGCGCGCCTTTTCCGCTTGGCGATACCGCTGGTCAGGGGAAAGCCCGTCCTCGCCGATGTGGTTTTCGTACTTGGGCAGCAGCTTCTCCGCGAAGCACTTGGCAAAGGTCTCAAAGGTCATCAGCTCGCCGCGGTCCTTCATCCTGCGGAGAATGCGCCCGTTATCTTCGGGTCTTTCCTCCGGCGAATCGCCGCACCAGCCGGGGAACTCGCGGACAAAATCTTCCAGTGTGCCGAAGGCGCGTTCCACGTCCTTCGACCAGCCGCGATACGGCAGCGCATGGTGTACGCCCACGCCCAGCGCCCGAAGCAAGCCTTCCTTTTCGGAAAATTCAGCGTTCAGGCAGCCCAGATCGGTTTCCACCAGCGTTTCGCCCTCGAACCGATGGCTGCGGTAATCCTTGCCGTTGTCGATGTAGATGTAGCGCGGCAAGCCGTGAACATCGCTGCCCTTCGTATACACCGCCGCCCGGCAGAAGCTGTCGGCAACCGTGTCGCTGTTCGGCTCCAACGTCAGCTCCCAGCCGACGAATTTCTTGGAACAAGCGTCCATCCAAGCCGTCATCCACGGGCGCACCAGATTGTCGTTCTCGTCCAGCACAAACAGGTCGATCTTGTGATGGTCGCCGAACCAGACTTCGTTGGTCATCGTCGGTTTGCTTCGCTTGGTTTTCTGCATGTACGCCGCTTCCCAAGCCCGCTTGCCGTAACGGGCGAAGGTCATCTGCGCCTTATCCATCGTTTCCACGATGCGGTTGACCGCGTGACGATTCGCCGGAATCATCATCGAGCCGCTTGCCATGGTGCAGATCGGGTATTTCTCCCTGTCTGCCGTTTTGAGCGCCCGCCGCGCGTCCGATCCGTCGCAGTACACGCAGCAGTTGCAGGCGTTTTCGCCGTATTCCGCAGCCCGTTCCCGCAGGCGCTCCAGCACCAGCGTCTGCGGAAACTTCCGATTGTCGCACATCTGCGCCTCGATGAAGTCCCGCGCCAACTGGCAGCACGTCCGGCTCTGCCCCTTGTCCCTGCGCTCCACCTTGTCCATGATCGCCGCCAGCCCGCGCTCCTTGTATGCCGCGTGCCAACGCCGCAGCGTCCGGCTCGTCACACCCAGCGTCCCCGCCAGCGCGTCCATCGCCGCCGTCCTGCCCCGCTCGCCGCTGTTCAGGATGCCGTCCAGCGCCATCACCGCCTGCTGGCGGTTCGCCAGCTCGGTCAGCCCTTCCTCGCCGAAGGCTTCCTTGTACGTCGCAAGGTCTGCGGCAGAAACTTGGGTGGATAGCCCGCTCTGGCTCTCGTACCAGAGGAGCCGTCCTTGGGTATCGAGCTGCTGAAGCACATCTTCAAGAAGTATGCTATTCGCTGTCCCCTCTGCGCCGCCTTTGGTTGTCGGCGTTGCCACCGCTTGAAGCCTACCGCCTTTTATCTGGCGATTGACGCTTCTTCGGGTTATGCCAATTAACTGAGCAGCCGTTTCGCTGCTGATGTATCGCCTTTCTTCCATCTTTACACCGCCTCTTCCAATGCCTCCAACACTTTGGAAGCGCGGATTCCCAGCGATTTAGCGATTGCTTTGATAACCGTCGCGCTGGGATTCTTTCGATCTCCACGTTCAAGCGCACAAATGTACGCTTGAGAAACGCCAACCTGTTCCGCCAGCTTCTTCTGGGAGATCTTCTTCGTCTTTCTCAGTTCCATCAGTGTCACTTTGCTCACCCTCTTAATTAACTGTCGGTGTTACTTTTTTTCTTAATTATATGTCTGTTAGTAAATTTTGTCAATAAAAAAAATTACTGACAGCAAATTTTTACATTTACCGTCGGTTTACTCTTGATTTTTTTCTCTTTTTATTTCATAATTATCACTGGCAGTTATAATCTTGTATAGGAGGTGATCTCTTGGATATCGGAGTTCGGCTTGCTTTCCTCTTGAAGGAGAAGCATATTACACAGAAGTCCCTTGCCGCACGGTCCGGCTTGACTCCCTCCTATATCAATCAGATTTGCAACGGAAAGAAAGTCCCTACGCTTGATGCGCTCGAAAGCCTTTGCAGCGCTCTTTCGATTTCTGTCGGTGATTTCTTCTCGGATGAAAACGAAGCTGCACCTGCCCGCTTAACCACAGTTGAACACCAGTTAATCGAGAATTTCCGTTCACTCTATAACTATGAGCAGGATTTCTTTTTCGATATGGTAAAGAATCTTCGTCAGAAGCACCGCCAGACGCTTAACACCACGCCTGATTCTGTTTGGCGCAATGCTGATGGTGCTTCCGCCGCAGGAACTCCCCTTTTTGATTCAACCATAGAACACCGAGTTCATGTCAGCCCGCGATTCAGTGATCCTGAGCGCTTCTTGCTCATTGAAGTACGCGGGAACAGCATGGAACCCGATATTTCCGATGGGGATTTCGTTGTAGTAGCCCGTTATACCCAAGCCGAGCAAGGAAACATCGCCCTTGTTCATTTGGAAGCAGATAATCCAGACGGCGAGTACACCATCAAAAAATTCTATCATTACGGCGACCATGCCGAGCTACGCTCAATCAATCCAGAATGTCCGACGATGGTATATCCTATTGCGTCAGTCATCTCTGCTGAAAAGGTCGTCGATATCATCACGCCTGATTGAATCAATAATTATTCATCCTATGCATAAATATTCATTTCGGCTTTTCCTTCGCTTAAAACTCCGTTCAAAATGGGGTTTTTCTTTATATTACACGATTTTCTTCTGTTCTTACCCGCTGTCCTCAATGCGTCCCCAAGTCCCCAATACGCCGCGTTTTGCACAAGCTCCGTCTGTTGGCGCTTTTTCTTTACTCCTGCACAATAAAACGCGCGTTTAACGCCGTTTGACGCTCGGCGTTCAAAACCCACCAAAACAGAAAAAAAGCAGCCGTTTCCGACTGCTCTCCGCTCCCATGTGACACAGAACGCGCGCATGGTTGTTTTTATATATTTATTTTATATTTATCTCTTTGAGTTCCGATAATACCACGGTTTTCCCGTCCTTTCCCGTGTTATCCCGCTCTTTCCCGTATACGCCCCTTTGTGACATAGAATGTGCTCCTCCACACTCTTATTCGTCGTCGTCCTCTTCGTCATCATCGTATTCGTCTTCTTCATCCTCGTCGTCATCCGCATCGTCTTCGTTCTGCTTTTTCTTGTAGATGACGGAGGAAATCAGGATGCTCAATTCATACAGGCCGATCATCGGCACGGCAACCATGAACTGAGAAACGACGTCCGGCGGCGTGATAATCGCCGCGATCACAAAGATCACCGGGATGGCGTAGCGGCGCACCTTGCGCAGAATATCCGGCGTGAGAATGCCCAGCTTGGTCAGCACAAAGGCGAGCATCGGCTCTTCAAACACAACGCCGAAGGTCAGAAGCATGCCGATCATGAAATCCAGATAGCTGGCCACGGAGATGGCCGAGTTGATGAAATCCGACGTGCTGAAATTGACCAGGAACTGAATCATGAACGGCAGGGCGACCATGTAGCTGAACAGCGCGCCCAGACAGAAGAAGAAGAAGCCGCCCAGCAGTGCGGGCTTGATCGCCCGCTTTTCTTTTCGGGTGAGCGCCGGCGCGACAAAGCCCCAGATTTCAAAGACCAGCAGCGGCGAAACCACCACGATCGCCAGCACCAGCGCCAGCTTGAAATACGAGGTGAGCAATTCCGACGGGGACAGATACACGTATTGGAAACCCGCGTCCAAACCCATTTGCAGCATGGCGTTGGCCAGCGGCTTGATGATGGCAAAGCACGCGATAAACGCCACCACCAGCGCGGTTACGCTCAGCGCGATGCGATTGCGGATTTCGCGCAGGTGGCCCACCAGCGACATGTTGGCCTGATCGTTTTTCGCGCTCATCTCATTTCACCGTCCGTTTCGTTGTTTGCAGAAGAGATGCTTCCCTCGCTCGGAGAGAAGCATCCGTATCCCGTTTTTTAATCAGGCGTCCTCTTCCTCGTCGTCCTCATCGTCGGCCTTCTTGTCGACAGTCTTTTTCTTCTTTTTCTTCACGACGACCTCTTCCTCGTCGTCGTCCTCATCGTCGTCCGCGCCGTCGCTCATGCCCTTACGGAAGCTGCCCAGCGTCTTGCCCAACGAGCGGCCCAGCTTCGGCAGCGCTTTCGGCCCAAAGATAATCAACACAATCGCGAGCACAACCAGCAATTCGGTCGTTCCAATCTTACCCATAAAAAAGTTCCTCCTTTATTCGGCGTCAGCGCTCTGCTGAGCGTCGTTTGCTTCGCTTTGTCTTTCGGCTTCCGCGCCGTTCTCCGGCTGCGTTTCTTCAGCCTCCGCTTTGTCTTCCGACCCGCCCGCCTTCATTTCGTTCTTCGGCGGTTCAGGCTCGTCGTCCGTCTCGTCCGTTTCCGGCTCGACAGGCTTTTTCTTCTTTTTCTTTTTGGGGTTCAGCTTATCGTCCGCTTCTTCTTTCGTCCTGCTGATTTCGTCGTCCGCGTCCTTAAATGCCTTGCGCATGGTCTTCTGCGCGTCCGCGATTTCATCGGTCACCTCGCGAAATTCATCGCTGGCCTCGCGCAGATCGCTCGTCGCGTCGTTCATGTATTTTTTGAACGAGCCGACCGCCTTGCCCAGCGTGCGCGCCGCTTTGGGCAAGCGCTCCGGGCCGATGGCAAGCATCGCGACAATCAGGATGACAATCAGCTCCATCGAACCGATTTTCGCCATTCGTGAATCCTCCCGACTTCGTTTGCTTTGTAATTTTTTACAAAGCCTTTTTGTGCTGCAAGCAGTATACCATATTCATACGGTCAATTCAAGCCGTTTTGTGAATTTTTTTGCGATTCTTTTCGCATTCCGGCGCGCCTTTTCGTTTGTAAGATTTTACACATCATGCACGCCCGTATCCGGCAGCGCCAGCATTTTATAGGTGCACATCATCCTGAACCGCTTGCTTCCGTCCGGCGGTTCCCCGATGACGGCGTTCATCTTGCGCACCTGGTATTCCAGCGTGTTGCGGTGAATGCCCAGCTGCTGCGCGGCTTTTTTGAGATCCATAAAGTTGAGCAGATACGCATACAGCGCCCGCGAGAGCGCCGAGCCGCGCGTCGCGTCCTCATCCATCACGCGGATCACATCTTCGCACAGATACGGCGCGAGGGATATCTTTCGTTCCAGCGCCATAAAGAACAGCGTAGAGCCCATGTCGCGCATCTCCATCATCTGCGTGCCCGCCGCCAGCAGCGCAAGGCGGCACAGGCGCAGCCGCGCGTTCAACCGCTCCATGGCAAACGGCTGTGAAATCACCAGTCCCGCACGCGCCGCCTCGCAAAGCGGCCCCGCCGCCTTGGCAAACGCGTCGATTTCTTCCGGCGGAAGCGCCAAAAACAGCGTTTCTTCGTCAAACGCCGCAACCGGCTTCTGCGGCAGGGCGCAGAGCACCAGCGTCAGTTCCATGCGCTTTTCGTCGCCCATGTTTCCCACGCCGACTGCCGCGACGGCCAGCTTAAAACGCCCGCCGCACGGCGCTTCCGCCCCGCCTGTGCGTTCTGTAAAGCGCCAAAGCGCCGCGCGCACCGCGCTGCTGTCAAATGGTTCCGTCGACTCGGGCTGCACTTCGCCGCCAATTCCATCCCTGAGCCAGAGGGAAAACAGCAGTTCAAAGCAGGTGTTCATATCGCCGAGATTCAAGGCGAAGCGCGCTTCAATCCGGCGCATGCGATAGGCCAGCGTATTGCGGTGTATGCCCATCGTCTCCGCCGCGCGGCGCAGATTCAGTCCGCTGCTCAGATACGCGTGCAGGCTGCGCACATACTGCGCTTCCCCCTGCTCATCCAGCCGCGCAAGGCCTTCAATCGCCGCGTCGCAGAAATCTTCCGCGCAAAACCCCTGCGCCTCAAGCGCCGTTTTCGCCGTGCGCAGAAGCGCCGCTTCGCCGTAAGTCTCCATGTCATACAGCGTGCGTCCGGGCGTAAGCGCTCTGCCCGTTTCCAGCGCAATGCGCGCTTTGGTCAGGCATCCGCGTGCGGAAGCGGCCAGCGCAAACGGCCCGCTCATCCCCGCGCAAAGCCCGTTTTCCCGCAGAATCCGCTCAATTTCCATGCGCCACGCTTCGCTCTGCGCCTCGTCAAAGAGCAGCGCGGTCTCTCCGTTTTCCACGTAACGCGAAAAGGGCTTCTTTTCCAGAAGCCCTGAAAGATTTTGCCCCGCGCTTTCCACGCACAGGCAGCAGATCGCCCGCCGCTCAGGCTGCGCGAGCAGCGCCAAATCGGGATGAATATCGTTCACTGCCCGCGCCCCCTTCGCTTACACCCGCGTTTTGATCTGAGAAAGCACCTCTTCGCCATTGACGAAAACGGCCTTCGTGTGGCACTGGATATCGCGAAGCGGATTTCCGTCGAAAATCGCAATATCCGCGTCCTTGCCAGCTTCAAGCGAGCCGACGCGGCTGTCGATACCCACGACATGCGCCGGATTGATGGTGATCGCGCGCCATGCGGATTCCTCCTTCATGCCCGCCTTCACGGCCAGACCCGCGCACAGCGGCAGGTAATACAGCGGAATGACCGGCGCGTCTGTGATGATGCAGACCTCCAGCCCGGCGTTATCCAGAACGCCCGCGGTCGCAAAACTCTTTTCCTTCAATTCCTGCTTGGATTTGGAGCCGAACGACGGGCCGACCAGCACGGGCTTGCCCGCCTGCACCAGATGATTCACAATCAGATGGCCTTCGGTCACGTGGTCGAGCGTGATATCCACGTCAAATTCTTTCGCGATGCGCAGCGCGGTCAGAATATCGTCCGCGCGGTGCGCGTGCGCCTTGAGCGGAATCTCCCTGCGGATGACCGGGAGCAGCGCTTCCAGCTGCATATCAAACGGGCGGGTCTTGGTTTCGTCCTTCTCCGCCGCCTCGACTTCCTTCGCGTAGCGCTGCGCCTTGAAGAGCATCTCGCGCAGCTGCGCCGCGACGGCCATGCGCGTGACCGGCGCTTTGCGGCCGTTCTGGCCATATGCGCCCTTCGGATTCTCGCCGAACGCGCACTTCATCGCCGCCGGATACTTGAGAATCATATCGTCGATGCAGTCGCCGTAGAGCTTCATCGCCACAAACGAGCCGCCCAGCACATTTGCCGAGCCGGGGCCCGTCACCGCCGTCGTCACGCCGCCGCCGATGGCGTTTCCGAAAGCCTCGTCCATCGGATTGATGCCGTCGATGGCGCGGATTTCCGGCGTAACCGGACTGGAATACTCGTTGGTGTCGTTGCCTTCCCAGCGCGTCGCTTCCTCGTGAATGCCGATGTGGCAGTGCGCGTCAACGAAGCCCGGCGAGACGATGCAGCCCGCCGCGTCGATGATCTCCGTGCCCGCCGGAACGTCGAGATTCTGCCCCACCGCGACGATTTTGCCGCCGTCGATGAGCACCTGTCCGTTTGGAATGTCGCCGCTTGTAATGGTCTTGATCAGACCGCCCTGAATGAGTTTCATATGCTTTTTCTCCTTTTCGGATGTTTTTGCCTTATCGTGTAAAGCGAATATCCACCACTGAAATATCCGCGTCCGTGCCGATGCGCATATCCGGCCCGTAAACGCCCACGCCGGAGGTGACGACGCTGGTCATCCCGCCCACCTTTTTGAGACCCGCAGGATTTTCCCACGCGGTTCGAATGGCGATATTCAGCGGGAAAAACTGGCCGTCGTGCGTATGGCCGCAGAGCATCACATCCACGCCCGCATCGGCGTTCTGTTTAAGAAAGCGCGGCTCATGTTCCAGCGAAATAACGAGCTTATCCGTGCCGATATCCGCCATCAATCCCGCAAGGCTCATGCGCTCGTGCGTGCCGTCGCCCGCGTTTTCGTAATCCTTGCGGCCGATGACGTAAAAGCTGTCGTCAATCAGCCGCGCTTCGTCCTCCAGCATGATGATACCGCTGTCGCGCACAAACCGCTCCATCTGCCCGCTGCGCTGGGTGTTTTCCAGCTTTTTGGTGCTGAACCCGCTGAAGAGGCGCTCCGCCACGTCGTGGTTGCCCCAGCAGGCATACACGCCCAGCCTGCTTTTCATCGACCGGAGCGAAGCTTTCACCGACTCCGGATCGTCGATTCCGTCCACGGTGTTATCAAAGATATCGCCCGCGATGAGAACGATATCCGCGTTCTGCGCGTTGACCTTTTCGACCATGTCCTCGATGCGTTTCGCGCCGACGCTGTATCCCAGATGCAGATCCGCGATGAGCACCACGCGCAGGCTTTCGCGCCCGCCGCCATCCTTGGCGACCTCGGCGTCATAGCGTTTCACGGTCAGCTCGGACGCGTGATGAATGCCCAAAATGCAGGTTAAAATGATGCCGAACCACACCGCGCCGCCGAAAATCAGCTTGGGGTTGCCCCTCCGCGCGGTCAGCTTCTCCGTGCGATGAAACCGTTTGGAAAGCCGCGCCAGCACCTCGATGAGCGCATAGGCCGAAAACAGATAGATAAAAATGCCGTAAAACCCGAAAGAGACGCGCATAATCGCCTTTCTCAGCGTTCCTTCCGGCAGAATATACCCCAGCGGCATGCCCATCGCGAAGACGGAATACACGCCCGCCGTCAGCAGCGAAACGAGTTTCGCCACGCGTTCGGGCAGGTTGCGGTGCAGAAAAATCGATGTGCGCGCGGCGACGTAGGCGTTGGCCGCCAGATACGCCGCCAGCACGAAAAATGCGCTGATCCGCATTAAACAAATGCCTCCCCGTCAGGCGAAACGCGGGCGTCGTTCACTTTATAGACCACCTCGTCCGTAATGCCCTCGCCTTCGTTGGGATAAAAATGGGAATAAACCTGATCCACGCAGAAGAGCGCGACCAGCGCGACGCACAACGCAATCAGCGCGCTTCTCTTGACCTTGTGCAGCAGGTTGTCAAACAGCGGCGCAACGCCGTAGACAACCGCCATGCCGCCCAGGCCGAACACCAGCAGGCCCTCCGCGCAGATCCGCCCGTGCAGGTTGAGGAAATACCCCGCATAATCCCACCAGCGGCGGTCGTATACGGTTTCCAGATAGTACGCGGTGAAATACTCGACGATGCCGCAGACGACGATCGTCGCGATAAACTCCAGCCACGGCCTGTCGCGCAGCTTATAGAGCGCCAGCAGAACCAGCACGCCGCCCGTGCCATAAATCGGCAGCCACGGCCCGTGGAGCACGCCGCGGTTGACAAACGTACCCGCCGTCACCAAATGCAGCACGACCTCCCAGCACCAGCCGATGGTCGAGAACAGGAAGAACAGCAGCACCAGCGTCGTCACCGGATATTTGCGCGTAAACAGGGCGGGTTCTCTATCTTTGTGCTCATACTGCAAAAGCGGGCTGAGCCGAATCGGGTAGGAAAGCCCCTGCTCGCAGCGTCGCATGTAGCGCAGACGGTATTCGCGATCCTGAATCTTTTCGCGCGCGACATCCTGTGGGTTGACAAACAGGGTCACGCCCAGATATTCGCCAAAGAAGCGGGAAACCCTGTTGCCGTAAACGCGTTCGGGCAGCTTTTCCACCGGCTTCCCCAAATCGTTGTAGGCGCGGCGGAGCGTCTTGGCCGTCGCCCGCTCAAATAGATAGGTATCGCGCAGCGCTTCGGCCTCGCCTTCCGCCTTCACCTGCGCGCGCACGGCGGCGTAGAACTCGCACCGCGTGGCCGTGATGTAGGCGCTGGCGTAAAACAAATCCGTCAGGCCGAACGTCGCCATCGACAGCAGATGCCACGGCACAAAGGAAAGCTCCATCAAAAAGCACTCCCACTTGTGGCCGTTCATCATCTTCCGGGAGAGCGCAATCGCGTCTTTACCCTTCATCGTCGGGTTTTCCGCCAGAATGAAGCTGCAAAGATAATACGAAAACGTCTTGATCACGCCGCCGACAATCGTCAGCCACCACAGCGCCAGCTGAACCGCCGCGCGCAGCTGCGCCAGCGACGTGCGCCCCCAACAGTGCGCGCTGTGCAGATAGAGCGCGCGATACGGCGGCACTTCCTCATAGACGCGCATCTCCATGAACAGACGGCGCAGAATGACGGCGAACGTGTTCGTGATCAACACCCAGTATATCGCCGAAACCAAACTGCTCACCGCAATGGCAATCGTCTGCCCCCATTCGCTCGAACCCGCCAGCGACATGACGGTGTTGTTCACAATATCCTGAAGCGAACCGTCGGCGATTTTGTTCACCGCCAGTGCGAACACGCCGCGGCTGTTCGCCGCCGCGCCCGGCCTGCCGAAGGACGCGAGAAAGTTTGAAATCGTATCCCACTTCTGCTGCGTCAGGTGCAGCACATCCAGCGAGCCGGTGAACTCCGTGCCCAAAAACGCCGCGACCAGACACAGCAGCACCGACGGCCAGTAGTGGCTGCGCACAGTCTTTCTGCCCGCGCGCTTCCAATCCCGCCGCGCCTGTGTGCCGAAGCGCGCATAGACTTTTTTGGCTTTCTTTTGCTCCATACCCATCTCTCCCCTGTCCGTATACGGGAAACATTATACCATAAAAAGCCGATTACACAACCGGAAAGTCAAAAAGGAACCGCCCATGCAAGAGCGATTCCCCTTCTGTCTGTTTTTGTTCGAAGCCTTACTCCGCTTCCGCCAGCGACGGTACGAAGTTATTCCACGTATTGAACTCGCCGCGGCTGCTGTTGTAGCGCTGGGTGCTGGTGTTGGTAATCATATACCAGGTCAGCTCGTCATACATCGTGTCACAGTCGGCCAGCGCCTTTTCCTGCTTCTCCACGGTGTAGTTGGTCAGGTATTCGGCGGCCTTCGCGGGATCCTCTTCATAGAGCTTCGCCGCTTCGGCCAGCACGGTCGGATACTCCTCGACCAGCGCGTCCTCGACAGACTTCCAGTAGGCGCGCACGCCCGTGCCGTAGTGCTCGCGGTCCTGCTCGCTCAGGGCGCACAGGCGCTTGAAGTGGGTATGCGCATAGCTCAAATCGTAGCCATAGCTGTCGGAAGTGAAGCCTTCGGGCGTATGGTCAAACGCTTCTGCCACGTCGGTGATGAGGTTGGAGAGCGGCAGATAGACGGAATGCTCCGCGTTGGCCAGCGTCGTCCACGTCACGGCGGACATGGCGGCGGGCAGGTCGTCGTAAATCTCGATGGCCGAGCAGTTCACCTGACGCTCGACGCCGATGACGCGGATATCGGGGCGGCCGGTCTCCTCCGGATCCCACTGCGTTCCCTCAAAGCGGGAACGGGTCAGCTCGAAGATATCCTGAAGCGTGACCTTTTCATCCGGCTGATAGAACAGCGGATAGCGGGTCGTCATCGCATAATCCTCCGCGGTGGACGGCGCCAGCAGCTCATGGCCATACCACGTGCGGCGGTTTGCGCCCGCGTTCAGATTGCGCGCGCCAACGTAAGTCGCAAACAGATCGACATTGCCCGCATCGTCCAGCACAGTCAGGCCCGCGGCTTCCGGCACGGAGAACAGGCCTTCGGAATGCAGCAGGCTTTCGCCTTCCTCATAATCCGCAACGGAACCAAGCATGCACTCGTTGCCGAACACGGCGACCGCGTCCTCCGGCATCTTCACGGCGACCCACTGATGGCCGGAATAGCTTTCCAGATACCAGGCTTCCTGCTGATCGGCAATCATGAACGTGTTGGATTCAGAACTGCCGTAAGTTTCCATGATCTTGCCGTAGTTTTCCACAGCTTCGCGCGCCGTAGCGGAAACCGCCGCGATATAGCCGCTGATCCACGTTTCGGACGCACCGTCCTGCACATACGGATCAGCCGCCATGATGCCATCGCTGATGTAGGTCGTCACCGAGCCGGTCATGGTCACGCCCATCTCGTTGGCGACAGCGCTATCCCACAGACCCTCGATGAACGGCGTGGAGGTGTACTGATAGGTGACATCCGGCAGCGGCACTTCGTTCGCGCCGACGGTCACGGTGCGGCCCGGCTCTTCGCTGTGCGGATAGACGACCTGCTTCGCCTGCGCGGTATTCCATGCATCGACAGTGTGGCCGATGATGGTGTGGCCGCTGGCGCTCGCCTGCTTGCCGACGTAGTAGCCCGTGCAGGCCAGCGCGCCGGTGCTGGAAAGGGTCATGACGGCAGTCACCGCAAGGCAGGCCGCACGCTTGAAAAAGTTGTTCATGGCATTTCCCTCCATATGACGATTTGTCACTTTTTGTTTGAGCCGATTTTGAAATTTCTTCGGTCCTTCCAAAAAGTTTTGCGCTCATTATACGACCGTTTTTTGCTTTTTTCAACCTTTTTTCCCATTTTTATCCATGAAAGAAATATTTTCCTATCTCGTCCATAGGGAATTTCATTCACTTTATCGTCTGTTTTCGCCAGATTGCAGTTGTCATTTTGTAAACGTCAAAAATGGGCAAAAACTGCGGACACGGCAGCTCTTATGCGGTTTTCTGTAAACTAAAAAAATCCTCCCCGCCGATTTCGGAAGGGAGGATTGTAAAACAGATGTAACTGATTGCAGGGACGTGCATCCGTCTCCGTCAATCCACAGGCTTTGCGCCCTTGAGGAACGCGCAGTAGCAACGGTAGCCCTCGTAGAGGTCAACCTTGCTGATGATCTCATACGGCGCGTGCATGCTGAGCACCGCAATGCCGGAATCGATTACGTTCATGCCGTACTTGGCGCACAGGTAGGCGATCGTTCCGCCGCCGCCGAGATCGACGCGGCCCAGCTCCGCCGTCTGGAACGCCACGCCCGCATCGTCCATGATTTTGCGCAGGCTGGCCATAAATTCCGGATTCGCGTCGTTGCTGCCGGACTTGCCGCGGCTGCCGGTGAACTTGTTGAAGCAGATGCCGCGTCCGAGAAACGCGCTGTTCTTCTTTTCAAACGCGCTGGCGAAGTTCGGGTCATAGCCCGCGCTCACGTCGCTTGAAAGCATGCGGCTGTTGCGCAGACAGCGGCGCACGGCCAGCTCGCAGTAATCCGCCGTGCAGGCATACAGCTCGGCGACAGTGTTTTCCAGATAGTGGGAAGCCATGCCCGTCGCGCCGACGCTGCCGATTTCTTCTTTATCGGTGATGATGCAGCAGAGCGTGTAATCCGGCGTGCCTTCGTAATCCAGCACCGCCATCATGGACGGATAGGCGCACACGCGGTCGTCGTGGCCATAGCCCAAAATCATGCTGCGGTCAAAGCCCATGTCGCGCGCCTTGCCTGCCGGAACGATTTCCAGCTCCGCGGAGAGGAAGTCTTCCTCCTCCACGCCGTATTTGTCATCAAGCAGTTTGAGCACGTTGGCCTTCACCGCGTCCTTTTCCTCGCCCGCCAGCGGACGGCCGCCGACGATGAGGTTCAGCGCTTCGCCCTCGACCACGTCCTTCGCGTTCTTGGCCATCTGCTCCTGCGCCAGGTGAATCAGCAGATCGGAGATGCAGAACACCGGATCGTTTTCATCCTCGCCGATGTTGACCGGCACCTTTTCGCCGTTCTTTTTGATGATGACGCCGTGCAGCGCCAGCGGCATGGCGACCCACTGATATTTCTTGATGCCGCCGTAATAATGCGTATCCAGATACGCCAGGTCGCCGTCCTCATACAGCGGGTTCTGCTTCACATCGATGCGCGGGGAATCGATGTGCGCGCCAAGGATGTTCATGCCTTCCTCCAGCGGCTTTACGCCCAGCACGAAGAGCATGAAGCTCTTGCCCATCCAGTTGGCATAGACACGCGCGCCCGCTTCAAGCTTTCTGCCCGAACGGATGACCGCATTCAAATCCTCAAAGCCGTGCGCCTTGGCCAGCTTCTCGCCGTAAGCCACGCACTCGCGCTCTGTTTTGCCGTTGTTGATGAAATCGCAATAGGCTTTGGCAAAGGCTTCCACCCTGCTGTCGTCTTCGGCATACGCCGCCCACGCATTCTTTCTTTCCATGGTATTTCCTCTTTCCGCCCCGCATTGGGCCGATATTCCCGTCTATTATAGATGATCTTCGCTCATTTGGCAAGTTCGGGCGGCTGCTGCTCCGCATGCGCTTTGGCTTCCTCCCTGCGCTGCTCCCACGGCATTTTCTGCGCCACGGTGCTGGCCGTGCGTTCCAGCCAGGCCGGCACGCCGCCGATCATGGAACTGCCCAGCAGCCGGAACGCTTCAAGCACGGCGCTTTTCGTCTTTTCATCCATCGCGCCCGCCGCTTTGAGCACGCTCATCGTGTTGCGCGCCTCAAACAGCTCGCTGACATTCATGCCGCCCGATGCGCTGAGCACCGCGTAAATGCCGTCGATGGCCTGTCGCCGCATGTCGGGGCTGAGTTCTTCGAGCCAGCGCTTGATCGTGTCGTCGGCAAAGTGGCTGTGCCCCGTGCGCTCGGTCAGCGTCATGAATCCGCCGCCCAAAATCTGCCAGGTATACGCGTCGTGCTGAAACACGCCCACGCCGTTGCTGCGCACAATGGTAAACGGCTCTCTGTGCCACATCAGAATGCCGATCATTGAGGATTGCGGCACGAACGTGCGAATGCGCATATCCACCTTGCCAAACGCTTCGGAAGAGATCGTCGCCTCGTTGAAGCCCGGCCCGTCGAAGTTATAGACCGTCTGAATGCGCGCGCGGGTCGCTTCATCGACGAACATGCCCGCGTAAGCTGCCAGATTGCCGCCCTTCGAGTGACCGCCGACAATCAGCGGCAGATCGATAGCCGCCGCGACGCGCTGCGCATAGGCCACCGCATCCCGCTGGGCCGGAACTTCGGTTTCAAAGCTCATGTTGAAATCCTCTTTCCAGCCGACGACGGTGTTATCCGTGCCGCGGAAAGCGACAAACGCATGCCCTTCGCCCAGCAGATAGGTGACGGCGGAAAACTGCTCTTCCAGTTTGGTATCCACCCGGTTTGTGTAGCCGACAAGCCGGATATCCCCAAACCGCGCGCTTTCCATCAGCGCGGCCAGCAGCTTTCTGTCCTCCTTGACGTTATAGGCCAGCGGCGTTTTTTCCCGCTCGTTGACCTCAAGCAGCTTCTGCGCCGCGTCGCGCAGGGAGATTCCCCCGTCGAACGCATCGCCCACGATATTGTCGTATGGCATATACGACAGATAGCTCAGCAGCAGCGCGTCCACGTCGCACAGCGGCACGCGATCAAGCGGCAGATCGCCTCTCCAAATCACATAATCCTGTATATTGGGCATGGTGTCCTCCCGTTTGCACTTTCCGAAAAAACGCGCGATGGCGTGTTTGAAATCCGATAGCTTCATTATAATCTGCCCTAAAAGTTCTGTCAACGTCGGCGCCGTGCGCGGAATATGCGCAAACGCCCGTTCTTTTTCCTGTATAGCCTTGCCAAAATCCAGTCGCAACATACATTTTTGACCCGCGGCGAATTGACAAGGCGGCGCGTGTGCCGTATACTTTTATGAATGATACCCGAATTTCATTTTGCGGAGGCTTTTTCACATGGTTTACAAGTGGGAGCTTCAAATCCCCAAGCTCATGCCGGAACTCAAGCGCCGCGCCTATCTGTATCTGCCCGCCTGTTACGACGAGCAGCCGGACGCGCGCTTCCCGGTGATGTATATGTTCGACGGCCACAACGTTTTCTTTGACGAAGACGCGACCTACGGCAAATCGTGGGGCATGGCCCAATATATGGACGAAACGCAGACGCCGCTGATCATCGCGGCAGTGGAATGCAACCCCATCGGCAACAATCGGCTGGAGGAATACTGCCCGTTCACCTGTGAAGACCCGAAACTCGGCCGCATCCGCGGGCGCGGGCGCACGACGATGAACTGGTTCATCCACGGTTTCAAGCCGATGATCGACGCGAATCTGCGCACCCTGCCGGACAGGGACAACACGCTGATTGCCGGTTCGTCGATGGGCGGGCTGATGAGCCTGTACGCGGCGACGGCGTTCAATTCCGTTTTCGGCAAAGCGGTCTGCCTTTCCCCCAGCCTGTGGCTCGGCGCGGGCAAGGTGCGGCGCATCATCCGGCAGGCGGAGGTCTCGCCCGACACGCTGATTTACATGGATTACGGCGGGCAGGAAATGGCCAACCATGCGGCGAACCTCTCCGCGCTGACCTCCTGCACGTCGGCGCTGCTGCAAAAGGGCGTCGATCTCACCTTCCGCATCACCCCCGGCGGCACGCACAGCGAGGCCTCGTGGGAGCGGCAGATTCCCGTGTTTATGAAGTGTTTGGGGTTTTGAGTTCCTTCCGTCTGCCTTTCAGCGTTTTTCATCGTCTGAATCCGCCACAGGCGGCGACGATTCCAAACGTTCCTCTACGAAGAGGGCTTTATCCCCACGCTACCGCCGCGAATACCAAAAGGCTCCCTCTTTGAGGGCGTGCAGCTTGCTGCCCACAGTGTGGGAAGCAGGCAAGCGAAATGCCGAAGGTCTGTCAGCGAAGCTGACTGAAGGAGTTCGTGCTTTTCAATGTTGAATCGATAAGGAGCATCATGCCATGGAAGTTCGTTATTTTAAAGGCTATTCCTACAACCTGAACCGAGAAATGGAGTTCAAGGTCTACGGCCACCGCGGCAAGCCGGTGCTGTTCATTCCCTGCCAGGCGGGGCGTTTCTACGATTTCGAGAATTTCCATATGGACGACGTATTCCGCCCGTACATTGACGCGGGCGAAATCATGGTGTTCTCCATCGATACCATCGATAATGAGACGTGGGCGGATCACGGCGGCAATCCGCGCGCCCGCATCGAGCAGCACGAGCGCTGGTTCAACTACATCGTCGATGAAATGGTGCCGCAGATCCGCCACCTTGCGGGCGAGCGCAACTGGTGTCAGATGCCGATCATGCCGTTCGGCTGTTCGATGGGCGCGATGCACGCGGCGAACCTGTTCTTCCGCCGTCCGGATCTCTTTGACAGCGTGCTGGCGCTCTCCGGCGTCTACGATTCGTTCGATTCCTTCGGCGATTACATGGATGACCTCGTCTACCGCAACTCGCCGTACCACTACCTCTCCGGCATGTCTGAGGATCACCCGTATATCCGCATGTACAACGAGCGCAAAATCATCCTCTGCGTCGGCCAGGGCGCGTGGGAAGACGTGCTCAAGGAAAGCACCTCGCGCATCAAGGGCGTGCTCGACGCCAAGGGCATCCACGCGTGGGTGGACTTCTGGGGCTACGACGTCGATCACGATTGGGGCTGGTGGTACAAGCAGGTCGAATATTACCTGCCCTTCCTGCTGGGAAAACGATAAACTCCTTCCGTCACAACTTCGGCGTGATCAAAGGCGTTCAATGACAGAATTGGCTTAAACTATATTTCACAGATCCGTAAAGGAGCATTCCCATGAAAAACTTCATCTTCATCTCCCCGAATTTTCCGACCAATTACTGGAAATTCTGCGCCGAACTGAAAAAGAACGGCATGAACGTTCTCGGCATCGGCGACTGTCCGTATGACCAGCTCATGCCCGAACTGCGCGGCGCGCTGAACGAGTATTACAAAGTCTCCTCGCTGGAAAACTACGACGAGGTGTTCCGCGCGGTCGCGTTTCTGACCTACAAGCACGGCAAGATCGACTGGCTGGAGAGCAACAACGAATACTGGCTGGAGCGCGACGCCATGCTGCGCACCGCTTTCAACATCACCACCGGTTTCCACACCGAGGATATGCAGCCGGTCAAGTATAAGTCCGCGATGAAGGCCAATTACGCCAAGGCGGGCATCAAAACCGCGCGCTGGCACATCGTCCGCGATTATACCGGCTGCAAGGATTTCATTGCCGAGGTCGGCTACCCCGTCATCGTCAAGCCGGATAACGGCGTGGGCGCTTCCCATACCTATAAACTCAAAAACGACGACGAGCTGAATTATTTCTTCGCCACGAAGGACGAGACCGTCTACATCATGGAGGAATACGTCAACGGCACGGTGCACACCTACGACGCGGTCATCAACTCCAAGGGCGAGCCGCTGTTTGAAACCGGCAACGTGACCATCGATTCCATCATGGATATCGTCAACACAAACGGCAATTCCTGCTACTATATCGAAAAGACGCTGCCGGAAGCCATGCGCGACGTCGGCCGCCGCACCGTCGCCGCTTTCGGCGTGAAGAGCCGCTTCGTCCATCTGGAATTTTTCGTGCTCAACGAAGATCAGCCCGCGCTCGGCAAAAAGGGCGACATCCTCGGTCTGGAAGTCAACATGCGCCCGTCCGGCGGTTTCAGCGCGGATATGTTCAATTTTGCCAACTCGACCGACGTGTATAAGATCTGGGCGGACATGGTCGCCTATGACCACAGCACCATCAGCAACGAGGGCCGTGAACACTTCTATTGCTGCTACTGCGGCCGCCGCGACGGCAAGAACTTTGTGATGGATCATGCCGCGATCATGGCCAAGTATGGCGACCGCATTAAGATGGTGCAGCGTATTCCGAAAGCGCTTGCGGGCGCGATGGCCGATATGATGTACCTCGCCAATATGCGCACCGAAGCGGAAAAGGCCGAGTATTACCGCGATCTCCTCGCAACGAAATAAAGCTTTAAACCGCCGCGAAGCGAAGAGGACGGTCAAGGGAACTCAAGTTCCCTTGTGGGGCTTGGGGAAACGCCCCAACGTCTCCCATAATCATCAAAAAAAGTAGTTTCAGAGCAGACTGCGAAGCAATCTACGATTGAAACAGGCTTACAAAAAAAGACGCTCTCCGCGCAGGAAAGCGTCTTTTCTTGATCCAAACTTTTCACACCCGATGCTGCTTGAGGAAATACGCCATGTCGCCCATCGCCTTGGTGAGCGTTTCCGGCTCCGGCAGCATGACAATGCGGAAGCGCAGATCCTCGTGCCAGTCAAAGCCGTCGCCGGGGATGACGAGCACATGCTGTTCGTGCAGGAACTTCATCGCAAAGTCGTGCGCGTTCTCAAAGTCAAACTTGCTCTTGTCCAGCCGCGGGAACAGATAGAACGCCGCGTGGTTGGGCAGATAATCCACGCCGTCGATCTTATCCAGCGCTTCCAGCGTGGCCTTGCGCTGCTCAAACAGGCGGCCGCCCGGCACAAGCATCTCGCGGGTGCTCTCGCTGTCCACCAGCGCCGCCGGAATGACCAGCTGCGTCAGCGCGTTGCCGCACAGGCGCATGGAAGCCAGCTGCATCACGCCGTCCTTCACCTCGTCCAGCTCGCCTTTCGGGCCGGAGAAAACCATCCAGCCGCAGCGGAAGCCGCAGACGATGTGGCTCTTGGACAGACCGTTAAACGTCACGCACGGCACATCCGGCGCAAGCGCGCCGATGGACTCATGGCGCAGGCCGTCCATCACCAGACGGTCATAGATTTCGTCCGCCAGCAGCACCAGATGATGCTGACGCGCGATTTCCGCAATCGCCAGCAGGACTTCCTTGCTGTAAACCGCGCCTGTCGGGTTGTTCGGGTTGATGACCAGAATCGCCTTCGTGCGGTCGGTGATCTTGCTGTTGATATCGTCGATATCCGGGTTCCATTCGTTGTTCGGGTCGCAGCGGTAGAACACCGGCTTGCCGCCGCACAGATACGCGTTGTTGCTCCACAGGGAGTAGCACGGCGACGGCAGCAGGATTTCGTCGTCCGTGCCGATCAGCGCGTTCATCAGCATGCTCGCCGCTTCGCTCACGCCGTTGCAGATGAAAACATCGTTCGGCATGATGCCCTGAAGGCCGCGCCCGATGTGATAGGTGCAGATGACGTTGCGCGCCGCCGCCATGCCGCGCACATCGCAGTACGGCACGGCCTCGTCGATGTGCAGCGCCAGCGCCTGCCGCACGCTGTTGGGCAGTTTAAAGCCAAAACGACCCGGATTGCCTGTATTGAGCTTGAGCACGTTGATGCCCTCGGACTCCATGCGCAGAGCCTCCTGATACAGCGGGCCGCGGATATCGGAATGGACATGATCCAGCCGGTCTGAACGAGTTATCATCTTTCTTCCTCGCTTTATCGTAAATGATGAGTCCAAAAATGGACAATAGATATTTTATTCGCGCTGAATCGAAAAAATCCTTTTTCGGCCGGCAAAAACCGCGCCTATGTCTTACAGAAACTTCGCCCCGTGCTCGATCATGCGGCGGCGCACCTGCGCGCCGTCCACCGTCTTGACCTGCGGCGACATCGCAGCCGCAATGCCCGCCGCTTCGCCCAGCGCCATGCAGGTCAGCTGAATCCGCATGGAAGACTGTGCCGCAAAGGTTGCGGAAACACAGCGCCCCGCTACCAACAGATTGTCCACCTCCCTGGGCAGCATGCAACGATACGGAATTTCGTAATACTCGCCCGGGTCCATGTGAATCAGCACAAGGTTCTTTTCGTTGTGGATATCGATGGGATAGGCCGACTGCGCCACCGCGTCCTCAAAGCGGCACCGCGCTTCAATATCTTTTTCCGTCATGATGTATTCGCCGTCCAGCCGATACGACTCGCGAATGCCCGGAATATCCGCAAAGGACTGGATATACGCTTCCTCAAAGCCGGGGAAGCGCTCTTTGAGGAAACTCATGATCCGCATTGCAGACTTTCGCGAATACAGAATCATCTCCGTGACCGATTCCGCATCCGCAGCGCTGGTGATGTGCCCGGCCTCAGGGCAGTTGAACCAGAGCGTATCCTTTCCCAGCGTCTGATGATAATACACCTGCACATAGCTGCCGTCGCGTTCGGTCAGCCTGCCCTCGTTCACGCCCTGACGAAGCAGCTTGGTAAAGGGATTAAACGCCTCCTCGCGCCACAGGGAATAAAACTCCATCGGAAAATGATCACCGCCAAAGCGATAACCCCAGTCCAGCAGCGTCTTTTCCACCTTTTTCACATCCACGCCGCCGACACAGAAGCGAAGTGTCATCGGCTGATTCTCGTTCTCATAGCCGCATTCGGTTTTGCAGCCGCTTCGGCGTGCCAGGCACGCGTCGCCGGTGCAATCCACAAAACAATCCGCCCGATAGCCACGCAGACCGCCGCGCGTCGAGACAATCACCTCGTCGATCTGCTTTTCCGTCTTGACGACGGAAACCAGCTCCGCGCCATAGAGAATCGCCACGCCGTATTGAGCGCACATCGCCTCCAGCTCCACCTTCTGCATCTGCGGATCGCAGAAATAGGTGTCGCCGCCCTCTTTTTTGGCTTCAAGCGTTTGCTGCAATTCCTCCGCCAGCGACGAATTGCTCACAAAGCCCGGAATGTGGTTTGTCATCCGCGGAACGGTCAGGGACAGCGTCGCCGTGCCGCCCAGCGCATATTCCCGCTCCAAAATCAGCGCCTTTTTTCCTTCCCGGCCCGCCGCGCAGGCCGCCATCACGCCCGCCGTGCCGCCGCCAAGCACCAGCACGTCATAGCGCTCCGCCATCGGTACATACGAAATCACGCTCTGCTTCATCGCTCGTTCCTCCGTCCGCTCTTTTCATTCTTTCAAAATGCAGGGTTCAAACTTTTTTCTATTATACCACAGCGCGCTTTTCTTTTGCATCCGTCGGTTCCGGCAATAACGTCAAAAATGTAATATTTTTATTTGACAATCTGTACAATTCAGCCTATAATAGAGACAAAAGGACGCGAATGTCCCCAACAAATAAAAAGGAGATCGAACCCATGAAGAAACTGATTTGCCTGCTTCTTTCCGTTCTTCTGCTTGTCGGCGCTTCCGCCGCAATGGCCGACTAGGTCAAGCTGAAGATTGCGACTTGGACGAGCAACGAAACGCAGCTCGCGCTGCTCGGCTCGTTTGTGGATGAGTTCGCGCAGAAAAAGGGCATCGACATCGACTACACGTTTGAATCCCTCTCCGGCGCGGAATACAGCAGCCTGCTGCTGATGGATCTGCAAAGCAACGAAGCGCCCGACGCGTTCTGGATCATGGAAAGCGACATCAAGGCGTTCATCGGCGCGGGCCTGTGCGCCAAGCTGAATGACGCGCTGACCGATTATGATCCGGACGACATCGACGCGGGCGCGCTGAGCCTGTGGCGCGACGGCGACGACATCTACGCCGTTCCGTTCTCCACCAGCCCGTTCATCATGATCTATAACAAGGATCTGTTCGAGCAGGCCGGTTTGAAGGATCCGAACGAATACGTGGCCGAGGGCACGTGGACGTGGGAAACCTTCCGCGAGTGCATGAAGACCATCAAGGAAAAGACCGGCGTGTACGGCTACATGACCGTCAACAACGCGGGCTTTGCCGACCGTACCGAGATGAACCTCACTCCGTTCGTGCGCGGCTTCGGCGGCGACTTCTGGACGGATGACCTGGAGGTCAAGATCGATTCTGCGGAGTCCATCGCGGGCGTGCAGTTCTTCCACGACATGGTGTTTGAGGATGAATCCGTCGTTCCGGCCGGCGACCAGAGCAACTTCTTCACCGGCGGCGCAGCCTGCACCTTCAACCAGATTTCTCAGCTGGGCAACCTGAAGGACGTCACCTGGCAGTGGGGCGTCTGCAAGCTGCCGGGCAACGTTTCCTTCCTCGGTCAGGCCGCCATGTCCGCCAACGCGAGCAGCAAGAATGCCGAGCTGGCCGCCGAGCTGGTCGCCTACATGACCAGCGACACCTGCGCCGCCCGCGTTGCGCAGTATTGGCCGCCGTGCCGCCACAGCGTTCTGGACAGCGAGGACTTCCTCAACTCCAACGCGTATCTCGATGCGGATCAGATGAAGAACATCGTTGCCAGTTCCGTGCTGAACAGCCGCGCGATGAGCAACAATATCAATTCGCCGAGCATCAAGATTGAGACCGAAATCCTGTTCGACAAGCTCTGGACGAAGGACGCGGACATCGCTTCCATCCTGGGCGAAATCGCGGCGGTGTATCGCGCCAATCTCCAATAAGCGGCAGCTTGAAACCGCACATGCGGTCATGAATTCCCCATACTTGCAAAAGGGCAGCGGCGCGCTGAGCCGCTGCCCTTTCTGAATTCAGGCGCGGGCCTTTTCCCCCGCGCATCAGGAGGATCCCCTATGAACCGTTTAACAGCAAGGCAGCGCCGCAATTTGGGTGAGAGCTTATCCGGCTATTCCTTCATTCTGCCGCAGATGCTCGGCTTCATTCTCTTTGTGCTGGTGCCGCTGCTCAATGTTTTCATTTACTCGTTTCAAAACAAAAACATGCTTTTTGGCACGAGCACTTTCTGCGGCTGGGATAACTATGAAAAGCTTTTCAGCGATCCCCTGTTCGCGCTGACGCTCAAAAACACGCTGATTTTCTCCGTGTTTCTCGTGCCCCTCAACCTGATTCTCGCCATGGCGATGGCGCTGTATCTGGGCGACGGACGTTTCGGCACGCGCTATATCCGCACAATCATCTTCCTGCCGGTCGTTACCTCCGGCGTGGCCTGGGCCATCGTCTGGAAATACCTGCTGCAAGGCGGCACGGCCGGCCCGGTCAACTGGTTCCTCGCGCTTTTCGGCATTCAGGGGCCGAACTGGCTCAACGAAAAGGGCTGGGCCATGGCTTCCGTCATCGTCACCCGCGTGCTCAAAAATCTGGGCACAAACGTGCTGATTTTCTATGGCGCGGTCATGAACCTGGACAGCAGCATCGTCGAAGCGGCGCGCATTGACGGCGCAAGCGGCTTCAAGCTGTTCAGCAAAATCAAGCTTCCGCTGCTCATGCCTACCGTGCTGATGGCTTCCATCGTCACGATGATCGGCTCGATGCGCGTGTTTGACACCATCAAGCTGATGACCGAGGGCGGCCCGGAAGGCAGCACCATGGTGCTCGTCTATTACATCTATTATCAGGGCTTCAAGGCGTTCAAGACGGGCTATGCCTCCGCTATCGCCGTCATTCTGTTCCTGATCATGCTGGTTTTGACGATGCTGCAATGGGTCGCCAGAAAGAAGGTGTCTCACTATGAAGAATAACAAGGTTCTGCGCTGGATTCCGCGCATCTTGACGCTGGTGATCGTGACGCTGCTCTTTGTCTATCCTTTCTGGTGGATGCTGGTCAACTCGCTGAACACCAATGCGCAGGTCTTCGGTCAGCCCCGCCTGCTCCCGCAGGGCTGGAAGTTTGAAAACTACGTGGAAATCTTCCAAAAGCAGCCCTTCGCTCTGCATTATTTCAATACGATCCTTGTCGCCGTCATCGGCACGCTGGGCAATGTCTTCATCTCGGCGCTCTCCGGCTACGGCTTCTCCCGCATCCATTTTCCGGGCCGCAACGCGCTGTTCATCCTGCTGCTGACGGCGCTGATGATGCCCATCGAGGTCATCATCATTCCGCTGTTCTACGAAATGAAATCGTTCAACCTGACGGACAGCCTGATTCCGCTGATGCTGATCCCGATTTTCTGCTCACAGGGCGCAATTTCCGCGTTCATGTTCCGCCAGTTCTTCGTCACCGTGCCTAAGGAGCTGGAAGAAGCGGCGCGGCTGGACGGGCTGAATCACTTCGGCATTTTCCGCTATGTGATGTTCCCGATTTCCATGCCCGTGGCCTCGTCCGCCGGCATTCTCGCGTTTCTGGCCACATGGAACACGTATCTGGAGCCGCTTGTCTTCACGACCAGCATCACCAAATACACCCTGCCGCTCTCTCTGAACAATTTCAACGACGTATACGGTCAGCCGGAATGGCACCTCCAGCTGGCGGCAACCACGCTGAGCGTCGTTCCCGTCATGGTCGTTTACCTGATTTTCCAGGAAAAGGTGACAGATGCGATGGTCAATTCCGGCATGAAGGGATAAACGATGAGCATTCATTTTCCTGATTGGGTCAGCCCGGCGCTGGCCTTGGCGCAGCAGACGCTTGAATCCTGTCATGCGCCCGACTCGTTTGATTTCGTCGGCCAAATCGACGAAACACTGCCCCGCGAGGGCTACCGCATGCAGCTCTCCCCCATGGAAAGCGGAAAGCAGACGCTCCGCCTGTCCGGCGGAAGCGACGTCGGCCTGATGTACGGCGCGATGGATTTCGTCAATCGCATCATCCCCGCCGCCGAACAGGCACACAAGTGGATGTTTCCGTATTACTTCGTCAATCCGTTTGAAACCGGCTTCGCGCCGATGGATGAAACGTCTTCTCCTTCCGTGGCCCGCCGCGGGCTTTGGACATGGGGGCACGTCATCTACGATTATCGCGGCTACCTGACCAACATGGCGCGGCTCAAGCTCAACGAGCTGGTCATCTGGAATGATTTTGCACCGCTCAACGCAGATGAAATCGTCGCCTTTGCACATGGGCTGGGCATTCGCATCATTTGGGGGTATTCCTGGGGATGGGATACCAGCATCAAAACGGATTTATCCGATCCGCTTGCCCTCCGCGCGCTGGAAGACTCCGTCGTCGATACGTTTGTTCGGCATTATGCGGCGCTCCCCGGCGACGGCATCTATTTCCAGAGCTTCACCGAAACCGCCGAGGAGGAACACAACGGGCAGATTATCGCCGATGTCGTGGTGCGCTGGGTCAATCGGGTTTGTGCCCGCATTCTCACCCTGAAGCCCGACCTTGAGCTGCAATTCGGCCTGCATGCCACATCCGTCCACAACCGTATGGCTTCCATCGCCGCGGTTGATCCCCGCATTCGCATCGTTTGGGAGGATTGCGGCGCTTTTCCCTACGCGTATATGCCGGAGAATCTGACCGACCGCGCGGAAACCGCCGCTTTCACCGATGAACTGGCGCACCTTCGCCCGAACGCATCCGTCGGAGTGGTGTTCAAGGGCATGATCTGTCTGGATTGGACGACTTTTGTGCATCGCACCGCGCCGGAACGCATCGGCGAAGCCTCCGAAACCGCCATTGCACAGCGTCAGCCTATGGCGCGGCGCATCATGCGGCTCGTCCAGAGCAGTTGGCTGACCAACGGCGGCGCAATGCTGGATACCGTTCGGCAGCTGGCCGTCCATGAGGACAGCCAGATTCTCGCTTTGCTGGAAGACGGCCTGTTTGACCGGCAAATCTGGTTCCCGGCCGCTCTGTTCGCCGCGGCACTTTGGGACTGTGGGCAAAGCATGGATCAATTGATTCACGAAACCGCCCTTCGCCCCGATGTTGTTTTCGCGTAAAAGAAGCTTCTGATACGGATTTCATTTTTTAATCCTATGTTTTTAGAATGAAAAATGAAATCAGTTTAAAAAGCCCAAAAAGACCTCCCGCCCGTTCAACGGCAGGAGGTCTTTTGGATGTCTGTTCTCTGTTTATGCCAGCTTGAGAATCATCTCCAGCAATCTTCTGACGCTGACGACCACATCTTCCCGCTTGAGTCTGCCCTCGCGCATCATCTGCAAAACATGCGCCGGATCGCCGCAGCCCATCTTCACGTCGTTGCCCGCCGCGATTTCGGTATACTGCGGCGCGTGCGTATACCAGTCGGTCGTGACCATGCCTTTAAAGCCCCACTCGCCGCGCAGAATATCGGTCAGCAGTTCGCGGTTCTGGCTGGCCCACAGGCCGTTGACCAGGTTATAGCTGCTCATCACGGTGAGCGGCTGCGCCTTTTTCACGCAAAGCTCAAATCCCTTGAGATAGATTTCGCGCAGCGCGCGCTCGGACAGGCGGGAATCGCAGTCCTTGCGGTTCGTCTCCTTGTTGTTGCAGGCAAAGTGCTTGAGCGACGCGCCCACGCCCTCGCTTTGAATGCCCTCAACCATCGCCGCCGCCATCTCGCCCGCAACGAGCGGATCTTCCGAATAATATTCAAAGTTGCGCCCGCACAGCGGCGTGCGGTGGATGTTGATCGCCGGGGTCAGCCATACGCCGATGCCGTTTTCATGCACCTCGCGTGCGCC
>OLRJ01000410.1_pt1 | contig 44524 bp, 18 predicted proteins | sample 1672741 | NCBI WGS metagenome assembly OLRJ01 (sample SAMEA3136719, study PRJEB25190) | human gut metagenome | biome: human gut; feature: human-associated habitat; material: faeces | place: Austria | collected 2013 | reverse complement strand
TCATATAATAATAATTTTGCCCGTGAACATTACTCATTTTCTTGTAAAAGATTTTTTATTTTTCGTTCCAATCAAACGTCATTAAATAAAATTTAAGTATTATAGTTGGAGCCAGAGCATCAACATCATAGCTATTTCTCACCGAACTGTAACCTAATTGTATATTTGAGGCTTAAAGATTGCTTGCATTTTTACCTAAGATATTGTATAATAATATGCCAAGTGAGGGAAATAAAATGCAATTAAACAAGGAAGAATATAAAAATTTTAAACAAATTGTTAATATTTTTTACAATGAAGAAATAGAAGGAATTAATGAAGATAAAGAAAAAATAAAAAAAGAAGGAACAATAAAAATTGAGCCTAGGATTTTTTATGACAAATTTTCTGGTGACATGAAAATTGAATTTAAAATTGGAAATAAAAAAATGTATAAAATAAAAAATTTATCAGAATTTTATACAAGAATGCTTAATAAAGAATTTTATCGTTATGGTGAAAAGTTGCAATTTATCCACACAGAAGAAGCATTTGAAAATAATAGTAGACAATTGTTAGAGTTTGTTATGAAATATGCAGAAGTTATAAAATATGCGAATTCTAATTCAAATAGTAATTATAAATACTATGGAAAAGCACTAAGTGAAACAAGTATTATAGTAGGTAATAGTGCTATTGATGATTTATTTGATGTATTAAAAGGAAGAAAAATTATATTTCAAAAAGATTGTAATACTGAAGAAATAGAATTTACAGAAGAACAACCAGAAATAGAATTTGAATTAAAGAAAACAGAAAATAAAGATTATATAATAGTACCTAATATAGAAATTTATAAAGTAAATATTATTAAGGGAAAAGAATACAAATATATTTTAGATGATAAAAAATTATATAGATGCACAAAAGAGTTTGAAAATTCTAATTTAAAGTTATTAGAACTTTTTAGAAAAAATTATATAAATGAAGTAAAATTAGGAGAAAAAGAATTAACACAATTATTTTCTATTATTATACCAAGAGTAAAGAATGCCATAAATTTAAAAAATATGACAGAAGATAGTATAAAAAAATACATGCCAAAAGAATTGATAGTTAAAGTGTTTTTAGATTTCGACTCAAATGATTATTTAATTGCAGATGTAAGGTTTGATTATGAAGGTAATGAATTTAACCCATTAGAAGAAAATAAAAAAATTAAATTTCCAAGAAATATGTTAGAAGAAACTAATGCTTTAAATATTTTTAGACAGACTGGATTTATGTTAGAAACTAAAAATTTGAGATTTATTTTACCAGATAATGATAAAATATATGAGTTTTTAACAGAAGATATAAACTATTATATGCAACATTTTGAAGTTTTAGCAACAGATAATTTTAAAAGAAAACAGATTAAGGAAAAAAAAATTGGAGGAATAGGAGTAAAAGTCGAAAATAATTTATTATCAATTGATTTCAAAAATTTAGATATTGATATAGAAGAATTAGAAGAAATCATGTCTAAATACTCTTTAAAGAAAAAATATCATAGATTAAAAGATGGTAGTTTTATTGACTTAGAAAATAATAAAGAAGCAAAATTTTTAGAGAAATTAGTAACAGGTATGGATATTTCTTATAAAGATTTGGAAAAAGAAGAATTAAAATTACCTGTTTATAGAATTTCATATTTTAATCAACTATTAAAAGAAATAAAAGGAACTGAAATAACTAAAAATGATGAATATAAAAATATTATAAATCAATTAGATAAAGATCAATTAGAAGAAGAAATTAAAGTACCAGAAAATTTAAATTCAGTTTTAAGATATTATCAAAAAACAGGTTTTAAGTGGTTAAAGATACTAGATAGATATCACTTTGGTGGAATATTGGCAGATGATATGGGATTACGGAAAAACTATTCAAATGTTATCAGTAATAGTTGATTATGTTCAAAATTGTAAAGATGATAAAAAGGAAAACAATAGAGCAAGTATTGTAATTTCACCAAGTTCGTTAACATTAAATTGGCAGAATGAAGCAACTAAATTTGCTAATGGGTTAAAAACAATAGTTATAAGAGGGACGCTAGAAGAGAGAAAACATCAAATTGAGCAAATAGATAAGTTTGATTTAGTTATTACTTCATATGATTTATTAAAGAGAGATATTGAACTATATCAAGAAAAAAATTATAAATTTAGATTTATAATAGCAGATGAAGCTCAATATTTAAAAAATAGTAATACTCAAAATGCAAAAGCAATAAAAAAAATAAAAGGAGATACAAAATATGCTTTAACTGGAACTCCAATTGAAAATTCTTTAGCAGAATTATGGTCGATTTTTGACTTTATTATGCCAGGATATTTGTTTACATATCGAAAATTTAAAAATATGTATGAAACTCCAATTGTAAGGGAATCTAATGAATCAGTTGTTGGAAAGCTAAAAATGCTAATAGAACCATTTATTTTAAGAAGAAGTAAAAAAGAAGTGTTAACAGAGCTTCCAGATAAGACAGTAACGGTTTTAAATAATGAAATGGGAGAAGAACAAAGAAAAATATATATAAATTATTTATTACAAGCAAAACAGGATATATCAGAAAAAATTAAATACAGTGGCTATGAGAAAAACAAAATGCAAATATTGGCAGCGCTAACAAGATTAAGGCAGATTTGTTGTCATCCAAGTTTGTTTATAAATGGATATAATGAGGGAAGTAGCAAATTGGAACAATGTATGGAAATTATTCAAGAGGGTACAAATGCAGGACATAAAATACTACTTTTTTCGGGATATACATCAATGTTTGATTTCATAGAAAAAGAATTAAAAAAAAGAAACATAAGATATTTTAAATTAACAGGTGCTACAAAAGTAGAAGATAGGATAAAATTGGTTGATGAATTTAATAATAATTCTGATATTAAGGTGTTTTTGATTTCTTTAAAAGCAGGTGGAACAGGTCTTAATTTAACTGGAGCAGATATGGTTATTCATTATGATCCATGGTGGAATATATCAACAGAAAATCAGGCTACTGATAGGGCTTATAGAATAGGTCAAAAAAATAATGTTCAAGTGTATAAATTAATTACTAAGAATTCAATTGAAGAAAAAATATATGAATTACAAGAGAAAAAGGAAGAGTTAGCTAATAATATGCTGGATACAAAAACTACATTTGTTAATAAATTATCTCAAGAGGAAATAATGAAACTATTTGAATAATATATAAATTTAGATGTTATATAAAAAAATTAATATTCTAAAAGAACTGACAAAATAGATGTGTGTAAAAACATTTATTTTGCCGGTTCTTTTATTTTATAGGAAAGTCCTACTATTTTGTTACATTAATAAACTCTAGGGAAAAAGCAAAAGAAAGGTAAAAAATGAAATAATGTAATATAAATATCAAGAAAATTTAATATAAAAGAAAAAAGCACTAGAATTCAAAAATCCCTAAGAAAAACGAATAAAGTACATAAAAACATATTTATTGACAATAAACGTATATAAAATATAATGAAAGTATAAGTGAAAAATTGAGGAAAGGAGAGTAGCGGATTGAAAGTATTAAATAAAAGAACATCAAGAACAAAAATATTAAAAATACTAATTATAACAATAGTAGTTTTTATATCTTTAATTATAAAAACAAACATAGTTCAAGCTACTACTCTTAATCCGAGCAACGGTCAAAATATAGAAATGAGAGCAGTTGAGGTCAAAAAAACAAACAATGGTGATAAACAATTAATATTTGAATTATGGGCAAATGACATAGACTTCAAAGGCTTTGATGTAAGGTTTGCATATGACGGTTCAAAATATGCACTATCTAAATTAACAACAAATGTTGAAACAGATGACGAAAATGAATATTTTGCTTTTGAGAACGAGTTTATCGAAAAACTAGATATAATTGCAATTCCATACACATCAGGAGAAGCAACAGGAATAAGAATGATAATATCATTTAATCCACCAGTAGAAGATAGCGAAAATATAAAAGATGAAACATTAATAAGTTCAGGAAAGAGTGTGTTACTAGGAAAAATGAGTTTTAAAATGAAAACAGACAATTTAGATATAACTAATTTTAAATTAATAGAAGACCAAACAACAAGTCCAACAACAGGTATAAAAATAAATACAAATATACAAGATTGTTACGAGGATCCAAGTACATTTATTTTTACAAATAAAACAGCTTCGAACAATGCAACACTGAACAATTTAATATTAAGTACAGGAACAGACGATTCTACATATAAAGAATATGATTTAACGCCAACATTCAATAAGCAAAATAAAGAATATTCGCTAGAATTAAATGAATATATAAATGAAATGAATATAGAAGCAGAAATGGCTGATGAAAAAAGTACAATGAAAATAAAAGTACCAATAAAAGACGAAGATGGTCAAACAATAATTTATAAAGAAAAAGACTTATTAAATAAAACAAAAATGCCCGTAACATTAAATAAATTAGGAGAACCAGACACTTTAATAGAAGTAATAGTTACTGCAGAAGATGGAAAAACACAAGAAACATATAAAATAAGTATACATCGACCATATGGAACTATAAAAGGCAACATAAAATATGACACTATAGAAGAAAACGAAAATCCCGATATAGACAAAACAACAGATTTAAATATATATAAAACCGGAAAATTTAACTGGGATGAACTAAAAGATATATTTGGAGAGATATATGAAAATCCAAAAACATATGATGATTTAGACCAAATAGAAAAAGATCAATATGAACAAAGTAACACAGACGGGAGCTACGAAATATATGTAATTCCAGGAACATATGATTTGCAAATAGATAAAAAAGGATTTCTAGATTGCATAATAAAGAACATAGAGGTTACAGAAAATGGGGTTATAAATTTAGAAAATAAAGTGCTTGTAGCAGGAGATATAAACAGAGACCGGAGTAATCGGACTAGAAGATATTCAAGAGCTGGTGGATCATATGGACTTAAGTGAAGGCGAAGAAGGATATGATTCTAAATATGACATCGTACAATATGGCTCAATAGGACTAGAATCACTGCAATATGCTGTAACAAATACAGACCAGACAATAACAATAATAGATTATAAAGAGTAAAGGAGAAAAAATGGAAAATTTGGAAAAAACAAAAATTACAAAAATACTATCCACTATTTTAATTGTAATACTTTTAATCAATGTATTTTCACCATGTTTAAGTTTTGCAGCGTACAAGCAAGATGGACAAGATAAATACAATGTACTAAGAGTATCAGATATTACAAAAAGTTCTAGTGGAAACTATGTCTTTTATGTAGAATATGCAGCAATTGCAGATACATATATAGGATCATTTGATATTTCCTTAAGTTATGATACTAGCAAGTTTGCAACAGCAAGGAAAGATACAGGAGCAGCAAACACATCAGTAGCAAGAGTAACATATACAAATTCAGATTGCTTTACATTCCAAACAAAAACCGTAAGTAACGGAGGTATAAGAATGTTAGGTACAACTACAGATTGGTGGCGTGCTACAGATGATGGAGATTCAAGTGCTAGTTTTGGCTCAGAGCTAAGTATATTCAAAGTATATTTCTACATATTAGACCCATCACAATGGAAGCTAGATGGAAGCAAAGAAATAACATCAGATATGATTTCACTAAAGCCAACAGCATCATCACAAACAGGATATAAACAAAGAATTGCACAGGATATAGATGGAACGAGTCCAACATATATAACAAATACAAAATATTTAGCAACAGAAGGGTTCGCAGAAAAAGAAAAATCAGTAAATTCAATATCAGTAAAAACAAATCCAAGCAAAACAACATATGAACACGATGACACAATAAATTTAGCAGGAGGAGTACTAAAAGTAACATATGATGATAACTCAACAGAAGATATTAGTATGACAGACTCGAATGTAAAAATTACAAAACCAACAACAGGAAAAGCTGATGTAAATAATCAAACAATAACAATAAGTTACAAAGGAAAAACAACAACACTAAAACTAAACGTAACAGACCCAGTTAAATCTTTAGCAGTAGCAACACCAATGAGTAAAGTAGAATATAATCATGGCGAAACATTTGATTTCACTGGACTAGCATTAAAGGCAACTAAAAAGAGTGGAGCAACAATAAATTTAACACCTTCAAGTAGTGGAGTAACAAAGAGTGAAACAACTGCTAATGTTAACTCGGCAAACTTCACAAAAACATCTGCAGAAGGAACAGTGCCTGTTAGCGGAATTCAAAAAATAACATTCACATATGAAGGAAAAACAACAACACAATCTGTAGCGGTAAATGATACAATATCAAGTATAGCACTAACAAAACAACCAACAAAAACAATATATAAACAAGGAGAAAACTTAGATTTAACAGGAGCAGTTGTACAAGTTACGCTAGGAAGTGGAGGAAAAGCGAACATCAATCTTCCAGATGGAAGTGTTACAGTATCTACATATAATCCATCAACTACAGGAAGTAAACAACACTTAACAGTTAAACTGGGAACAGCAACAGCTAGTGACACAATAGATGTAGAAGCATATAATTATATTTCAAATTCAACATTAGTAAAACCTAGCAAAACATCATACAAATATGGAGAAGCACTAGACTTAAAAGCAGGGAAACTAGACTTTACATGGAAATCAGGAAATATGACAAATGCAAGTCTAACAGCTGACATGGTTAGTGGGTATAGTGCAACAAAACTAGGAACACAAACAATAACAGTTAAATATAATGCTAAATACACATTATCAGACGGAAACACTGTAACAGATACAATTACAAAAACATTTACAGTAAGTGTAGATAATGAAGCTAAATCAATAGAAATAACGCCACCAAGTAAAACACAGTATAATTACGGTTCAAAACTAGATTTAGCAGGTGGAAAAATATCAGTAAGATATGCTGATGGAACAACAGAAAATGTAACAATGACAGTAGATATGATTACAGAAGATGATGGAAGCACTGTAAACATGAGCCCAGATGTAACAAGCTTTGTTGATAACAAATATTCAAAAACACTAAAAATATCATATACAGAAGATGAAGCAACAAAAACTGTAAATTATCCAATAACAATAATTAATGATATAAAATCAATAGCAATGCATACAACGCCAACTAAAACAAAATATAATGTAAATGATACATTAGATGTTACAAATGGCGAAATAAAAATAGTAAGAGCTGTTGGAAATCCAGAAATAAAAACTATCACAAGTAATATGGTATCAGGATTTGATTCAAGCAAAGAAAATACAAAATTACCACTAACGGTAAGTTACACAGAAAACGAAATAACAAAAACGACAACATACAATGTATCTGTAGAAGATCAAGTAACAGCAATAAGAATAAGCCAAACACCAAAAACAAGCTACAAATACAATGAAGAATTAGATGTAAGCACAGGAAAAATAGAAATAACAAAAGGTAGTGGAACAACAACAATACCAATGACACCAAGTATGGTTACAGGATATGACAAAACAAAATTAGGAGACCAAGAATTAACAGTAACATACGGAGGAAAAACAGAAAAATACAAAGTAAATGTAAAAGACTATGTAACAGGAATAAGCATTACCCCAAATGAAATAACAGGAAAATACAATAGTGAATTACAAAATCTAATTAACGATAATAATATTATGTACACAATTACATATGCAAAAGCAGGAGCTAAAACCCCAACAGCTCTAACAGAAAGCATGGTAGCAGGATATAATAAAACAAGTGTAACAAATCAAATATTAACAGTAACATATGTAGACTCTGATGTAACAAGTGCAACAAAAACACAAACATTTAAAACAAACTTAAAAGTATCATTAAGTAATCCAACACAATCAATAGCAATAAAACAAAACCCAACAAAAACAGAATATGGATACGGAGATACAATAGATTTAAGTAACGGAAAAATAACAATAACAAAAGCAAATGGAGACACAGAAGAAAAAGCACTAACAGACAGTAGTGTAAAAGTAACAGAAACAGATGGAAGTGCAGTAGACTTAAGTAAAGTAACATTTGGAAAAGATAACACTGCAACAAAAACAATAAAAGTAACATATGACGGAAAAGACACAACATATCAAATAAAAATAACAAACAAAATAACAGGAATCAAAATGCACACAACACCAAAAGCACAATACAATGTAAATGATGCATTAGACCTAACAACAGACGGAAGCAACCCAGGAGAAATCTTAGTAACAAGACAAACAGGAACACCAAGTGTAGTAAGCATAACAGAAAGTAATGTAAAAGTTACAGGATTTGACTCAAGCAAAGAAAACACAAAATTACCACTAACAGTAAGTTACACAGAAAATGGTGAAACAAAAACAACAAAATACGATGTATCAGTAAAAGATACAGTAACAGCAGTAAGCATGAAAAACACACCAAAAACAGAATACAAATACAACGAACCATTAGACTTAATTAATGGAACAATAAGTGTAACAAAAGGAAGTGGAACAAAAGACATAGCCATAACAGATAATATGGTAAGTGGATATGCTCCAACAAAATTAGGAAAACAAACAATAACAATAACATACGGAGGAAAAACAACAAGTTACGAAGTAAATGTAAAAGACTATGTAACAGGAATAAGCATTAACCCAAATGCAATAACTGGAACATATAATGATGAAATAGAAAAATTAATTAATGATAATGATATTTCATATACAGTAACATATGCAAAAGCAGGAGCAAAATCCCCAGTAGCTCTAACAGAAAGCATGGTAACTGGATATAATAAAAAATCATTAACAGATCAAAATTCAACAGTAACATACACAGACCAAGACACAAATAGTTATACAAATGGAAAAACATTTACAACAAACTTAAGTGTAAAACTAAAAAATGAAATATCAAAAGTTACAATAACGAAACCAACAAAAACAGAATATAATCATGGAGACCAAATAGATTTAACAGGTGGAAAGATAACAGTAACATATACAGATGGAACAACAAAAGAAGAGCCAATAACATCAGCGGTAATAACAGAAAAAGACGGTGGGTCATTAAATATGAATCCAACAATCTCAGAATACGGAAAAGACAATAAAGTAAGTAAAACATTAACTTTAAAATATACTGCAAATAACGGAATAATAGGAACAGCAAGTTACCCAATAACAATAACAAATACAATACAATCAGTTGCTATAGAGACATTACCAACAAAAGTAAAATATAATGTCAAAGAAACACTAGACACAACAGGCGGAAGATTAAAAATAACAAGAGCAACAGGAACAACAGAAACAATAGATATTACAAAAGAAATGATAAGTGGATTTGACTCAAGCAAAGAAAACACAAAATTACCACTAACAATAAGCTATACAGAAAATGGAGTTACGAAAACAACAACATTTACTATATCAGTAGAAGATCCAATAATATCTATGGAAATAAAAACAACTCCAAAAACAGAATATAAATATGGAGAACCATTAGATTTAAGTAATGGAATAATAACAATTGTGAGACCAAGCGGACCAGAAGAAAAACAAATTACAGAAGAAATGGTAACAGGATATGAACCTACAAAAATAGGAGAACAAGAGTTAACAATAAAATATGGCGGACAAGAATTAAAATATAAAGTAAATGTAAAAGATTATATAACAGGAATTATACTAACACCACCAACAAAAGTAAAATACGAATATGGTGAGGCTTTAGACCTAACAGGAGGAAATATTCAAGAAGTTATGGCTAGTGGAGCAACTACTTCCCAAGTAGCACTTACAGACAGCCAAATAACAATAAGTGGATATAACCCAAAACAAGAAGGAGCACAAACTATAGATGTTATATACAAGGGACAAAAAGAACAATTTGGTGTTATAGTAGAAAACAATATACAATCAATCATAATGAAAACCACTCCAAAAACAGAATACAAATATGGAGAGCCACTAAATATAACAGGAGGAACAATAGAAACAATAAGAAGTAATGGAGCAAAAGAGACAATAAATATAACAACAAGTATGGTAACAGGATACAATCCTAATAAAATAGGAAAACAAAAAATAACAGTTACATATAAAGATAAAACAACTTCATATGAAGTAGACGTAAAAGACTATATTGAAGATATTGATATTGTAAAACCAAATAAACTAGTATATAAAATAGGTGAAAAAATTGATTTGACAGACGGAAAAGTAAAACCAATAATGGCAAGTAAAACAGCTACAACCCCAGTAGCGATGACAAATTCCGAAGTACAAATAGAAGGATTTGATACAAGTACAGAAGGTGCAAAAACAATTAAAGTAACTTATAAAGGCTATACGAAATCATTTGGAATTACAGTAATTAACCAAACAAGTAGTATGACAATAAAAACATTACCAAATAAATTAGAATACAAATATGGAGAACAATTAGATTTAACAGGAGGAACAATTGAATTCAAACAAGGCAATGAAACAAAAATACTAAATATAACAAAAGATATGGTCACAGGGTATAATTCTAAAAAGATTGGAAACCAAACATTAACAGTAACATACGAAGGTCTTACTCAAGAATTCATAGTTAATGTAAAAGATTACATAACAAAATTGAAACTTGAAAAACCAGAAAAAACAGATTATGAATATGGAGAAAATTTAGATTTAACTGGAGGAACGATATCAATAATAACAGCAAGTGGAAAAGTAGATGAAAAGACCGACATGACAGCATCAATGATATCAGGATATGATAAAACAAAAGAAGGAACACAAACAATTACAGTAGAATACAAAGGTTTACAAGGAAAATTCCAAGTAAGCGTAAAAGATAAAATAAAAGCAATATCATTAAATAATGAGCCAAACAAAGTTAATTATAAAAATGGTGAGGCATTAGATATAACAGGAGCAACAATAGATATAATTAAATCAAGTGGAATAAATACTATTCCGGTAACATACGAAATGATCTCAGGATATAATCCCCAAAATTCTGGATTACAAGTTGTTACAATAACATACAAAGGATTTAAAACAAAATTCTTAGTATTAGTAGCTGAAAAAGAAGAAGTTAAAGAACCAGAGCAAGAAGAGATAAAAGAAGAACCAAAACAGGAAGAAATAAAACAAGAAGAGCCAAAAACAGAAATAATAAAAACAGTTACAAAGAATAAAACAATAATAATTAATAATGATACAAAAGAAGACAAAGAAGAACAACCAACAGAAGAAAAAGTTGAAGCCCCAATCAACGAAGAAAATAATCAAAAGCCTAATACTGAATCAACAGAAGAAAAGGAAACAGCAACACTAGGAGTAGAAGATGAAAAAGTAAAAGGAAACAAACAAATAGCAACAGCTATTGGAATAGCAGGACTAATACTTTTACTACTATTACTATTATTTAAGCGTAATGTTAAGATTTATGTAGAAGAAGACGGAGAATTTGTATTAGGTGGAATAGATAAGCTAACGAAAAAACATCCAGAATTAAATATTGACGAATATTTAGATGGAGAAACTTATCCAAATAAAGTAAAAATACATTTAAGTGACACAATAAGTGAAAAACTAGACGGAAAAGAGATCAAAATAAAACACAGAGGAAAAATAATAAAAATAAAAATAGTTTATGATGATAAACCATATGAAATTATATTAAAATAGATTATGATGATAGACTATATGAAATTATATTAAAATAGATTGTCAGCGCGCATACAAAATTTCCTAAATCTTCATTTTAGGCGCGCAAAATGAAGAAAAGGAAATTTTGTAGACAATCTAATATAAATAAAAAATATTAAATAATTATGTATATAAATTTTAAAAATCCCCATAAAAAGGTTTATTAAGCATACAAAAATTTAAAAAAAACTGTAAAAAGTTTTATTAAACATGTCACAATTTTTTAAAAAGCCTATAAAAAGGCTTATTAAGCATGCTTAAAAAAGTATTTACTTTTATTTTTAAAAGTGATAAAATAAAAAAAACAAAAGAGGAGCGTAAAAAATGAAGGTAAATAGAAAATTTAGAAAAATAATAAAAAAGATAATTAAACCATACAATTTAGCAATATTTGGATGCATTATACTTATTTCAGTATCAATGTTTGTAATATTTAAACCAGATAAGAATAATACATCTACAGAAAATAGTAAAGATTCAAACACAAAAACAGAAATTATAAAAAGTGATGAAAAAGAAATAACAGAAGAAAAAGCAAGGAAATTAGCCAAAAGACAATTTAAAAAATTGGGTGAAAAGAATATAAAAGAAAATGAGCTAAATGTTGAAAAAATCCAAAGAAAAGGTGAAGATTATTACTATATTACGTCAGAGAAAAACACATTGGAAATAAAAATAGACAGTGGTAAAATAACAAGAGTAAATAGTGTAGCAGTTGAATGAATTTTAGAACTATAACATTGACAAAAAGTGTGTATAGACACAAAAAAGTTCAATGGAGAAGAAATATAAAATAATATTTTTAGAGCAATATTTATAACAATATTGCTCTTTTTCCATTCATTCCCTAAGCAAAAAATAAAAAACTAATAAAACATGAAATATAAATTTAAATAAAATGACAAAAAAGTAACTAAAAATTTCAAAAGCCCTATATCCCTAATAATATATAAATAATAAAATTGTAATATATAAATATCTATAGTTGTAAAAAATAAAAGAAATAATTAAAATATATATTATAAAAACTTTAAGAAAACAAAAATTTTAAAATAAAAAATCATTAAAGAAGGAAGGAAGAAGAGTCGTGAAGTTAAGCAAAAAATTTAGCAAAAAAATAAAAAGCAAAGCAGCAGTATTACTTTGTGCAATAACAGCAATATGTGCAATATTAGCAACAGACAAAGTTATAAACAAGCAAAATAGCATATTTCAATACATTGCAAATAGTATAAGTACAACAAGTACTTCAGGCTCAGAAACCTCTGCAACAGACAGTAATATAATAAAATCTGGTTACAATATTTGCGTTTCAACAACAGGAAGTGACGAAACTGGAGATGGAACAAAAGAAAAACCATATGCAACACTTTCAAAAGCTATAAATGAGGCAACAAGTGGACAAAAAATTTATATTATGGCAGGAACATATACATTGACACCAATGCCATGTACTAGCTATTCAGAATCAGGAATATATGATATGGGCAAAAATATAGAAATATTTGGTGAAAATGAAAAAACAATTTTAGTATTTGATGGATCTAAAACTGACAGAAGAGATGGAGCAGTAATGGAAATTGAAAATTCAAATACAATTGTAAGAAATTTAACGTGTGTATATTATCCAAAATCAGGAAGTAATTATCAAAGGTCAATATTCAGATGGTGTAATGGTACTGTAGAAAATGTATTCTTTAGAATATGTGGTCCAAATTCTGCATCATATTTATATAATAATGATGGTGGAAGCATTAGAGTTAATAATTGTACATTTTTCCATGACTTAGGAAGTGTTGAAAGTAATTATTCAGGAAATTGTAAGTTTACAAATATTGCAACTAATGTAAACACAAGTGAAACAAGAACAAATGTTATTGTAGATAATTTTGGAACTAAAGATAATTCACTAACAGAATTAATAGGCAATAGTAAAACAAACACAAATTTTGTAGAAAATTCTGCAGGAGTATTTTATGGTGAACACTCTTGGAGTAAAACAAATAAAATATTTTTTATAAAAAGTTATCAGTTAAATTACAGAAATACATTTATAAAAATAGGTGAAACAATAAAATCACAAATAATTGGTCCAGAAGATGGAGGAACAATAAACATAAGTGATTGGACATGGACATCATCAAATGAAGATGTTGCAACAGTTGATAAAAACGGAAATGTAATGGGAAAAGGAATAGGATACACTACAATAACTGCATACAATTCGGCAGAAGAAGTAAAAGCAAAAGCAATAGTAAACGTATACAGAAATAAAGAAGGTGCAATCACAACTCCACAAATAGAGGTGGGAGAAGGATTTGAAGCAGTACTAAAAGAAGACGGAACGGTATGGATATCAGGCAGAAATGACGTGGGAATATGTGCTCAAGGAGATACGATTAATAGAACAACACCCGTACAAGTAAAAATAGATGCAAATACATATTTAACAAATGTTATAAAAATATCAGCAATGCGTTCAATGGTGATGGCTTTAACAAAAGACGGAGAAGTATACACATGGGGATATAATGATACTGGAGTATTAGGACTTGGAGATACTACAACAAGAACATATGCAACAAGGGTTAAAGGTGTAGATGGAAATGGCTATTTAGAAAATATTATGGATATTTCTATAGGACACACAACATCAATTGCTGTTGATAAAAAAGGTAATGTATATGGATGGGGAAATGGTGCTGACTATGAATTGATGGAAAATAGTACAACATATACACCAGTAAAATTAAAAAGTATGACAGATGTTATATGTGCTAGTGTTGGATATGGAGAAGTAAGTGCTATAAAATCAAATGGCGAAACATGGACATGGGGATATAATGGATATGGAGCCATGGGATATGGAAAAGAAGAAAATAAATCAACAGAAAGATGTATATCAAATGAGATAAATGAAATTAATCTTAAAGGATATTCAGGATATATCTTAAAAGAAGATGGAACAATATGGTCATCAGGATTAAACAATTATGGACAATTAGGCTTAGGAGATACAACAAATAGAACAACATTTACACAAATAAAAGACAAGGAAGGAAATGCATATAAAGCAAAAACAATAAAAGCAGGAGTTAGAAGCCTTCAATTTATAGGAGAAGACGGAAAAGTATATGTAACTGGATATAATGGATATGGACAAGTAGGAGACAAAACGACAACAAGTGCAGTATATCCAAAAGTAATGGTGAATGCAGATGGTACAGAAGTAACAGATGCAATTGCAATAGCTCCAGGAACATGCTACGTAGATTCAGCTCCAAGAAATCATGCAATACTTAGAAAAGATGGTTCAATTTGGATTATAGGTCAAAATTCTTATGGTCAATTTGGAAATGGAACAACAACAAATGCAAATTATTTTACGCAAACTGGAGAGACAGAGGTTTTATTAAATAAAAGAAATGAATATATAAAAATTGGAGAAAAATTAGACATAGATGTGCTTAGTGAATCAAGTTTCAAAGTATTTATTCCAGATAAAACAAATCAAAGTGACTGGACATGGACATCTTCAAATGAAGACGTTGCAACAGTAGACAATCAAGGAATTGTTACAGGTACAGGAATAGGATACACAACAATTACAGGATATAATTCAAAAACAGCAACAAAAGCAAAAGCAATAATAAATGTATATAGGAATAAAGATGGAGCTATTACAAAACCACAAATTGAAGTTGGACCTGATTATTCAGTTATATTAAAAGAAGATGGAACTGTATGGACAACTGGAAGAAATAATTATGGACAATTGGGAAATGGAACAACAACAAATAGTAACAAACCAGTACAAGTAAAAATAGATGAAAATACATATTTAACAAATATAAGAAAAATATCTGCCACTGATACATGTGTAGTTGCATTAGCAACTAATGGTGAAGTATATGCATGGGGAAGAAATAATTATAGACAATTAGGACAAGGAGATACAACAAATTGTCTTTATGCTAAAAAAGTAAAAACTGAAGATGGAACAGGATATATACAAAATATTATAGATGTTATTGCAAATAATTCAAATACTGTATACTTAGATAAAAATGGAGGCTTGTATATTTGTGGATACTCAAGTAATGGAATATTTTTAGAAAAAACACCAAGTACAAAAGGCGTTACATATTTAGGACAAAAAAATGCAATAAAAATTACTGGAGGATATATCAATGTAGGATTAATAACTACAACTGGAAAAGCAGTAGCTTGGGGTCAAAATGATTACGGAACATTTGGAGCAGGAAATACAAGTACCAAGGAGACAGTAGTTGCATATGATGTAAATGATTTTAAAATAGCATGCTATGGAAGTATTGTATTAAAAGAAGATGGAAAGGCGTATGCAGCTGGAAAAAATTCATATGGACAATTAGGAATAGGAAATACAACAAATACATCTACATTAACACAAATAAGTATAGATACAAATTCTAAAATAAAATATATAGCACCAGGTGGAGACACATCTGCAGTAATGACATCAGATGGAACAGTATATGAAACAGGATATAATTATTATGGAGTATTAAGTAATGGAACAACAACAAACTCTTCAAAATTTATGCCACTTCTTAATAATGATGGAAGTAATGTAACAGATGGATTTATAATACCAGAAAAAATAATAGACTCATCAACAGATTTTTACCCAACTATATTTTCAATAATAAAAAAAGATGGAACAGTATGGACATCAGGAAACAATGAATATGGACAATTAGGAAATGAAACAAATGTAAGTTCAAATTATTTAACACAAACAGGAACAATAAATGCTGAATTAAATATAAGAAATGAATATATAAAAACTGGGGAAACATTAGATATTAGTGTACTAAGTGAAGAAACTTTCAACGTATTTATTGCAGAAAAAACAGACAAAAATGATTGGAAATGGACATCTTCAAATGAAGATGTTGCAACAGTGGACAACAAAGGAAGTGTTACAGGTAGAGAAATAGGATATACAACAATTACAGGATATAATTCAAAAACAGGAGTAAAAGCAAAAGCAATAATAAATGTATATAGCAATAGAACAGGAGCAATTACAGTTCCAATAGTAGGACAAGGATATGGAAATACAATAACACTAAAAGAAGATGGAACAGTATGGGCAACAGGGAAAAATGATTATGGACAATTAGGTGTTGGAGATACAATAAATAGAAATACATCTCTACAAGTAAAAATAGATGAAAACACATATCTAGAAAATGTTAAAAAAATAGATGTAACAGACGATACAACAATTGCATTAACAAAAACAGGAGAAGTATACGCATGGGGAAGAAATTACTATGGTGAACTAGGAGTAGGAGATAAAAATGTCAGAAGTTATGCAACAAGAGTAAAAGGAATTGATGGAAACGGATATTTAGAAAATATTATAGATGTTGCAAATGGAGAAGGAAATTCATATGCAATAGACAAAAATGGAAATGTATATGGATGGGGACATGGAGGTTACAATCAAATTGATGACACAACAACGGCAAAAATGTATCCTACAAAAATGAGTGATTGCACAGATGCAATATCAATAAGCGCAGGAGATTGCTTTATGGCAGTTATGCAATCAAATTCAAATACACTTGAAAGAGGATATAATAGGTATGGACAACGAGGAAATGGAACAACAGCAGATACTCCAACAGGAACATGCATAGTAGGAAATGATATAAATAAAATATGTGCAGGAAATGATTCAACATTAATAATTAAAGAAGATGGAACGGTGTGGACATCTGGTAGAAATCAATATGGTGAATTAGGTGTAGGAGACACATCAGATAGAACTAAATTTACAAAATTAACATTAGAAGATGGAACAGAAATAAAAGCAAAATATGGGGAACTAAATGCAAATATAACAACAATATTAGGCAAAGACGGAAAAGTATATGCAACGGGATATAATGAATATGGACAATTAAGTAATGGAACAACAACAAATTCAAAAAAATTAAAACCAATGCTAAATTCAGATGGAACAGAAGTAACAGATGCAATGTTAATTAAAGTAGGCGAAATGTCTGATCCAGATATAAATACAGGAATAATAAAAAAAGATGGAACTATCTGGGTATCAGGAAATAATACATATGGACAAATAGGAAATGGAACAACATCATCAACAAAATATTTTACACAAGTTGGTATAAATGACGTAAAGCTAAATGCAAAAAATGAATATATTAAAATAGGAGAAAAATTTGATATAGATGTCATAAGTGCAGCAAATTTCAATGTATTTGTAAAAGAAAAGCCAGTTCAAAGTGATTGGAAATGGACTTCATCAAATGAAGACGTAGCTACAATAGATGAAAATGGCGTTGTAACAGGTAAAACATTAGGTTATACTACAATAACAGGATACAACTCAAAAAATGGACTAAAAGCAAAAGCAATAGTAAATGTATACAGAAATCAAGAAGGAGCAATTACAGTTCCAATAGTAGGACAAGGATATGGAAATACAATTACACTAAAAGAAGATGGAACAGTATGGGCAACAGGAAAAAATGATTATGGACAATTAGGAGTTGGAGATACAACAAATAGAAATACATCAGTACAAGTAAAAATAGATGAAAACACATACTTGGAAAATGTAATAAAAATAGATGTAACAGACAATACAACAATTGCACTAACAAAAAAAGGTGAAGTATATGCATGGGGAAAAAATGAATTCGGTGAATTAGGCTTAGGAGATAGAACATATAGAAGTTATGCAACAAGAGTAAAAGGAATTGATGGAAACGGATATTTAGAAAACATTATAGACGTTGCAAATGGAGATGAAAACTCATACGCAATAGACAAAAATGGAAATGTATATGGATGGGGAGATGGAAACTATCATCAAATAGATGATACAGAGACATCAAGAACAACTCCAACACAAATGAGTGACTGTACAAATGCAATATCTGTAAGTGCAGGAGAATGTTTTGTTGAAATTATGCAATCAAATTCAAATGTAGTTGCAAGAGGATATAACTATTATGGACAACTTGGATATGGCGACACAGCAGAAAAACCAACAGGAGCACATATAGTAGGAAATGACATAAACAAAGTATCTGCTGGAAATGATGCAACATTAATAATCAGGGAAGATGGAACAGTATGGGCAGCAGGTAGAAATAGATATGGAGAATTAGGATTAGGAGATACATCAAATAGAGCATCATTTACAAAATTAACATTAGAGGATGGAACAGAAATAAAAGCAAAATATGGAGAATTAAATTCAAGTGTAACAACAATATTAGGTAAAGACGGAAAAGTATATGCAACAGGATATAATGGATATGGACAATTAAGTAATGGAACAACAACAAACACATCAAAATTAAAAACAATGCTAAATGAAGATGGAACAGAAGTTACAGACGCAATATTAATTAAAATTGGCGAAATGTATGAACTTGACAGAAATACTGGAGTAATTAGAAAAGATGGAACTGTATGGGTATCAGGTGATAACACATATGGACAAATAGGGAACTCAGGAAATACAAGTGCAACATATTTGAGCAAAATGGGAGATGGATTCCTAAACTATCCAGAAAAAGTGATAACAGTAGGGGTAGATAAGAGCAAAAAAATAAATCCATTATTATTCAATATTCAAGACGATATGAATGTATATACGGATAGTACAACAAAAGTTGGAACATTAAATTACGAAATAGAAGACTCTAACGTTGCAGAATTGACAACTCTAGGAATGATAACAGGAAAACAACAAGGAATTACAAAAATAAAAGTAACAGACACATCAACAAAAAGAACAACAAGCATCTGGGTAAAAGTTGTAAACGATAGTAATATACAAATAAGTTTAGGATATAAATTTTCTGTAGCACTAAAACAAGACGGAACAGTATGGAGTTGGGGACAAAATAATGATGGAGAACTTGGATTAGGAAATACAACAGAATACTCTGAACCACAACAAATAACAGATATAAAGGAAAAAATAACAGATGTAAAAACAGGATATTACCACAGTATTGCTTTAACAGAAAAAGGTGAAGTATACACATGGGGATATAATGGTAATGGTCAATTAGGAAATGGAACAAGAGAAGATTCTCTAGTACCTGTAAAAGTTACAGGATTGGAAAATATAGCAAAAGTAAATGCATACAAATATATGACAATAGCATTAACACAAAATGGCGAAGTATATGCTTGGGGAAGCGGATATGGAGCAAAACCTGTAAAACTAAACTTTACAAGAAAGATTATAGATGTTTCTGGTAACTTAGTATTAGCAGAAAATAGAAAAGCATATAACCTAGATGAAACAAAATCATATGGAAAAGACTTAATAAAAGTAGTAGCAGGATATAATCATTATTTAGGATTAACTTCAGATGGAGAAGTGTATGCATGGGGAAGTAACTCATATGGTCAACTAGGAAATGGAAATAACACATCATCATCGACTGCGGTAAAAGTAGTAACACCAGATGGAAAATCAAATATGACTAATATAGTAGATATATCAGCAGGGGATAGTTATTCAATAATCACAGATAAAGACGGTAAGGTATACACATTTGGATACTATGGTGACTACAGAACTGCAAATACAGTACATTCAAATAAACCAGTGGAGATACAAGACTTATACAAAACAGAACTTGTAGCTGCATCAGAAGGTGGACACACTGCAATAGTAGACTGGGATGGAAACGTATACACAGTTGGATTAAATGATTATGGACAACTAGGACTAAAAGACACAACAACAAGAAGTAAATTTGAAAAAATAGGTGAACTAGAAATATCATGTGAACCAGAAAGAATAACATTAAATGTTGGAGAAAGCAAAGATATAAGTCTAGCATTAAGTAGTTCATTTAATTTAAAAAATGACAAACAAGCATCAGGAGAAGTGAATAAAACAATAGAAAATGAAACAATAGCATCGCTTGCAGGAAACACAGTAACAGGAAATGCAATAGGAAAAACGATGTTAAATGCTACATATGAGGGAATAATAGGAACACTAAATACAAAAATACAAAAATTTAACAAAAATGTGGAAGTAGAAGTATTGCCAAAAAACGGAAAAGTAACACCAAAAGTTGAAGCAGGAGATGGCTTTACAGTTGAATTAAAAGCAGACGGAACAGTATGGAGCCATGGACAAAATCAATATGGACAACTAGGAGTAGGAGATACAAACTCATATAATGAACCACAAAAAGTAAAAATTATAAAAAACACAATAAAAAACGAAGACGGAAGCAAAACAGAAATAGAAGACACAATAAAAGACATATCAGTAGGTAACTATCATGTATTGGCTTTAAGCGAAACAGGAAAAGTATATGCATGGGGATATGGAGAAAAAGGACAATTAGGAACAGGAAGCGGATATAGCAATGAAGAGCCAGTAGTTGTAAAAGATATATACAGAAAACAATTACAAGACATTGTAAAAGTAGAAGCTGGAGAAAATGTAAGTTTTGCAATAACATCAAAAGGAAAAGTGTACGCTTGGGGAAACGGATACTCATCAAGAGCACAATTGCTAGACTTACCAGAAAATGCAGTAGATATAACATCAAAATATGTATTAACAGGAGACGGAAAAGTATACAACATTTTAACAAAAGAACAATTACCTATAGTTGGAAAAATAGTAGACTTAGACGAAGGAACAAACCATACTGTAATGCTTACAAATGATGGAAAAGCATATGCAATAGGTGACAATACATATGGACAACTATCAAACGGAAACAATGTACCAAGCGAGACAACACCTGTAGCAGTTAGAAAAAACAGTGAAAACATATTTACAGGAATAAAAGAAATTAAGGCTGGAGACAAAACAACAGTAATAGTTACAACAGATGGAAAATTATATGCTTGTGGAATGAATGACAACAATGAGTTAGGAATAGAAAACAAAGAAATACTAGATGTAAACACACCACAAGAAAATAAAAATATTGAAAATGTAATTTTTGCAAACATAGGAACAAACCATGTAGTAGCAATAAAAGAAGATGGGGAAGTAGATGCATTTGGATATGGAAAAAATGGTGAGTTAGGAAGCAGAAACGACAAAAATAGTATAATACCAGTAATGGTAGGAAAAGATATAATAAGAACAAATACAAACAATGTTACACTAAAAGTAAACCAAGGAACAACAATAGAAGGATATGTAGATTACTTTAATATCTTTAATAATGATATTAAGAATATAAATTACACATCAAAAGATACATCAGTAGCAACATTAGAAGACATACAAGAAAATCACAATAATGATGAAACACAAAATGAAAGCAAAAAATTCAAAATAAGATTATCTGGTAAAAAGACAGGAACTACAATAGTTACTGCAAATCAAGAAAATACAGATAATATAGGAGTAATCCAAGTAGAAGTTGTGCCAGAAACAGAAAATGAAATAACAATATCATCAAATGTAATTACAAATGGAAGTCACACTATAAGTTTGAGAACAGACGGAAAAGTATTTACATGGGGAGATAATACATATGGACAATTAGGAAATGGGACAGTAAAAACAAGTGATGAACCAGTAGAAGTAACATTCCCAGAAGGAACAATTATTACACAAATAGCAGCAGGAGAAAATCACAATGTAGCTTTAGACAGTAATGGAAATGTATGGACATGGGGTAGAAACAATAACTATCAAATAGGAAATACAAGAGCAAACCAATATACACCATACAAAGTAAGTAATTTACCAAAAGTTATAAAAATATCTGCAGGAAACAACAACACAATGGTAATTACAGAAAACAACGAACTATATGCATGGGGATTAAACGCATATGGTGACTTAGGATTAGGAACATATACAAATAAAGTATTGCCAAAAAAAGTAAAAGGAATACACGACATAATTGACATATCAGGTGGAAAGAGCCATTATATTGCCCTTAACAGAGCAGGAGAAGTATTTGTAACAGGATCAAATCTATATGGACAATTAGGAATCGGAGACAACGAAATAGGCAAAATAAATGAATTCCAAAAAGTAGAGATAAAAGACAAAATAGGAACAATAGATGCAGGAGATATCTCAAATATAGCAACAACAGTAGATGGATATGTATATACTTGGGGAGGTAACACATATTCAACATTAGGAACAGGAGACAAAGAAAACAAGAATGTTCCAACAAAACTAAAAGATGTTAAAAATATAAGACAAGCATCAACAGGAAAGACACATACAATCTTAAGAGATGGAAACAACAACGTATATGTAACAGGAACAAACTCTAATGGTCAATTAGGTTTAGGAACAACAGAAAATAAAACTACATTTGAACAAAATACTTTAATAAATAATGTAATAAGAGTATCTGCAGGAGATACATACACAGCATTCCTAAAAGAAGATGGTTCAGTATGGGCATGTGGAGATTATAACCACGGAGACAAAGAAAAGAAGAGCAGAACAAAATCAGAAGAACCAATTTTAGTAGGAAGTGACACATCATCACTAGATACAATGGAAATTGTAATAGTAAAAAGTGAAGTACAATCAATATTAGCAAATGCAAAATTCAAATTCAACTTAATTTATATAGAACAAAACGACAAGAGTGATTTTGAATACACAAGTTATAATAATGATATAGCAAAAATAGACGAAGACGGAAACATGTTAGGTATACGTGAAGGAACAACATGGGTAAAAGTAAAAGACAAAAAGACAGGAAAAGAAAGTGTAGCAATAATAAGAGTTGTAGACAATAATATAGAATATAACACACATGTAGCTCCAAACACTGTTTCAGGAAAGAACTATGCACTAGGGTTAAAAGAAGATGGAACAATATGGACATGGGGATATGATGCAAGTGGACTTGCAGATTCTAATGTACCAGTAAGTACAAATGTTATATCAACATATAACTCAATAAGTGCCGGAAAGAACTATGCATTAGCAACAAGAAAAGACGGTACAGCATGGGCAATTGGTAGCAACAATTATGGACAATTAGGAATAGGAAATTACGAAAGCAAAGCAAAATTAGTCCAAATAGAAGGCTTAACAGATATAACATCAATTTCAGCAGGTGAAACACACTCTATAGCGTTAGACAGTTATGGAACTGTATATGGATGGGGTTCAAATGCAAATGGAGAACTATCATCAAAATATACAGGAAAAGACACAAGTAAACCAGTAGTTATATCTATGCCGCGAGACACTATTATACAAATTTCTGCAGGAAAGGCAGAATCTGCATTTGTAACAACAAATGGACAAGTATATGGAATGGGAAAAATATTAAATGGATATATCCCAGGAGTAACAAATGCAGTAAAAGTAGAAGTAGGAACAAACTATTTACTAATTTTAAGAGCAGATGGAACTATTTATAAATATCAAAATGGACAACTTACACAAGTTTCAAACATCAAAAACGCAATTGATATATCTGTTCAAAATAACGTAAATATGTATCAAAGTGTAGACGAAAAAGCATACACATGGGGAGAAAATATAAATGGACAATTAGGATTAAACTCTACAGAAGAAGTTTCAAATCCTACACAAGTTTTAGAAAATGGAACTAATGTATTTAGAATAGGAGCAGGATATAACAATACATTTATAATTTCAAATACTGGATTTATATATTCCGCAGGAGATAACAAACGTGGAGAACTTGGAAATGGAACAAGTGAAAATGACCAAAGTACAACAAAATACAATAGTATTGTACATACATTGGTTGGAGACAGAAACTTTGAAATAGATCCAGAAAACAATACTTTAGAAATTAATGAAATAGAAGATATTAATATAAAGGCAAAAACATTTAATGTATTTGGAGACAAAAACAAAGAATTAGATGAATATAAATGGGATGCAGAAAATACTGCAATCTTGTCAATCTTAGAAAATGGAAAAGTTCAAGGTGCAAGTCTTGGAACAACACAACTTATAGTTACAGATAAAGTAACAGGAGAAGAAAAAAAGGGAACAAGAGCAGTTGTGCCTGTAGATACAGACAGAATAGAAAGTATAACAGCAACAGGAGCAGAAGCAGAAGTTACAGAAGCATTTAAATATGAAGCGAAAGTTCCAGTAGACGAAGACACTACAAAATCACAAGTACAAATAAAAACAAAACTTGGAACAGACCAAATTAGTATAGACAACGGAGCAACATGGGAAAAAGGAATAATTACAAAAGAAATAGACATTTTAAATAATGAAACAGAAGTACCATTTATAGTAAAAACAGAAGCAGGAAATGAAGTAAATTACACACTAACAATAGTAAGAGTTAGCAATGACAATAGCATAAAAAATGTAACAATACAAAAAGCAGATGTTGGAGCAGAAGAACAAATAACAGAAAACGAAAGCAAAATATATGAGACTATAGTTCCAAGTACAGGTGAAAATGTTGTAAAAGTTACAACAAACCATGAAAAAGCATATGTAAGCATAGATGGACAAGCAAAAGAAGAACATGAGCAAACATATACATTTGAAATGGAAGAACCAATTAAAGAAATACCAATAAAAATAACATCTGAATCTGGTAGAGATGAAACATATACATTAAAGGTATATACAAAAGAATATCTTGCAACATTAAATAAAGTAATGGTAAATGGAAAAGAAGCAAAAAAGATAGATGATAAAAACTATGAAGCAGTTATAACAGACGAAATAGATTTAGCATCTATAGAAGCAATAGCAAACTTTACTACTTCAAAAGTTGGAATAAATGGTGGAGAAAAACAAGAAAGTACAATAAAAGAAGACATACAAACAGTATTAGATTCAACATCAGCAACAGTACAAGTAGAAAGTGAAGATGGTTCAATACAAAATGAATATACATTAACAATAAAAAAACAAAGAACAAACAGCAAAATACAAGAATTACAAGTAGAAGGAAAAACTATAAAAGAAATTAATAATGTATATACAGCATATGTGAGTACAGGTGTAAACAATGCAATGGTAAAAATAACAACCAAAAATGCAGAAGACACGATTTCTCTTGCAGACTTTACAGAAGAAAAATCAACATTAGAAAAAAGTGTAGAAGTAAATGCAGAAACAAATACATATAAAATCCATATAAAAGACAAGGAAACAGGAAAAAACAAAAAATATACGTTAATTATAAAACGTGGAGACACAGAAGTAGGATTAAAAGATATTTTTGCAGTAAACGAAACAACAATAAGAGAAGCAGAAAAAGTTGAGGATACAAAATATGAAATAAGAGTTTTAAGCACATATACATCTACAAATTTAACAATAAACTGTATAAATACTGAAAGTAAGATAGCTGTAGGACAAGAAAATATAGATGCAGGAAATTACCAAATTGGAACAAGCACACAAACAATATCATTAACAGAAAAAGAAACTACAGTCCCAATAAAAGTAATTACTGCAGACGGTGGAAAGGAAAAAGAATACACTGTAAATATTATTAGAAGTTCAGATGATGCAGAATTAAACGAAGTTGCAATAAATGAATTATTAGGAAATAATGATATTCCAGCAGAAATTTCAAAAACAGAAGAAAACACATATGAAGTACAATTACAAAATGCAGTAACAACCTTAAAAATAAAAGCAACAGCAGTAAATGAGAACACTAATGTAAAAATAGGAGAAGACGAATATTCATTAAAAGAAGCAACAAAAGAAATAACATTAGATTCAAGTTTAACAGAAGCTATAATAACTGTAAAAACTGAATATGGAACAGAAAAACAATACACATTAAAAATAAACACATTACCAGCAGAAACAGGATTAAAAGAAGTTACAGTAGGAAATGAGTCAGCAAGTTATAATTCAATAAAAGGAAGATATGAAATAAAAGTCGACAATGAATTATCTTCATATGATATAATTGCAAAATCAACAGATGATTTAGCAAATATAACACTAGGAATAAAAGCTGGAGATGTTACAAAAGTAGGAACAGTAGAAGCAACAGAAAATAAATCAGGAAAAGAAACAATTGTACCAATTACAGTAACAGCACAAAATGGAATTGAAAGCAGTACATATGATCTTGCTATTATAGAGAAATCAAGCATTGCAAATATAGGAACAGTACAAGTAAATGGTCAAGAAATAGAACCAGACGAAAACGGAAACTATATAGCAAATGTTAAATCAACAATAACAGATGCAGAAATAAGAGTTGAATCACAAAATGACAATGCAAAAGTAACAGTTGATAGCGAAACACAAGACACAAACCAAGTAACAATAAAAAGAAAAATAGCAGAAGACAAAACTGAATATACAATAAAAGTTGTATCAGAAGATGGAAAGAACACAGAAGAAAAATCATTAACAATAAACAGATTAAGTGGAAACACTAATATCTTAAGTATAAAAGTAGAAGCAGAAGATAAAACAGAATATGAACCAACTGTTCAAGAAGATGGAACATATCATACTAAAACAAAAAGAACAGAAACCGCAAATATTACAGTAACAACAGAAGACGAAAAAGCAAAAATATCAATAGCAGGTGGAGAAAAAAATGTAGGAAATAATACATCAATAGTAACACTATTAGACGAAATTACAGAAGTAAACATATTAATAGAAGCAGAAGATGGAACAACAAAAACTGCAATCTTGAAAATAGAAAAAGAATCTAATAATACAGACATAGCAGAAATAAAAGGAGAAGACATCAAAAAAGTTTCAAAAATAACATCATCTACATACGAAGTACAAGTTGATGACAGACTACAAACACTTGCAATTGATGCAATAACGAAAGATGAAAATGCTAAGATAAAATTAGGAACAGAGACTGAATATACACCAAACAAAATAGAAAACAAATCTATAGACATAAGTCAAATAAAATCATTCACAATAGATGTTTTAGCAGAAGATGGGGAAACAACTAAAACATACACTATTGAAATAACAAAGAAATTTAGCACAGAACTAGCAGAAATAAAGACAGACGGAGATGTTGCAAAATTACAAGACAATAGTGAAATTATTTACAATGGATGGGTAGATGCAGACGACACAGCAAATATAGAAATAACACCAGATAATGCTCTAGCAAAAGTAAGTGTATACAAAGATAATGAACTAATAATATCACAAACAGGAACAATAACTCTTACACAAAATATAAAATATGAAACAGATTCATATAAAATAATAGTAAGCAATCCGAATAAAGAAGCAGAAACAAGTACATACATATTAAACATAACTAAAAAATCTACAAACAATAACGTAGAATATGTTAAAGTAAATGGGGAAACTTTAACAGAAAACACAGACACACAAACTTATGAAACACAAGTAATCACAGTAGATTCAGAAAAATATGAATTACAAGTTAAAGCAGAAAATGAATATGCAACTATTAAATTTGATGAAGGCGAATATAGCACAGAAAATATACAAACACAAGAATATGAAATTGAGCCAAAAGAAACAAAAGAAGTTAAGGTTACAGTTAAATCTCAAAATGGGGAAGAGATAATAAAAACAGTAAAAATCTACAGAAAAGACAATAACTTAAATGTAGAAAACGTAAAAGTAAATGGAACAGATATTACATCAACATATGACGAAAAACACAAAAACTACAATATCACATTAGAAAATACGCTAACTACAACAACATTAGAGATTGTAGCAGAAAGTGAAAAAACTGAAATCAATACAACAATTGACGAAGTTGAACATAATGGACAAAAAACAATAACAGTTGACAATATCAATTTACCAGGGGTAGGTAAAAAGACAATTACATTTACAGTAACTTCAGAAGAAGGCAAAAAAGAAACAAGAACAATTACAATTTCACAATTCTCATCAGACATTGAACTAGAAAAATTACAAATAAGAGGAAAAGACGCTAAAAAACGTGATGATGGAAACTACGAAATAACAATAGGTGATGTACCAACATATGTAGACATTTATGCAAAAGCACAAGAAGAGACAACAAGCATAGAAATAAATGGAGGAACATCATCAGTAGGAGAACAACAAGCAACAATACAAAATATTGAAGAAGGACAATATTTAGAAGTCCCTGTTAAATTAACAGCTGCAGATGGAACAGAATATGAATATCAATTATACATAACTGTAAAATCTGGAGACAACAATGTTGGAACAATAAGAGTAAACAACTTAGAGGCTACAAAGATAGATGATAAAACATATAGAAGTTTTGTACAAGAATCTGCAGTTCAAGCAACTGTTGACGTTACAGCAAAAAGCGAATTATCAAATATTAAAGTAACCGTAGGGGATAGCCAAAAAACTGGAAACCCATTAAACTTTATCCAAACACTACCAGAAGAAAAAACAAATATTACAATAACAATTGCTTCAGAGGCAGGAGAAGAGGAACAATATACACTAGAAATTATAAAAGAATCAAGTGATAATTCTTTAAAGAATGTATATGTAAATGGAAATGAACTTAAAAAAGATAAAAAAACAGGAAGATACAAAACAACTATAGACGAAAATAAACAGCCAGTAATTAAGGTTATTTCAAATAATCAATATGCTTATGTAAGAATAGCATTAAATGAAGAAGAACAAACACAAAGTGAAAAAACAGTAGAACTTGGAGAAGATAAAATAACAGTAATACCAATAACAATAAGAAGTCAAACAGGAATAACAAATGTTGAATATATAGAACTTGAAAAAATCGATAAATCAACAGCAGTAGATTCTTTAATAGTAGACGATGTAGAAATAACAGACTATGACAAAGAAACAAATACATACAAAGCATTAGTAGACAAAGACATAGATCAACATGAAATATTTATAATGGCTGGAAATACAAACTCAACTATAGAAATAAACGAAAATACAGCAGTTGGCAGTATAACAACATATTCAACATTAGAAGAAGGACAAGATGGAAAAACAATACCATTTACTATAACATCAGAAACTGGTACAACGCAAAAATATCAATTACTATTAATTAAAAAATCATCAAATGTTAACGTAACACAAGTGGTAGTAAATGATGTAAAAATTCTTCCAGACCAAGATAGACCAGACATATATAGAAAAAATATCAAAAAATTAGCGAATAAAGCAAAAATAAAAGTTACAACAGAATATCCATATGCTAGTGTAAAAATAGGTGACAGTGATACTATTATGAATGAATCAGAAGCATGGATAGATTTAAAACTAGAACAAGATGAAATAACGGTTCCAGTAGTAGTAACAGCAACAGATGGTAAGACAGTAGAAACATACAATATTATATTACAAAGACTATCAAATGATACAAGTGCAATTGTAAGTTATGATGGAGAACCATTAAGTAAAGACGAAAATGGAAAATATAATGTAAGTATTTTGGACACCGCTACATCAGGAACAATAAAAGTAGTAACAAATGATGCTAATGCAACTGTAGATATAAATAACACACTAGAATATGAATTAGGTGGAAAAGAATATAATCTTGATATTGACACAAAATCAGCAGGAAAAACTATAGATGTACCAATATCAGTTGTTTCAGCAGATGAAACTGTTGAAAATAGTACTTTGGTAATTACAAGACTTTCTACAAATAATAATACTGCAAAAGTTGAAGGAACATATGAAGATAATAATAAACAAATAACAAAAGAAGCAGTAATAGACGAAAATGGAAACTACTTTATAATGGCAAAAGAAGAAACTAGTGAAGTTACATTAAAAATAACTCCAGAAAGCCAATATTCAACTGTAAAATTGGGTGACCAAACATCAACAGGAGAATTAACAACAGTAGCAACACTTACAGGAGATATAACATATGTAAATTACACTATAACTTCAGAAGCAGGAGAAGAAAAACAATACACTATAAAAATAGGAAAAATAGCAAGTATATCAGGAAAAATACTAACAGAAAATACAAAAGAAAAATATAAATCAACAATTAAATTATACAAATCAACAGATACAAGTAACCCTGTAAAACAGATGGAAACAGAAGAAGATGGAACATTCAATATTACAATAGAAGAAAGTGGAAAATATGATTTAGTAGCATGCAAAGATGGATATCTAAATTATAAAGTTACAGGAATTGAGGTTATAAAAGGAGAAGAAACTATATTAGATGAGCATAAATTAATAGCTGGAAACGTAGTTAAAAATAGCGAAGAATCAACACTTGAAGAACAAATTGAAATAGATGATTTAGTAGCATTGAATAATAATTATGGGGAAATTATTACAGATGAAGATAAAGTAACTAGAGCAATTTATGATTTAAATGAGGATGGAGTAGTAAATAAATTAGATAGAGATATCTTAAAGAAAAATTATGGTAAAAAAGCAGAAACAATAGAATGGGTTAATTCAAACAATGCAACTAGAAGATTAATGATAAGTTCGTCAATAAAAACAACAAGTGAACAAAGCTTTATATTACCGATTACATGTAACTACACAATAACATCAAATTATGGAACAAGAAAACATCCAACAACAGGAATTGTAAAAAAACATACTGGTATAGATATAGCAGGAACACACCATACAGAAATATTAGCAGTAGCTGATGGAGAAGTGACATTTGCCGGAGTACAAAATGGATTTGGAAATTGTATAGAAATAAAACATATTGTTAATGGGGAAACAATATATAGCTTCTATGCACATCTTTCAAAAATAAATGTAAAATCCGGAGACAAAGTAAAACAAGGAGAAGTAATTGGATTAGAGGGAGGAGATCCGGAGTCTGACCCTAATCCAGGTAACTCAACAGGACATCACTTACACTTTGAAATTAGAAAAGCTAGTGGATATGGAAATGATGTAGACCCTACAAACTATATTAAGTTTTAAAATAAATGAGACAGAACATGAAAATGTTGATAAGGTATTTATGATAGCAAATTGGAAAATTCTTTTTTCTAATTTGCTATTTTTTGTGTTAACGAAGAGATGGATACATAAATTTCTTTGAAATATTCCGTAATTTTCTATATATTTAAGTAACATATGGTAAGCTTTAGTATGTCTTTTTTTATTTTAATTTTGAAAATAATAATAAAGTTGATTTTTTTTCCATTTTATGTTAAACTTAGAAAGAACCATATTTTACATTATGTAAAGAACAGATAATAAAGATATGTTGTATAAGGAGAATTGAAATGGATAAAAAAGTTTTGAACAAACATATAGGAAAATTGAATGAAGATATAAGGAATATTCAATATCAAATAAATAGTATAAACCAAGATATGAAAAAAGATAAGAAACAAAGTTATATTGAAAAAAGAATTGATAGATTAGTTAATAATTATAAAATGTTAAATCAAAAAAGACAGGAATTAGTAAATATATCTAGAGAAGAAAAAAGAGAACTACAGGAAAAAGTATTAGAAATACGTAAACAAGTAAAAGACGTTTGTTATAAAGGAAGCAAGGACATTTCAAAACAAAATATACAACTAGACGAAGTTGTTAACAATGAAAGTAAATCAGAAATTTATAATAAGATTGATGATGATGAAAATAAAAAAATAAAAAGAGTTTATGGTCCAGATGGTAGTTTAGAGTACATATATATTAAAGAAGAGAGACCTATTGGAAGATGGCAGAAAATTAAGCAAATGATGGAAAAAAAGAAGAGAAATAAAGAGATAATAAAAAAGCAAAGAAACAAAAACAGATTCGGAAAGATGAAAGAATTTTTCAGGGAAATTAATGGAAAGAAATTATTAAAAAGGATAGCAGCTTTTGGAATGGGATCATTAATGCTACTTCCTGGGACAATTTCTGCTAATCAGAATGAAAATAATACTGAAAGTAAAAGTACAAAAAACAGCTATATAGATACTGTAAAACAAACACCTGTAAATGAACATGAATTAATAAAAATGGCAGAAGATTTTAAAAAAGAAAATTCTTTGAATATGGACGAAAATATAAAATCAGAAGAAGCAGTTAAAGAAGAAAATACAAATGATAAGAATGAAGATGATGTACTTGTACATATTATAGCTCCAGCACAGAGCAAATACACAGAAGTGTCTGATGGTAGAGGAAATTATGGTATTTTTACCGAAGATACTGAAGTTTCGATATATAATAGAGCTTTAATCAGAACTAATAAAGATGGAAGCAAATCAATATTAAAGGCCACAAAAGTAGGGCAAACTTGGAAACAATATGCAGAAGAACAAGGAATTGATTATAATGAGTTTAAAACATATATAGAGAATAATGAAAATATACAAGAGGTTTTATCTACTATGTCTGTTGATGGTAAAAGTATATATGGATGGATGCCAGCATCAGAATTTGAATATAAAACTCAAGATAAAGAAATAAATGTACAAAGAAATTATGTTACCGAGGTAGAAGAAAGATAATGAAAGATTATATAACTGTAATAGGAGCAGGATTAGCTGGATGTGAGGCAGCTTATCAAATTGCTAAAAAAGGAATAAAAGTAAAATTATATGAAATGAAGCCAATAAAATATTCAGAAGCACATTCAAATGAAAATTTTGCTGAAATTGTATGTAGCAATTCTTTTAAATCAAATTTGCTAACGAATGCATGTGGTTTATTGAAAGAAGAATTAAGAAGATTAGATTCATTATTAATTAAAATTGCAGATGAAACAAGAGTTCCAGCAGGACAGGCTTTAGCAGTAGATAGAGAAAGTTTTTCTAAAAAAGTAACTTGTGAATTAGAAAAAAATGAATTTATTGAAATTATTCGTAAAGAAATTGTTGATATAGAATCTTTAGCAAAAGAAGGAATTGTGATAATAGCAACAGGACCTCTTACTTCAGAAGGGTTAGCAAAAAATATAGGTAAAATAACAGGAGAAGACAAGCTTTATTTTTATGATGCGGCTGCGCCAATTGTAAATAAAGATAGTATAAATTTTAAAATTGCATTTTATGGAGACAGGTACAGCCAAGAAAAGAAAAAAGATGAAAGTATAGAAGAATGGAAAAAAAGATTAGCAATTCAAGAAAAAGATGAACAGAGTTATATTAATCTTCCAATGAATCAGGATGAATATGAGAAATTTTGGAATGAACTTGTAAAAGCAGATGTAGTTACACTTCATGAATTTGAAAAGAGAGAAATCTTTGAAGGTTGTATGCCAGTTGAAATAATGGCCAAAAGGGGAATTGATACTTTGAGATTTGGACCATTAAAACCAGTAGGGTTTGATGATCCAAGAACAGGAAGAAGGCCATATGCATTAGTACAACTAAGACAAGATAATAAACAAGCAAGTATATATAATATTGTTGGATTTCAAACTAATTTGAAATTTGGAGAGCAAAAGAGAGTTTTTCAAATGATACCAGGATTAGAAGAAGCAGAGTTTATAAAATATGGAGTAATGCATAGAAATACATATATAAATTCAAGTAAATTATTAGATGAAACATATAATCTTAAAAACAATAATAATGTTTATTTTGCAGGCCAGATAACTGGTGTTGAGGGCTATGTTGAATCAATATCTTCTGGGATGGTAGCAGCTGTTAATGCTGTTAATCAAATAAAAGGAAAAAAAGAAAAGATTATTTTTTCGGAAAATACGGTAATAGGGGCTTTATCTAAATATATATCAATTCCAAATGAAAGATTTCAGCCAATGAATGCTAATTTTGGAATATTGCCAGAGTTAGAAGGAAGAAAAATAAGGGATAAAAAAGAACGATATGCTAAATTAGCTGAAAGAAGTTTAGGGTATTTTAATTGAAGATATAAATAATGTATTTTACAAAGTTATTACAATTAGTTTACAAATGTATAAAATTGGATAAAAAGGTTGAAAAAAGGTATTAAAAAAAGTATAATAAATATGTATACTTATTTTAAATAAAGAATTAATTTGAAGGAAGAAATAATTTATTATAATGAAAAATATAAATAATAGGGGGATTTGATATGAAAAATGTTAGTGAATTTACAAAAACACAAGCTTTAATTGATGAGTATAATAAGCTTAAAAATAAGGTTCCTAAATTAGAAGCACAAATGGAACAAAACAAAAAGAGAACAGAAGCAAAAAAAGAAAAATTTAAAAGGGATATGCAAGAAAATAAAGAAGATATTGAATATAAATTAGATAGGGCTGCAGTAGAAGCTGAATACGGAAAGCAAATAGAACAAGAGGAAAAAAATCTGGAAGAAGAAAATGGCAAAATTAAAGAAGAAATTAATAAAGCGAAAGAAGATAAAAAGTTTTTCTGTACAGATAAAAACTTCAAAACCATTACAATGGAAATTGAAGCTATGAAAAGAGAAGTTGAAGATGGAAAACTAGAAATAAAAAGAAAAGAATATGAAATTAAGGGCAACGAACTCAAAGAACAAGAATTTAGTGCAAAACCTGATAAAGAAAATCCTCTTAAGTGGTTAGAATTAAGGAAAGAAAGCGAAAAAAAAGAACAGGAAATTGGAAAAATAAATAAAGAAATTAATGCTATGAATAAAAAAATAGAGGAATATTCAAAGTTTAAGGGAGAACTAAATCAACAACTTAGTACATTTACAGCTATTGATTTTAATAAAATGCGTGAAAGAGAAAATAATAAAACAGACAAGCCGGAAGAGCAACAAGAAAATAATAAAACAGACAAGTCGGAAGAGCAACAAGAAAATAATAAAACAGACAAGCCAGAAGAACAACAAGAAAATAATAAAACAGACAAGCCAGAAGAACAACAAGAAGATAATAAAACAGATAAGCCAGAAGGGCAACAAGAAGATAATAAAGCAAATGATCCGGAAGAGGAATATGAGGACATATATTCTAATTCACAAGATTTTGTTAAGGCTATTCATATTGAAGCTGCTACAGGAAAAGCATACATTGATACATTTAAAAATAATAAAAAAGAGATAGATATAAAAGAAGCAATTGAGAATAGAAAAGGATTATATAAAAGAATTAATCTTAAAGAAATTATGGAAAAGGCAGGAGTAGAATCAAGAATAAATCAATTTATGTTAAAAAGAAAAATTAATCCAGTAATATTAGAAGCTATAAATGAAAATGAAAAAATGACAGAAGAATACATTTATAGTTTGATAGAGAAAAAAGAATTTCCTTTTGAATATAAACATGATTTAGAAAATTCAAACTTATCATTTAAAGACATGGCTTTAATGAATAGAGTAGCTTTAAAAGAAAGCAAAATAGATGGCAATGAAGTGATAGGAGCTAAAAAGTTATATACAATCAAATCTTTCTTTGGAAAAATAAAAAATAAAGCTCTAGCGAAGTTTAATAAAAAAGAAGAACCTAAAATGATTAATGAGAAAAATGAAAGACAAGAAGACACAAAAAGCAGAAAAGAGAGGTTTTATGAATCTATAGAATATACTCCAGAAGAGCAAAAGGCAAGTGATATAGAATTAGAACAAAAAAATAAATATAATGAAGCTTATGAAAAGTTAACAGATGAACAAAAAGCAAAATTAGCAACTATGGATGTTAGCAATATTCAAAGATTAGGATTTGATTATAATACAGCTGTTGCATTAAGTGAAATGACAAAAGAATCTACATCAAAAGAAGACAAGAAAGTAACCCAAGAATCTACAACAAAAGAAGATGACGAAATTCAAATATAGTATTGACAAATTAAAAAAAAGTAGTATTATAAAAATGTAAACAAATAAAAAGACCTTTCAAATAAATATTTGAAAGGTCGTTTGTTCCTAAAAATAAGGAGGAATATACAAATGAAAAAGATAGAAAAAATAAAAGTTCGGTGGCATCCTAGAAAATTAATTACATATTTAACTTTTATAGCTTTGGCAGGATTATTTATATTTTGGAAATTTTATATTAAATTTGCTAAGTATACAGTAAAAGATGTTTGGCAAAGAAGTAGTATAATTTCTGTAGTAGTAGTTGTAATAATCTTTTTATTAATATTTATTGGAATATTAATAAAAAGTAAGAAAGCGATATATAATATAAATATAGAGAATAAAACATGCACAAAAAGAGAAAAAAAGATTCAGTATAAAAATATATACTATACTCAGTCATTATTGCAAAGAATGTTTGGGCTTGTAAATATTTATTTAATAAATGAACAAGAAATAATGAAGATAAAAGATGTTTCAAAGAAAGCTATTGAATATGTTGATGCTATTAAACTAGGCAAGTGAAAACTTGCCTTTTTCTATTGACTTTATGTATCAAAGATGCTATAATAGCATATGTTCGAATATATTACCAAATTAGGCAAATTTTGAATAAATAATTAAACAGGAGGTGAAATTTAAGTGCCAACAATTAATCAATTAGTAAGAAAAGGAAGAAAAACAGGAGTAACAAAATCAACAGCACCAGCACTTCAACATGGATGGAACTCAAAAAACAAAAAATTAACAAACAATAGAGCTCCACAAAAAAGAGGAGTATGTACAGTTGTTAAAACAGTTACACCTAAAAAGCCAAACTCAGCTTTAAGAAAAGTTGCCAGAGTTAGACTTTCAAATGGTTATGAAGTAACATCTTATATCCCAGGTATAGGACATAACCTACAAGAACACAGTGTTGTATTAATAAGAGGTGGTAGGGTAAAAGACCTTCCAGGTGTTAGATACCATATTATCAGAGGAACATTAGATACAGCAGGTGTTAAAGATAGAATGCAAGCGCGTTCTAAATATGGAGCTAAAAAACCTAAAAAATAAAAAAATTAGCTACAAAATTTAAAAATTAGTGCTTGTAATTCTTACTAAATTAAGGCATTTAAATTTAGAATAGATTTATATAGCACTGTGCGCAAGAAAGAAAGACTTTCTTGAGAGTACCTAGATATTTTATAAATAAAATATCAAATAAAATTTAAGGAGGGAAGAATAGTGCCAAGAAAAGGATATATAGCAAAAAGAGAAGTATTACCAGATCCAATATATAATAGCAAAGTTGTTACAAAATTAGTTAACAATATTATGTTAGATGGTAAAAAATCAGTTGCTCAAAAAATAGTATATGATGCATTTGACATTATTAAAGAAAAAGAAGGAAAAAATCCTTTAGAAGTTTTTGAAGCAGCTTTAGAAAATATTATGCCAGTTCTTGAAGTTAAAGCAAGAAGAGTAGGTGGAGCAACTTATCAAGTTCCATTAGAAATCAGACCAGAAAGAAGACAAACTTTAGGATTAAGATGGTTAGTAACTTATGCTAGAAACAGACATGAAAAAACAATGGCTGAAAAATTAGCAGGTGAAATAATGGATGCAGTAGCTGGAAACGGTGGAGCATTTAAGAAGAAAGAAGATACACATAGAATGGCTGAAGCTAATAAAGCTTTTGCACACTATAAATGGTAAAATTTGAAATTAATGTTATAAAAATATAAATTCAAAGAGAATCAGAGTATTTGAAAGGGGGAAATATAGGAAATGGCAGGAAGAGCATACCCACTAGAAAGAACTAGAAATATAGGAATAATGGCACATATAGATGCCGGAAAAACAACAACAACAGAAAGAATCTTATTTTATACAGGAAAAACACATAAAATAGGAGAAGTTCATGAAGGTGCAGCAACAATGGACTGGATGGCGCAAGAACAAGAAAGAGGTATTACAATTACTTCAGCATGTACAACATGCTTCTGGAAAAATAATAGAATTAATATTATTGATACACCAGGACACGTTGACTTTACAGTAGAAGTACAAAGATCTTTAAAAGTACTTGATGGAGCTGTTACAGTTTTAGCTGCAAAAGGTGGAGTACAACCACAAACAGAAACAGTTTGGAGACAAGCTGACAAGTATAGTGTACCAAGAATGGTATATGTAAATAAGATGGATATTGTTGGAGCTAACTTTATGCTTTGTGTTGATCAATTAAAAAACAGATTAAAAGCAAATGCAGTTCCAATTCAATTACCAGTTGGAGCAGAAGATAATTTCCAAGGTATAGTTGATCTTATTAAAATGAAAGCATTTATTCAAGATGATAAATTAGGTGAACATATTGTTGAAAAAGAAATACCAGAAGATATGAAAGCAGATGCTGAAAAATGGAGAGCAAACATGATTGAAGCAGTTGCTGATCAAGATGAAGAGTTAATGATGAAGTATTTAGATGGTGAAGAATTGACAGAAGAAGAAATCAAAAAAGGTTTAAGAATTGGAACAATAGCAAATAAAATAGTTCCAGTTACATGTGGTTCTTCATACAAAAACAAAGGTGTTCAAGAATTATTAGATGCAGTAGTTGATTATATGCCATCACCATTAGATATACCACATATTAAAGGTGAAACATTAGAAGGAGAAGAAACAGAAGCTAAAACTTCAGATGATGCTCCATTTGCAGCATTAGCATTTAAAATTGCTACTGATCCATTTGTTGGAAAATTATGTTTCTTTAGAGTTTATTCTGGAACACTAGAATCAGGTTCTACAATATTAAACTCTAGTAAAGATAAAAAAGAAAGAGTTGGAAGAATTCTTCAAATGCATTCAAATCATAGAGAAGATATTGACAAAGTTTATTCAGGAGATATTGCTGCAGCAGTAGGTTTAAAAGATGTTACAACTGGAAATACTTTATGTGATCCAGATCATCCAATAATACTTGAATCAATGGAATTCCCTGAACCAGTTATTGATATAGCTATTGAGCCAAAAGATAAAGCTGCTCAAGAAAAAATGGGAATTGCTTTAGCAAAACTTGCTGAAGAAGATCCAACATTTAAAGCTTATACAAACCAAGAAACAGGTCAAACAATTATTGCTGGTATGGGTGAATTACACTTAGATATCATAGTTGATAGATTAAAAAGAGAATTCAAAGTAGAATGTAATGTAGGTAAACCACAAGTTGCTTACAAAGAAACAATCAGAAATGCAGTAAAAGTTCAAGGTAAATTTATTCGTCAATCAGGTGGTAAAGGACAATACGGTGATGTATGGTTCGAAATGGAACCATTAGAACCAGGAAAAGGAATTGAATTCGAAAGCAAAATTGTCGGAGGAGCAGTTCCAAAAGAATATATTAAACCAATTGAACAAGGAATGAGAGAAGCTGCTGAAAGCGGAATCCTTGCAGGATACCCAGTTACAGACTTTAAGGTAACATTAGTTGATGGTTCATACCATGAAGTTGACTCTTCAGAAATGGCCTTCAAAATAGCAGCATCTATGGCATTTAAAGAAGGTATGAGACAAGCTAAATCAGTTATCTTAGAACCAATAATGAAAGTTGATATAACAGTTCCAGAAGAATACATGGGAGATGTTATTGGAGATGTAAACTCTAGACGTGGAAGAATGGAAGGTATGGATGGTAATGATGGAGTACAAGAAATTCATGCATTTATTCCACTTTCAGAAATGTTTGGTTATGCAACTGAATTACGTTCTAGAACACAAGGTAGAGGAACATACTCTATGGAACCTTCTCATTATGAAGAAGTACCAAAATCAGTTTTTGAAGCTATTGTATCATCAAGAGCAAAAAAAGATTAAATTTAAATTAAAATGTATAACATATTAATTTTATATTAAATTTCAAATAAGAAAAACAAAAACACTTGCTTTTTTATAAAAAATGTTATAAAATGCCTGTGTAATAAATAGTTATTAAATTTTTGGTTAGCTTTGTAACGAAAAAATAGTGTAAAGTTAACTTATACAGCTAAGCAATAAGCTGAGTTGTATATACCATAAAAATAAAAGAGAGAAATCTCAAAAATAAGGAGGAATTTTAAAATGGCAAAAGCAAAATTTGAAAGAAACAAACCACACGTTAATATCGGAACAATTGGTCACGTTGACCATGGTAAAACAACAACAACAGCAGCTATTACAAAATATTTATCATTATTAGGAAAAGCTCAATATGAAGCATATGATCAAATTGATGGTGCTCCAGAAGAAAAAGCAAGAGGAATCACAATTAATACAGCTCACGTTGAATATGAAACAGATGCAAGACACTATGCACACGTTGACTGTCCAGGTCACGCTGACTATGTAAAAAACATGATTACAGGTGCTGCACAAATGGATGGTGCTGTACTAGTTGTATCAGCAGCTGATGGACCAATGCCTCAAACAAGAGAGCATATCTTACTTGCTAGACAAGTAGGTGTTAAATATATCGTTGTTTACTTAAACAAATGCGATATGGTTGATGATCCAGAATTATTAGAATTAGTTGAAATGGAAGTAAGAGACTTACTTTCTGAATATGGTTTCCCAGGAGATGAAGTTCCAATTGTAAAAGGTTCTTCACTAAAAGTTCTAGAAAGTACATCTACAGATCCTAACGATCCTGTATATGCACCTATGAAAGAATTAATGGATGCAATTGATACTTACATCCCAACACCAGAAAGACCAATTGATCAACCATTCTTAATGCCAGTTGAAGACGTATTCACAATTACAGGACGTGGAACAGTTGCAACAGGTAGAGTAGAAAGAGGTCAAGTAAAATTACAAGACGAAGTTGAAATTATCGGTCTTACAACAGAAAGAAGAAAAACTGTTGTTACAGGTGTAGAAATGTTCAGAAAATTATTAGATCAAGCTGAAGCTGGAGATAATATTGGTGTTCTATTAAGAGGTATTGATAGAAAAGACATCGAAAGAGGTCAAGTTCTATGTAAACCAGGAACAATTCATCCACATACAAAATTCACATCAGAAGTATACGTTTTAACAAAAGAAGAAGGTGGACGTCATACACCATTCTTCAATGGATATAGACCACAATTCTATTTCAGAACAACAGACGTTACAGGTGTTATCGATTTACCAGCAGGTACAGAAATGGTAATGCCAGGAGATAATGTAGATATGACTATCGAATTAATCACACCAATAGCAATGGAAAAAGGATTAAGATTTGCTATTCGTGAAGGTGGTAGAACAGTTGGATCTGGTATAGTTTCAGAAATAATTGAGTAATACCAATTAATTATAAAAAGAGGTTATTTCTAACCTCTTTTTTATATACTAGGAAATTTCTCATTTCCTAGTATATAAAAATGCTATAATCTGCGTTCTTTCACACTTCGCACCTCGCACTTCGTGAATTTCCAATTGACCAATCAAAATCATTAAAAACCTAAATTTCCTATCTTTTACTATTGATTTTTTTTCAATTAAATAATAAAATATAAAAATGAAAATATATTGTTATAAAGAAGGGAATTTAAAATGAGAATTTTATTAGATGCAATGGGTGGGGATAATGCACCTGATGCAAATATTAAAGGCGCAGTAAAAGCAATAAACGAAATTAGTTCAGAAATAGTATTAGTAGGAAACGAAAAAATAATTAATAACAGAATAAAAGAATTATATGGAAAAGATACTATATCAGAAATATCAGATAGATTAACCATAAAAAATGCAACAGAAACAATAGAAATGGAAGATATACCAACACAAGCAATTAAACACAAAAAAGATTCATCAATGGTAGTTGGATTTAATATGCTAAAAGCAGATGAAGGTGATGTATTTATCTCAGCAGGGAATTCGGGAGCATTACTTACAGGTGCTACATTATTAGTAGGAAGAATAAAAGGAGTAGACAGACCAGCAATTGCACCAATGCTTCCATCATATAAAAAAGGGTTAATGTTAGTGGATGCAGGAGCAAATACAAATTGCAAACCAATAAATCTTTTACAATTTGCACAGTTTGCAAATATATATTTGAAAAACATATATAAAATAGAAAAACCAGCAATAGGATTACTAAATATTGGTACAGAAGAGACAAAGGGAAATGACCTAATGAAAGAAAGCTATAAACTTCTAAAAGAGAAATCAGAAGAGTATGGAATAAATTTTGTAGGAAATGTAGAAGGAAGAGAAGCTTTTTCTGGGGATATTGATGCAGTTATAACAGATGGATTTACAGGAAATATATTCTTAAAAACAGTAGAAGGCTTTGGAAAACTAGTAAAACGTTCTTTAACAGAAAGTTTAAAAAAGAATCTACTAAGTACAATAGGAGCAATTCCTGCACTTCCAGGAATAAAAAGATTTACAAAGACAATGGATTACAAGGAATATGGTGGAGCGTTGTTCTTAGGAGTTAAAAAACCAGTGGTAAAAGCACATGGAAGTAGTGATGAATATCTATTTTACTTTACAATAAAACAGGCAGAAAAATTTGCAGAGTCAAAAGCAGTAGAAATTCTAAAAGAAGAATTTGAAAAAAAGGTTACAACTCAGACAACATATTAAAAATGTAGAGAAGATGTAGGGGTTGCACTACTGGGCGACCCATTCTTCGAAGGCATTTCTTAAAATAAATGAAATAAATTGTAAAAAAGTATTGACAATATATTTTAAACCATATAATATTTTAGTTAGTAAAAAATAAATAAAATAGTTTAGAAGATATATTTCTAACTTCTAGATAAATAAGGAGGTGTAATGCGACCTATGAGTTCAGAAGAAGTTTTCGATAAAGTAAAAGAAATAATAGTAGAACAATTAGGAGTAGCAGAAACTGCTATAACACCAGATGCATCTTTTATAGATGATTTAGGTGCTGATTCATTGGATATAGTTGAGTTGATAATGGCATTAGAAGAAGAATTTGATTTAGAAATTCCAGATGCTGATGCAGAAAAAGTTGTTACAGTAAACGACGTAGTAGAATACATAAAAGATAATGTGTAGTCTATAAATTTAAGAAGAAAGGACAATAACCTTTCTTTTTTTATTTCGTCTATTTACACATAAAAATATTTAGTATATAATGCTACAAAAAGAGGTGATTTACAATGCCGACTTTTGAAAATCTAAAAAGAGAAGATGAACAAGTTTATAATGCAATAATGCAGGAACTAAAAAGAGAACAAAACAAAATAGAATTAATAGCGTCAGAAAATTTTGTAAGTAATAGCGTTATGGAGGCAATGCGGAAGCTATATGACGAATAAATATGCAGAAGGATATCCTAGAGCAAGATATTATGGAGGATGTGAATGTGTAGATATTGTAGAAGATTTAGCGAGGGACAGACTAAAAGAAATTTTTGGAGCAAAACATGCAAATGTCCAACCACATTCAGGAGCTCAAGCAAATATGGCTGTATATCTTGCAAAATTAAACGTGGGAGATACAGTTTTAGGAATGAATTTATCACATGGAGGACATCTATCTCATGGAAGTAAAGTAAATTCTTCTGGAAAATTGTATAATTTTATTCCATATGGAGTAGATGAAAAAACAGGTAAAATAGATTATGAAGAAGTAGAAAGACTAGCAATTGAACACAAGCCAAAATTAATACTTGCAGGAGCAAGTGCTTATCCAAGAGAAATAGATTTTAAAAAATTTAAAGAAATTGCAGATAAAGTCGGAAGTCTTTTTATGGTAGATATGGCACACATTGCAGGATTAGTAGCAGCAGGACTTCATCAAAATCCAGTACCATATGCAGATTTTGTCACAAGCACAACTCATAAAACTCTAAGAGGACCAAGAGGAGGAATAATTTTATGCAAGGAGAAATACGCGAAAGAAATTGATAAAGCCGTATTTCCGGGAATTCAAGGTGGACCTTTAATGCACGTAATTGCAGCCAAAGCTGTATGCTTTGGTGAGGCACAAAAGCCAGAATTTAAAGAGTATCAAAATCAGATTATAAAAAATTCTAAAACACTAGCAGAAGAATTATTAAAATATGGATTTAATTTAGTATCTGGAGGAACAGATAATCATTTAG
>OLRJ01000409.1_pt1 | contig 44600 bp, 38 predicted proteins | sample 1672741 | NCBI WGS metagenome assembly OLRJ01 (sample SAMEA3136719, study PRJEB25190) | human gut metagenome | biome: human gut; feature: human-associated habitat; material: faeces | place: Austria | collected 2013 | reverse complement strand
CAGTTGCAAAAGCAGCTCCTGACGTTCCCATCTTAAATCCCGCACAGAGGATCAGGTCCCCTGCAATATTGAATACACATGCAACGGCAACTGTAAATAACGGCGTTCTGGAATCTCCGATCCCCCTGAAAATACAGCCGATCAGATTATACGCCACGATCACCAGCATACCGCCGCAGATCCGCACATAAGCAACTGTTTTGTCAAAAGCTTCCTCCGGCGCATTCATGATGCTGCTGACCTGAATAGCCAGCCGTGGATGTGCATCGGCCAAGTACCATCTCCCCGTCTCCACCCTACGCTACTACGACAAAGAAGGCCTCTTCCCCAACCTCAAACGCGAATCCGGCATCCGAAAATTCAACGACCACGAACTGGAAGCCATCCGCATGGTCGAATGCCTCAAAGCCTCCGGCCTGGAAATCAAAGACATCAAACAATTCTTTGAATGGTGCAACCAGGGAAGCAGCACCTACCAGAACCGCAAAGAACTCTTCGAGACAAGAAAAAAAGCCGTAGAACAGGAAATCCTACGACTCAATAAAACCCTCGATATGCTCAAATACAAATGCTGGTACTACGACCAGGCCATGAAAGAAGGAAACGAAGACAAGATCCGCCAGATGCTCCCGGACAACCTCCCGAAAGACATCCAGCAGCTATACGACAACGGCCATAAATAACAGGCATGGCCGCCTCACCACGTCCGCCGCATATAAACAATCCCCGCAACATCCGCCATCACCCAGCCGATGGGAATCGCCACCCAGATTCCCACCTCACCGGCCACCGCAGAAAGCACATACGCCAGCAGCACACGAAGTCCCAGAGAGATCACCGTCAGCACAACCGACATCTCCGCCCGCTTGATCGCCCGGTAATAACCATACAGCAGAAATAGACAGCCAATGCCAAGATAAAACGCCCCCTCGATCCGGAGATACTTCACCCCCTCAGCGATCACAGCCACCTCTTTCCCACTGACAAAAATCTTCATCAGAGGCCCGGCAAACAGACACACCAGCACCGAGATCACCACACTGAACCCGATACTCATGGCAAAAGCCACCCGGGTACCCTTGCGGATACGCTCTTTATTCCCGGCACCATAATTCTGTGCCACAAACGTAGAAAACGCATTTCCAAAATCCTGCACCGGAAGATAGGCAAAAGTATCAATCTTCACAGCAGCCGCAAAAGCAGCCATCACCGTAGCCCCGAAACTGTTCACCAGCCCCTGGACCATCAGAATACCAAAATTCATCACCGATTGCTGCAGACAGGTCAGAGAAGAAAGATTCACGATCTCACCAAGAATACCCCAGTCGAAACAAAGCTCCCCTTTTCCGGGCAGAAGCTCTTTACAGGAATGCAGCACATAAATGGTGATCCCCACACCAGACACATACTGAGCGATCACCGTAGCAAAAGCCGCACCAGCAATCCCCCATGGAAGAACCGCCACAAACAGAAGATCCAGTCCAATATTCAGGACAGCAGAAACTGCCAGAAAAACAAGAGGCACCGTGGAATTCCCAAGCGCCCGCAAAAGACAGGAAAAAAAGTTATAAAGAGACGTTGCCACAAGACCCGCAAAAATCACAAGCAGATATGTTTTCATCCCACCATACACCTCTTCCGGCACCCGCAGGAACCAGAGGATTGGGTCCGTAAAAAGGTACACCACCACATTTAACAGCACCGTCACACTCATGATCAGTCCAAAAGCATGGACAACAGAAAGCCGCAGTTCCCGGTCACTGCCCTTTCCCTTATAAATCGAAAAAAGAGCACCGGAACCCATACTCAGTCCCAGAAAAACAGACGTCAGAAACGTCATCAAAGTATAGGCAGAACCAACCGCTGCCAATGCGTTTTTTCCAAGCACACGTCCTACGATCAGGGTATCCGCAATATTATAAAACTGCTGCAAAAGATTACCTGCGATCATAGGCAACGCAAACAGGATCAGACATTTTCCGATCCTGCCTTTTGTCAGATCATAATACATTTCAATTCACTCCATCATCCTCATACGCCAAAAAGGCGTAATCCTCACGTGGAATCTATGATAAATCTTTCAGAGCGATTATGCAACCTTCTTTCCTCAACATGCCTCTGAGATTTTTTCCCGGAAATCCTCTTTCCGCCTTCTGTCACTGCCAACAGGATCACCACAAAATATAACACCATCTGAAGCCCGCTCACATGTCCGGAAAAATTCATGTACGGATTATACCAGTCCAGGATTTTTGCTGTTATGGAAACGAAAAATGAAGAATTTCAGATTTATTTTCAGCCCAAAGTATCTCCTGCCAGTGGGAAGATCTCCAGTGCGGAAGTCCTCGTCCGCTGGCTTCGTGATGGAAAAATGCGCTGGTCCCCGGCCGTGTACATTCCATTGTTTGAGCAGAACGGTTTTGTCATCAGCCTGGATTATTATGTTTATGAAAAGACTTTTCGGTGGCTTCAGGAATTTTCCAGGCAGCTTCCGGCAGCTTTCCGCATTTCCCTGAATGTTTCTCCTCTGCATTTCGAGGAACCGGATATTCTTCCCTGAATACCTTAAAAGATCTGCTGTTCAATGAAGTAAAGATCGACCGGAAATTCCTTGGCGATTCCCTTACGGAAAATGCAAAGATTGTTCTTCAGGAAGTCTTCCATATGCTGAAGCGCATGGGAAAATCCATTGTATGCGAAGGTGTGGAAACTGAAGATATTGCTGAATTTCTGAAAGAAGAAGGCTGCGATGAAATCCAGGGATTCCTGTATTACCGTCCTATGTGTGGATTTTGAAAAACTGATCCATACACCAGCGGCATAATACCGATCTCTCATTTTTCCGAAACAATTTACTGTAACAGAAAAACCTCCTGAAACAATACCACAGTTTTCTGTCTGTGGATCGTTCCGGGAGGTTTTATTTTCTGTATTTTTTATGACTGTTTATTTTTCCTGCACATTGATGATAACCTTCATGGTTGTCTCACGGTTCTCATCAATATACTGGTATGCTTTCAGATAATCTTTGAACTTGAATGTTTTTGAGATCAGTGGTCTTAAATGAACTTTTCCGGCATTTACAAGATCAATGGCATCTACGTAATCCTCATGGCGGTACATCATGGTGCTCTTGATATCCAGCTCATGATCGTTGGCAACAGCAAGGTCAACCGTTGCCATATCTGCAAATACTGCTACCAGTACGATGACGCTGCCTTTTCTTGCATACTGGATCGCCTGTCCCATAGTGATGTTGTTTCCGGCACAGTCATAGATCACATCTGCCTTGTCCGGGCCAAATGCTTCCACCAGAGCTTCTCCGAAATTTTTCTCTTTCGTGTTTACGCAGATATCAATGCCGCACTCTTTTGCTTTTGCAAGACGGAGATCGCTGACATCGGTGATCATAACTTTGGCTGCGCCCATTCCCTTGGCTGTCTGTGCAACAAGGTTTCCGATAGGACCTGCGCCGATCACTGTGATATTCATTCCCTTTACATCGCCCATCTGCTTCACTGCATGAACTGCAACAGCCAGAGGCTCGATCATAGCGCCTTCCTCATAGGACATCTCTTCCGGAATCGGGGTAACCTTGGACGCATCTACCGCAAAATATTCAGAAGCAGTTCCTGTTGTCTGGAAGCCCATAACCTTCAGTTCCTCACAGAGGTTATACTTTCCATGGCGGCATGGATAGCAATGTCCGCAGTATACCTGTGGCTCGATGGTAACTTTCTGGCCAACCTTAAACCCTGTCACATTTTTTCCAAGTTCCGTGATCTCACCGGAAACCTCATGTCCCTGTGTCACCGGATATTTGGTAAACGGATGCTTGCCGTGGTATACATGGATGTCCGATCCACAGATACCAATGTTCATGATCTTAACAAGAACCTGGTCATCTTTTACCTTCGGAACCGGTACCTCTCTGAAAATAATCTCTCCTGGATTTGTCATTACCTGCTGAATCATTGTTTTTTCCTCCTTGCTGATCTTTATTTATCTTTCATCGTAACTTTTGTTAATCATTTTATCAAAGTAATTATATTGTGATTCTTTTGAAAGAATTTGTCAATAGTATTTCCTGCTATTCTACGTATTGAACAAGTCTGACCTTCTGTTTTTATGCATATTTCACTATTTACAGCCAGAAGTATCATTCTGTTGATATCATAATAAAAAAAGCCTGCAGATCCTGTGTGTTCACATATCACACCACCCCTGCAGGCTTTTTCCATAACATTTCTTTATTTATATATTTTTTATGAATTCACTGAAAAAATGCTTCGCTGCTCCCACCGCAGATGCTTCTTTCCGGTAGGTACAGTTCTTAAGATATCGGATATCCCGGTCAAATCCGTTATATTCCATCACTTTTTCCCCAAGAGCCAGCATATGATCCGCAAGATATCCACCAACTTCTCCACCAAGAATGATGTCCATATCATAAGCCATTCGCAGATTGGAAATCAGTATGGCCAGATTGTCCAGATATGCCGCCCATTTCTTCTGTGCTTTTGTGTTTCCCTCTGAAAGTGCTTCCATAAACAGTTCCAGAGATTCATACTTCCCATCTGTCAGCGCGCTTGCCGCACAGTAGGCATCTGCACAGCCCTTTTTGCCACAGTAACATTTCCGTCCGCCAGGTACCAGAATCATATGTCCAAACTCACCGGCTTTCTGATTCTGTCCGGAGAACAGTTTTCCATCAATGCAGAAAGCACCTCCCAGCGTATTGTTCAGAGAAAGATAAATAGCGTTTTTATACTGGTGAATGTCTTCTGCCATCATCGCAGCATTGGCATCATTTTCAAAATAAACCGGATAGGAAAAAGACTGTTCCAGAAAACTGAGGCTGTAATTTTCGATCTTAAGAGCGTGGGATTTCACCACAAGATGCTGTTCCTGGCTGATGATCCCTGGAATGGATATCCCGATTCCCAGAAGTTTTTCCGGATCTTCCATGCCTTCCAGAAATTTTTTTACCAGTATGGATAGCTCCCCACAGTAAGATGTTCCCGGCGAAAACTTCATTCTTACCCGGTCTGTCTTTTCGATCTCAGATCTCATATTCACCAGTGTCATTCCAACATGATTGGCAGTGATCACAATTCCCATTGCATAACGGTAAGACGGATTGATACCAATACTCTTAGCCTTTCTGCCTCCGGTGGACGCATATTCCCCTGTTTCCACAAGCACTCCACTTTCCATCAGCTCATTTACATTGGAAAGCACGGTAGGCATACTTATGTTCAGATTCTTGGAAATTTCCACCTTGGATGTATTCTGATTATTCATCACATAACTGATGATCCTTGATCTTGTATTGCTTTTTTTCTCTGCTTTTCCTGCCATACGGAACCTCTCGTTGACTTTTATAAATAGTTTTATAAAAGTATGATATTCCTTTCCGGCGGGTTTGTAAAGCCTTTTATCAATACCACCGTGTCATCGGCAAATCATTGTTCACTCCCTTGGTCATAAGGATCTGATGAAGATCGATAATTCCATTATGGAACGTTGCCGCACACGCGGACAGGTAGAGATCCCACATACGCAGGAATTTTTCATCAAACATGGTCTTCTCTTTTTCGATGTTATCCCGGAAATTCTTTTCCCAGTGGAGCAGTGTCTTATTGTAATGCAGGCGGAGATTTTCGATATCCAGGGTATGGAAATTGTCTTCTGCCATATGGTTCAGGATCTCACGTAAACTCGGAACGGTTCCGCCCGGGAAAATATATTTCTTGACCCACGGATCACCCGGATGCTCTTTCAGGGCACTGATAAAGTGAAGCAGGAACAGTCCGCCCGGTTTCAGAACTTTCTCCACACAGTCAAGAAACAGCCGATAATTGTCACGGCCAACATGCTCCAGCATACCGACACTGACAACACGGTCAAACTGATACTCTTTCTTTGGAAGATCACGGTAATCCATCAGCTCTACGGTAAGATAATCTTCCAGCCCCTGCTCTTTGATCCGTCTCTGAAATTCCGCATACTGCTCATGGCTTAACGTGATACCGGTACCATGGATCTTATATTTCTTGGCCGCTTCGATCAGCAAAAAGCCCCACCCGCAGCCAATATCCAGAAGACTCATGCCTTCTTTGAGATGTAATTTTTTAAGAATATAATCAACTTTATTTACCTGTGCCTGATACAAAGTATCATCTTCATGGATGAAGTATCCACAGGAATAACTCATCGTCTCGTCCAGCCAGAGTTTATAAAAATCATTTCCAATATCATAATGGCTGGTTACTTCCTTTTCCTGGTTTTTCCTGGATGTTGAACTGAACATGATCTTCTTCAGTGCAGACTCATTGGTCGAAAATTTCCCCATCTGTCCCAGAAAATGATCCAGTGCCTCATAAAGATTTCCTTCAATATCCAGATCTCCCCGCATATACGCCTCGCCTAATGCAAGGGACGTACTTTTCATCAGATCCGCAAGCGGGATTACTTTCTTAAAATTCACTGTAAATGTAGGTTCTCCCTCTCCGATATGATACTTGGAATTCTTGAACTTTACCAGAAATGGATAATCTGTAAAGCGTTCAAGGAACTGCACCATTGCTTTCTCTTCAGTCTTTTCCTGTAATGTCTCAAACATAATAGTCTACCTCCTTTAACACTGCATATGATACACCCGGAGGAAGGCTTTATGTCAAGGTGCGATTTTCACAAAATATTCCCAAAAAAGCGGCCTAATTTCAGACCGCTTAAAAATTTATTCTATCATTCCTTTTTCTTTCAGAAATTCCACAGCTGTTTCTTTCGGAGTTTTTCCCTCTACATCTACCTGGTAATTCATATCCATCATCTCTTCTGTGGTGATAGCTCCTTCCATCATATCCATAACTTCCTGAAGCTGCGGATATTTTTTCAGGGTTTCATTCCTGGTAATGGACACAGCCTGATACGGCGGAAAAAACTCGATATCATCTTCCAGTTTCACAAGATCCATCTTTTTCAGTATGGCATCGGTCTCAAAAGCATCGATCACATCCACTTTTCCAGATGTGAGTGCCTGATAACGGATATTTCCTTCCAGACCATTCACTTCTTTAAAGGATACCTGAAATTCTTTTTTTAGCTTGGGCAGAAGATCCTCACGCTGGGTAAATGCTGTTGTGCAGCCCAGTTTCAGGCTGCCCGCCTGAGCCAGAAGTTCGGAAAGCTTTGTGAGATGACACTGCGCTGCTGTCTCCGGAGTGACTGCAAACACATAGGTATTACTGAATCCCAGAGAATCGGATACCTGCATGCTGTAGTTTTCTTCCATGCCTGTTTTTACTCTGTCATAGACTTCCTTCGAATCTGAAGACATTTCTTCTTTCAGGACGTTGGAAATCAGCACGCCTGTGTAATCGGTAAATGTGTCGATATCTCCCCGCTCCATGGCGGACATAGTGATCATGGTTCCGTTAAGATTAAATTTCTCTTCAACCTTGATATCTGTCTGGTCCTGGATCAGCTGGCTGTAAATATTTCCCAGGATCAGTGCTTCTGTAAAGTTCTCACTGCCAATTACGATTTTCTCTTCTTTTCTCTGGAACACACTGTATACAGAAGTGAAACATGGAACTACCAGGATCAGGACAAGAAGACAGACCGCCATAACTGTTCGTCTTTTCCGTTCTGCTTTTGTACGGTTTGTGATCTGGTCTACCGGTTTCAGGCCTTCCGGAGTCAGTGCATTCTCCACTTTTCCGAGAACAAAATCTACCACCAGGGCCAGAAGACAGGCAGGCAGTGCACCAAGAAGTACCAGATCCGCATCATTGGCATTTAAGCCCAGATTGATCAGCCATCCCAGACCTCCCGCACCTGCAAAAGCAGCAATGGTAACGGTTCCAACAGCTGTTACTGCTGAAATACGCACACCTGCCATAATATAAGGCATTGCGATGGGAATCTGTATTTTGTACAAAATCCTCCATTTTGTCAGGCCGATGCTGCTGGCTGATTCAATGGCCGACTGCTGGATACCGGTGATGCCGATATATGTATTTTTTATGATCGGAAGCAGGGCATAAATGATAACCATGATAATGGCCGGCTTCTGTCCGATTCCCACCACAGGAACCAGAAAAGCCAGAAGGCCTATACTTGGGATAGACTGCATGATATTTGCAATTCCGATCACAATAGACGAAGCCTTTTTGTTTTTTGTTACAAAAATTCCAAGAGGAATACCGATGCATATGGAAATCAGTACTGCTGCCGAAGTCATCTGAATATGTTCCAGAAGAAGCTGGACCAGCTCTTCTCTTCTCTGCATAAAAACTTCAAGAAAAGTATTCACCTGTCACCCCTCCTGTTCTTTTTTGTAACGTTTGCTGAGTGTCGAAAGAAGGATACTCTTGGTCAGTGCCCCCTTCAGTTCCCTGCGCTCGTTCAGTACCGGAATGATTCCGGATTTATAGTAATCGATCTCGTCGATGATCTCCTGAAGAGAGCTTTCTTCATAAACAGATACATAATCGGATGAGATCATATCCCCGATACTTGCGGACATATGCTGCACATCCAGTTTGCTTAAGTCTTCCAGCCAGACGATTCCTAGAAATCCCCTGGATTTTCCCTCTGTGATAAAAATACTGTTGATCGCATTCTGGCGCATAACCTGAAGCGCCTGTATCACAGTTCTGTCTTTGGAAAGTGTGTATGGTTCTTTGCACATAATGTCAGATGCATGTATATATTTCGGATTTCCCCACAAACGGTTCTTTCCTACGAATTTTTCCACATAATCATTGGCCGGATGCCTCAGGATCTCTTCTGTCTTATCGAACTGTATGACAGTTCCGTTCTGTATAAAGCAGATCTTGTCTGCACATTTGATAGCCTCATCCATATCATGGGTGACAAATACAATAGTTTTCTGGTATTCCTTCTGCAGCTTGACGATCTCGTCCTGCAGTTCTTCTCTTGTAAGTGGGTCCAACGCTGAAAAAGGCTCATCCATCAGGATCAGATCAGAATCTGTGGCAAATGCCCTGGCAACTCCCACTCTCTGGCGCTGTCCGCCGGAAAGCTGACATGGATAGCTGTTGCTGTACAGCTTGGGATCAAGATTTACCATATCCAGGAGTTCATTGATCCGCTGTTCCCGTTTTTCCGGTTCCAGTCCCTCAAGCTGGGGAACAATTTCAAGATTCTCTTTTACTGTAAAATGTGGAAACAGTCCGCCTTCCTGTACCACATACCCGATTTCTCTTCTTAATTTGATATCGGGGATCTCGCGGATGGATTTTCCGTCAATGATAATATCTCCCCGGTCCATGGGGAGAAGTTTGTTTATCATTTTCAGAAGGGTTGTTTTTCCACATCCGCTGGAACCAATGATGGCAACAAATTCCCCGGAAGAAAATGTCATATTGATATCCCGCAGGATCAGTTTATCTTTATAGGATTTCGAAACATTTGTAAATTCTATCATAGGCTTCACCTTTCCAATTCTACCTCATTATCCAGGTTGTCTCTCGATAGCTTCTTCTGATACATATCCAGAGTGAAGAAGGGCATTGACTGTGAATGCCCCTCTTCCTGTTCCATAATTATTTTACATGTTTTACGATCAGTGCATCGGCAACGCCTACACCTTCGCCTTCCGGATATACAAACAGTGGATTGATATCCAGCTCTTTCAGAGTATCTTTATTTGCGTTGGCGTATCTGCTGATTCCCGCGATGGTTTTGCACAATGCCGGAATATCGCATTTTGCGTTTCCTCTGTAGCCGTTGAGGAGTTTGTAGGATTTCAGTGATTTCAGCATATCCAGAGCTTCCTCTTCACACAGTGGAGCCGGATATAAAGCCACATCTTTAAATACCTCTACAAACACACCGCCCATTCCTACCATGATCATAGGACCAAACTGTGGATCGTTGTTTACTCCGATGATCATTTCCACGCCAGGTTTCAGCATGGGAACCATAAGGATTCCGTTGATCTTCGCATCCGGTCTCGCACCCGTTACATTATTCATGATCTCCTCATAAGCTTTTACAGCTGCTTCTTTTCCACGGATATTGAGTTTTACACCGCCAACATCACTCTTATGCAGGATGTCTGCGGATTCTACTTTCATAGCCAGCGGGCAATCAGCACTTTCTGCAAACGCAGCTGCTTCTTCCACTGTTTTTGCAATGACTTCTTTTGGAATATCTACGCCAAAATCTGCAAGTTCCATCTTGCTGTCATGCTCAGACAGTGCAAAGGTCTCCTTGCCAACTGGTGCTCCGGCAGAAAGTTCCAGTGTTTTTCCTTCGGAAGTATAGGAAATAAAATCAGCCAGATGCCGGAGAATCTTAAATGCATATACCGGAGGAGGGAGAATCGGCACTCCGATCTTGAAGAGTTTTTCCTGGTATTCCGGGTTTCTGGTGTTTTCTGCAAACGGTATCATGGCAATCGGTTTGCAGTTCTTGCCTTTTTCCCGTACAACTTTTTCAATTCCCTGATACATATAGTGAATCGCAGGATCTGCCACTTCAAGAAGCAGAGTATAGCCGATCAGTACCATCTCAATATTTGGATCATCCATGACTGTACGCAATGCTTCTGCATACAGATCTGCATCGTAGGAAAGACTGGCTGTCATATCCAGCGGATTATTCGGAGATGCATAGGATGGAAGCTGTTCTTTCAGTTTTGCAAGAGTTTCCGGTGCAAAATCCGGATATTCGATTCCGTTAAGACTTCCTACATCCGCACAGATTCCGGTCTCGCCTCCGGAAAGGTTCATGGATGCAAAAACAGCCTTCTTCGGATAACGATTCAGTGTGGCAAGCATCAGTGAAGTGGCAATCAGTTCTTCCAGATCATCCACACGGATCGCTCCGAATTTTTTCAGAACTGCATCAAAGGATGCATCGGAACCTGAGAGACTTCCTGTATGGGAAGCTGCGATTGCTCCGCCTTTGGCACTTCTTCCTGCTTTGAGAATGACTACAGGTTTCTTTTTCGCAGCTGCTTTTTTCAGAACATCTGCAAATTTTGCCGCATTTTTTACACCCTCGATATAAACACTGACAACTTTTGTATCTTCATCTTCTACAAGGAAGTCCATATAGTCTTCCATCTGGACAATCTTTCCGTTTCCGGCTGAAATACTGTAGGAAAAACGCATTCCGGGATCATCCATCATGGAAAGGCACAGCTGGCCGCTCTGTGAAACAACGCCAACACTTCCTTTTCGGTCTCTCTTCGCAGAAATAAAAGCGAAAGCCTGCACATTATCAATGTAATTTACAAATCCGGCACAATTTGGTCCCATGACTGCAATGTCCAGTTCTTTTGCTGCTGCGATCAGTTCCGCCTCATTTTTCCTGCCTTCATCTGTTCCGATCTCGCCATATCCGCTGGCAAAAACAACGGCTCCGCCAACACCCTTGGCTGCTCCTTCTTTCAGAAGCGGAATGACTGTTTTCTGTGAAGTACAGATCACCATCATATCAATGGTATCCGGTATATCGGAAATACTCTTATAGCAGGGAACTCCAAATACACTTTCTCTTTTCGGATGTACAAAGTATACTCTGCTCATGTCTTCTACATAGCTGAGAGTATTACGGCATACATCTCCACCAAAACCTTCTTTTTCACTTGCGCCGATAACAGCAACTGATTTTGGTTTTAACAACTTGGTAAGATTCATATATCAGTCACCTCCTGATCTTATTTACCGGCTACTCCTCTTCGATAGCAAGCTACATTTTTCTCATTGTATTTGCCTTTTCCTTTTTTTTCAAAGAAAGAAACGATAGCGGATTCCATATATTCTACTGAGAACAGGTCGCTGTTGGCAGCCAGTGCTCCAAGCATGACAAGGTTCGCACCTTTTGGATTTCTGACTTCTGCCGCAATGTCTGTTGCAGGAATTTTTATAATTTTAATATCGTCTCTGTATTTACGGTCTTCCGGAACAATAGAGGAATTTACCAGAAGGAGTCCGCCTGGTTTTAATCTCTCTTCAAATTTGTCAATGGCAGGGGTATTCATGGTAAAAAGAATATCCGGATGTTTGGAGATCGGGCTGGCGATCAGCTTTTCGCTAACTTTTACTGTACAGTTTGCGGTACCGCCACGCATCTCGGAACCATAGGAAGGATAAAACAGTACGTTTTTGTCCTGTTCCATTCCTGCATTTATCAGAAGCATACCGGCAGTGAGGACACCCTGTCCGCCGAATCCCGCGCAAATAATTTCTTTTCCCATAATCTATGCCTCCTCTTTCTTATCCTTGAACTCTCCCAGCGGGAAGTATTTGATCATCTCGTTTTTGATACGTTCCACACTCTTTACCGGAGTCATATTCAGGTTTGTCGGACATGGAGAAAGAAGTTCCACAAGGCAGAAGCCTTCTCCTTTCATGTGCTTTTCAAAAGCTTTTCTGATGTATTTCTTGGATTGCATCATTCCTTTGGCATCTGCCATGGAGCCTCTTGCGAGGTATGCAATATCAAATCCTGTAAATGCCTGTTCTACACGGAATGGCATTCCAGCTTTTTTCGGATCTTTTCCTCTCGGAGTGGAGGTTGTGATCTGCCCTGGCAGAGAGGTCGGTGCGCACTGTCCACCTGTCATACCGTAGAGGCTGTTATTGATAACGATGGTTACCACATTGTCATTTCGGATTGCAGTGTGCATGGTCTCAGCCATTCCGATGGAATACGCCGCACCATCACCAATATATGCCATGACCGGATTTTCCGGACGGATCTTTTTTACACCGACAGCCGTTGCGATGGGACGTCCATGTGCTGCCATAATGGTATCAAATCTCCAGGAATCAATATTTAAAGAACCACAGGCAACGTCAACGATTGCCAGGAGTTTTTCACTTAAACCCATCTCTTCCATAACTTCTGCGATCAGGCGGACAGCCAGTCCATGCCCACAGCCCGGACAGAAACCGCTCTGTGTAAATGTAATTGTTTCAGGAGCTACTAATCTCATGTTATGCTTCCCCCTTTTTCAACATTTCTTTTGCTTTTGCAATGATTCCGTCAGATTCCGGAATTTCGAAGATCGATCCATAATGATCTACCGGATATCTACCGCCTGTTGCAAGTTTTACATCGTCTACCATCTGTCCGAGGATATTCATCTCTACGGTAAGAAATGCCTTTGCTTCTTTTGCCTGTTCAAAAGCTTTCACAGGAAACGGCCACAGTGTGATCGGACGGATCAGGCCCAGTTTAAAGCCTTCTTCTCTTGCGATCTCAACCGCCTCTCTGCAGACTCTGGAACTGATTCCATATGCTACCAGAACAACTTCTGCATCCTCAACCTGAATGCATTCATATCTCTGTTCTCTCTGTTCCATCTCTGCATATTTATTGGAAAGGTAAGTTTCATAATCTGGATGTGTATAGTAAACATTCTGGATCTTTCTCTGCTCATCGCCTTTTTTACAGCCTTTGATCGTCCAGTCATATTTATTGATATCGTGCTCAATAAATTTCGGAATCTCCACTGCTTCGATCATCTGTCCGATCGCAGCGTCAGAAGCGATCAGTACCGGATGACGGTATTTCTCAGCAAGATCAAATGCTTCTGCCATCATATCTGCATTTTCCTGAACGGATGCCGGCGCAAGAACCAGTGTGTGGTAATCGCCGTGGCCGCCGCCTCTGGTAAGCTGCCAGTAGTCTCCCTGACCCTGTGCGATATCGCCAAGACCGGTTCCGATTCTCATTACATCAACGATAACTGCCGGAAGGTCTGCTGCTACAAGGTATGAAATTCCTTCCTGTTTCAGGGAAAATCCAGGGCCTGATGAAGTTGTCAGTGCACGTGCCCCGGCTGCCGCTGCTCCAAGAACCATGTTGATACCTGCAAGCTCGGATTCAGCCTGAATAAAAGTTCCGCCTACATCTTCCATTCTCCAGGATAAATACTCCAGGATCTCTGTCTGCGGGGTGATCGGATATCCACTGTAAAAACGGCATCCTGCTGCCAGTGCAGCTTCGGCCAGTGCTTCATTTCCTTTTAACAATACCTTAGCCATAACTGACCTCCTTCATCTTATTTCGAATACATAATCCGGACATACACGGTAACACATACCACATGCCACACATTTCGTTTCATCTACCTGAACTGTATTGTAACCTTTTTCATTTACAAAATCGGATACACTGAGTGCATCCTGTGGACATGCGTTGATACAATATCCGCAGCCCTTGCATCTCTTTGGATTCATATATAATTTTTCTTTATTTTCTTTTCCCATAATCGAACCCTCTCTATATAGCCTGTTCTCTGTTTTTCTTTCCAAGACGGTAAATAGTGAAAGCCAGTACCGCACCGATAATACCTGTTATCATCAGGAATGTAAAAATATAGTTATATCCCGCTGCTCCGTGCTGATCCATCCATTTTCCAAAAATAACGGAATAAATGGAATCTGGCAGGTAACCAATGATTGAAGCAATTCCTATTGTAGTTCCCGTCATCATTCTCGGGATTCCCGCCTCACTGACTGTGGAGAATACAACGCCGTACATCATCATTGCAAATGCACCCGGGATCAGTGTGTAAAGGCTTGCTGCCATTGGACTGATATCCGATGGAAGGATCATTACAATACCAAACAGCGCTGCTAGGATCAAAAATGCTGTCATCAGCCATTTACAGGTTGATTTGAACACTTTATCCGCAAGGATTCCACCTACCGGTGCAAGCAGAAGCAGAAGATAATTTCTGATAATGGAAATCAGGCCGGAACTTTCCGGGGATACTCCGATCACTTCTGTAAGGAACGGATTAAAATAAGAAGTACTTGTGTAATATCCATATCCACAGAAAATCGTAAGGGCAACCACCCATACAACCGGCATCTTTAAAAGTTTACCCAGATCTGAGAGCTGGAACTTCGGTTCTCCGTCATCTGCTGCGGATGCGTCTTTTTTGTCCTCTTTCATAAGGAAAATAAGAATGATACCTGCAACTGCCGCAACACTTCCACCGCTTATTACGGCGCGTACAAAACCAGATGACATATCATTGCCTGCTGTTTTGTATACATTTAATGCGAAAGTATTGGTCAGGGCACCTGTGATACCATTACATGCATAATACAGTCCGTACATAAATCCCTGTTCTTCTTCTGTTCCGATAATACGGATTGCTTTCATCAGAGAGGACCAGAATACAAATGCAGTACTGAAGGACAGTCCCAGCCAGATCACCATGGCTACTGCAAAATTCATAGAAAACGCATAAATATATGCCAGCGCCGTTGTACTGAGAAGTGAGATTACCAGTGCCTTCTTCGGTGATACCTTATCCGCAATGATACCTCCTGGAATATACAAGATCATATTTCCGATTGTATACATTGTCAGCATAAGTCCTGACTGTGTATTGGTGATTCCCATAGTTGAAATCTGCGCATCATAAAATACATACTTTATATATGGTAAAAAGTAGATCGAGCCGCCTGCAAGCCCCAGCGCAATAATGGTAAGATACTTTCTTAATTTCGAATTCATACAACCCCCCCTGACCCTGTCTTCTTTGAAAAAAGGATGCCCCATCACGGGGCATCCCCTTAATCGGTTCTCAATACTGGTACTTTATCAGTTATTCATCCATCACATATCCGGTGTGTCGGATTTGTCAGGAGTAAACAGTCTTCTTGCTACATCTCTTGTGAACTCGCCTGTCTTCGCGGATTCTTCAAATACAACTTTTGTCTGTTTGCGGATCAGATCTACGGTATCTTTTACGATCGCTGCAGCTGCATCTTCATCGCTCATGTTCTCAATCTTAACAATACGGAAGATAACTGCCTCGTAAATACGGATTCCACCAAGGTTGGAGATGAAGTCTACGGCTACGTCGATGCCTTTCCTGCGAAGGATCTCATCTGCTTCCGGTGTTGTCGGAATATTGGCTGCCTCTACGATAAGAGATGCTTTGATCTTATCTGCGTTATCTTTATTGATAACATCTTCCAGAGCTGCCGGAATGAGGATATCACATTCCTGGCTGAGCCATTCGGAGTTCGGAAGTACTTCATAATTATCTTCAAAAGCTTCTTTATTTAATTCACCCTTCGGAAGTCTGGTTGCTACCAGTTTCGGAATATCAAGGCCATCTTTGCAATAAACAAGTCCATTTACATCTGCGATACCAACAACTTTATATCCCATCTTATTCAGAGAGTTTACACAGCTGGCACCAACACATCCAAATCCCTGGATAACAACGGAGGCGCCTTCCTTTCCGCCTTTAAGCTTCCAGGCTTCATCTGCTGCTGCCGCAACACCGTAACCGGTGATCATGTCATACATCTTGAATCCATCGTAGGTAAGCTCTTTCTCTGCTCTGTCATGGTTTAAGATGCCCTGATGAATATCCGGATCTTCTTTCATAGCCTTTGTCTGAGGAATTCCGATTCCCAGATCATCAAGAATACGAAGAACTACAGAATAATCAACACCAAGGTCGCCGCCAATGGAAACACCAGCTTTAATATAAGGAGCTGTAGCTGTGAGGAATCTACGAAGAACATCCTCAGCATCCGGAGCCTTGTAATCATAAGCGATACCGGCTTTACATCCGCCAGTTGTCAGAGATTCACAGGCTTTATATTTATATCCCATGGTTGTTGCAAGACGGATAACTTCTTCCTTGGTTACTGTAGGATGCATTCTTGTACCGCCGCCACAGTAATGCCCTACAAAGTTATATGCACACATCCATCCTTTTGCATCTGTCTCTGTGTCGTTCCATTCCACTACTACATAAGGTTTGTTTGCCATTTGAAAATCCTCCTTTAGCTTTACGTTTGTTCTTTATTATGGAACGTTGTTCTCAATATGTTTTATTTTTTAACCCGGTCTGAGTACCGGGTTTCATTTCTATTGTTCTTTATTAGAGAACCGCGTTCTTTATTTCGTGATTTAACTATAGCACTGTTGGTATATTTTTTCAATAACAAACTTTCATTTTTTTATTTTTTGTGCAATTTTCATATATATTACAAAAGTTTTTGTATCTTTCGCGCACTGGTCTTCAGAATTTCCGCATATTTCTGAATATTTTCTTTATTCATCCTCAGAGACGGAGCGCTGATACTTAAAGCACCCTCCGCTTCCCCTTCATGATTAAGAAGAGCCACGCCTACACATTTCACACCAAACATAACTTCCATATCATCCACTGCATATCCACGCTCCCGAACCATCCGGATCTCCTCATCCAGTTCTCTCCGGTCTGTGATCGTGTACTCTGTAAAAGCTTCCAGTTCCTCCGGAATATGCTTCTCCCTGTCCTCTTCGGACATAGTCGCCAGAACTGCTTTTCCAACACTTGTACAGTACATCTTTGAGCACTCACCGGTTACAGATTTTGTTACAAGCCTCTGGTTCTCCGGAGAAACCGCCTCCAGATACAGCATATCCTCACCCTTCGGCACAGCCAGATAAACCAGTTCCTGCACCTCATTTGCGATCTCACGCATAACCGGCACAGCAATCTTCGTAATATCAAGATTTTCACGAAATGCCCGGCTCAGCATCATAACCTCCGGACCCAGCCGGAATTTCCCAGACTCCGGATCCTGCACCAGATACTCCATAGCAGTAAACGTAACCAGGATATTATGAACATTACTCTTATACAGACCCAGCTTCTCACTGATCTCCGTTACACCCAGGGGCTGCTTCACAGCAAAACAGTTCAGGATTTCCAATGCCTTCTGTAAGCTCTTAACTTTAATCTCTCCATTGTTCTCCATTTATCAATTCCCCATTTCTCTGCCCGACAGCCAAGCCCGGACCCAACCGGAATCCGGTCCCGCGCACTCCTGGCCGCTGCAGTTTTTATAATAAAATTATCTCTTAAATTCATAAAACCTGTCAATAGATTTCATAAAAAAAGAACATAAATATCCTAAAATGACGTGAAAAACGTAAAAAAACGCCTGATATTTTCTGCACATATTCGTTAATCATATATCTTTTTCCATAAATTGCCTTTGTATTTTACGGTTTTTTATTGATTTATGCACAATTCAGACTTATAATAAAAGATACAAAAAAGAGCGAAAACCATATAAAATACAACACTGGAGGGAACCTTATGAACGAAGAACTTTTTAACGAAGCATCGAAATCCAACGTCCTGTCAAAACAGCTGATCGACCAGCTTCAGGAAAGCATGAACTACAGCAGCATTTCCTTCATCAATTGGACCATTGAAGTCCTCAAACTCCTGAAAGCCCGCATCGAGCGCGGTGACAAGATCAAAGATGAAGTCAGTGGAGTAACCTATGACCTCTACACCTTCCACAAATTCGTAGAAGACAACTTCTCCACCTACATCACCGGCCAGGTCTTCAACACATCCATCCGGTCCCAGAAAGTTTACTTCACCCTGGAAGCCTGTCCAGGCGGCTACAACCTCCTCATGGCAGACTCCGGTAACGAAAAAACCTACCGCTGGATCTCCAGCTTAAGCAAACGTTTCTCCCTGGTAGAAATGATCGCCACCGGAATCGTCTACATCAAAGACAACCGCACCGACACTTATCAGCCATTCATCTCCGAAAATGGCAAATACTGTAAATACAACAAAGACCTGGGCAAACTCACAGAGCTCTGATCTCTTAACTACAAAAGGGAATCTGCCAACCGCAGATTCCCCTGAATTTTTTTCAGATTTCTTTCAGAAAGTCAAATGGCTCTTCATCTTTCAAAAAATGCATCAGCATATATGCACACATAATCGCGACTCTCTCTTCTTTGAGGATCCTTCGTACTTCATCTCTGTCAGCGATAATGACCTCGATCTCCTCACTGTCCTCCTGAGCAGCTTTACTAACCTCCCCACTGGCATATCCGTAAACCGTAGCACAGGACTCATCCGTCATCCCAATTGTCGTAAAATAAGGCTTCTCAAATGCTTTCGCCACTTTGATCGGCTCCAGCTTCAGCCCGGTCTCCTCAAACATTTCCCTCACAGCACCTTCATGAAAATCCTCTCCAGGCTCCACAAGCCCGGCCGGAAACTCATAAATATACCCGCCGATTGTATACCGGTACTGCCGGATCAGAACAACTCTATCCCGCTGCTCCCCGTAAACACTGTAAATAATCACTCCATCCGGATGATTCTCCCCGGTAGAAAGCTTCATATCTTCCACGCTTTTCGCCCTGGAAGCCACAAAATAAGAAACCGGCGTATCATGCACACTGGTCGCATCCACCCCATAAAGATTCACGAACTTATTATCTGTAAGTTTCTTCACACTGTTAATCTTACCCATCTCAAGAAAGCTCCTTCCCAAATATATTTATAGAAGCATTTTATCCCATCCAAAACCAAAGGTCAATTTTTTATACTTACGCACTCTCCATAATAATGTTATAATATTACTCACTATAAACGAAAAACATCAACCCACACCAAGAACTCCCATAGCCCAAAAACAAGAAAGAAGGAACCCCATTGAAAAAACAGACCACTGCTGCCCAGGCTGAAAACCCTCTGGGAACCGCCCCCGTAGGTAGCCTGATCGCCAAGTTCGCCATCCCCGCCATCATCAGCATGCTGGTCAGCGCACTCTACAACATCGTTGATCAGATCTTCATCGGTCAGGGCGTAGGAATGCTGGGAAATGCAGCCACAAACATCGCATTTCCTGTAACCATCATCTCCACCGCAGCTGCACTGCTCCTCGGAATCGGCAGCGCCTCCAATTACAACCTAGAAATGGGCGCAGGAAACGAAAAAAAAGCCAGTTCCATTGCAGGAACCGGACTCTCTTCCCTGGTGATCTCAGGCGGAATCTTAGCGGTCATTATCCTCCTGTTCCTGAAACCACTGCTCCATTTTTTCGGCGGAACCGCAGACGTTATGCCCTATGCCATTGATTACATGGGAATCACCGCCGTCGGTCTGCCCTTTTATGTTTTAAGCACCGGCGGCAATCATCTGGTCCGCGCAGACCGGAGTCCCACATATTCCATGACCTGTATCCTGGCCGGCGCCATCATCAACACCATCCTGGACCCACTTTTCATCTTCGGGTTCGGCTGGGGCATCAAAGGCGCAGCCTGGGCAACGGTGATCGGTCAGGTTGTGTCCGGGCTCTTAATTATTTTTTACTTTGCCAGACTTCGGAACATGTATCTGGACCGCTCCATGCTGGTCCCGAAGGCCCACAACCTGTCCGCTATTTTTTCTCTGGGAATGGCATCCTGTATCAACCAGATTGCCATCGCCGCAGTGCAGATTGTCATGAACAACACCCTTCGCCATTACGGCGCACTCTCCGCTTACGGAAGTGATATCCCTATCGCCTGTGCAGGAATCATTTCCAAAGTCAACCAGGTATTTATGGCCATCTGCATCGGAATCTCCCAGGGTTCCCAGCCCATCTGGGGCTTTAACTACGGTGCCGAAAAATACAGCCGTGTACGTCAGACGTACCGTTATTCCGTAACCTTATGTACTGTGATTGCAACCGTATTTTTTATCTGTTTCCAGTTCTTCCCTCACCAGATCGTAAGCATCTTCGGAAACGGAAGCGACCTGTACTTTCAGTTTGCGGAAAAATATCTCCGAATCTTCATGCTGATGACTTTTGCCAACGGAATCCAGCCTATGTCTGCCGGATTTTTTACCTCCATGGGAAAAGCAAGACTCGGTGTGATCATGTCCCTCACAAGGCAGGTATTCTTCCTGTTGCCACTGATCGTCATCTTCCCCTTCCTCTTTGGAATCGATGGTGTCATGTACGCAGGACCGATTGCAGATACCTCCGCATTCGTACTGGCTGTTGTTTTTGCCAGACGTGAACTCGGAATTATGAAAGCCGCAGAACAGACCGCCTGATGTTCTGCAGCCCAATAAATACAGACATGTAAAGCAGACATCACAACCTGCATACATCTGTAATATATAAAAAATGCCATGTAACCTTACTGCACATCCACAGTAAAATTACATGGCATTTTTATTTCCGTTTACGATCAGTCGCCCTTCAGTACAACACGAATCTTCTTATAAATTACAAATACGATCAGGGATATCACTGCATATTTGAAGATATTAAACGGTGCAATGATCAGCAGCGCAAATGTAAGCAGACCGTTTACAGAACCGTTTACAGCAGTTCCCATCTGGATAAAAGCTTCCATCGGCATTCCAAAAGCCTTACCGTAAGCCGGAAGCAGTACGAAAGCATTGATGAAACATGCAAGAATCGCTGTCAGAACTGTACCAACTGCCATACCTGCAACAGCATGTGCTCTGCTCTTCTTGTGATGGAAACGGTAGATCAGTCCGGCCGGTACCACATAGGCACATCCGAACAGGAAATTGGCAACATCACCAACACCGGCAGTCATGGTTCCCTTGGTCACAAGATGTACGAGAATCTTCACAAGCTCGATCAGAATACCTGCCACAGGTCCCATGGCAAAAGTTCCTACCATAACCGGTACCTCGGAAAAATCAAGCTGATAAAAAGACGGTGCAAGAAACGGAATCGGAAACTCCAGATTCATCAATACTCCTGCCACAGCACCCAGCATGGCTACCTGTGCGATCGTCCTCGTTCTGCTCCTTTCCACGGCATTTCCTCTCTGCAATACCTGTTCACTCATAATTCTCTCTCCTTCTTTAGAAATATTTCAAAGAAAATTTCTGCCAAAATCATGTCGCGAGAATTTCCTGAATAATTCTCCCAAACATAGAAAACCCCGGGAACTTCTTCCCGGGGCACTGAGCACGTTTATAAAATACTGCGCGTTCTTCTCTCATCCAGACTTTACTGTCGGTTCCGGAATCTCACCAGATCAGCCGCCGAAGCGGGTCGCGGACTATACCGCCGGTAGGGAATTACACCCTGCCCCGAAGAAATTTTCTTTTATGAGTTTATTATAACTCACTCTTTTTATAATTACAAGCCTTAATTTTTCTCCACAAGAACCGGCGCTTTCAGAAGTCCTGACGGTTTTACCTGATACTCATAGGCCCAGAGGTCACCGGTTGTCCTCCATGCATTTGGTCCGTACCAGTCTTCTTTCTGGTCACAGTTATGTAAGGTACCAAATGTATTCACACGGTTTCCAAACACCGTCAGCTCCAGCAGATGCTCTCCTTTTGGCAGCTCCCCAAGAGATACTTCATAAGGAGAAAATGCGATATATCCTGCTTCTTTTCCATCCACAGCGGCTTTTATAACCGGTGCCCGGAACAGATTGGCACGTACGTTTACTTCTCCGCCATTGCTGATAAACGGAATTTTATATGTCACATTTCCACCATAGAACGGATAGCCCTGGGCAGTAAGATCACTGAAAGCTGCCTTATGGCTCACCGCATCCAGCACCTGATCTCTTCCCACCGCTTTCACGGAAAACTCTCCCAGCAGGAACATTGCTTCAATATTCACTTTGGAATTATAAGGAATCTCCACAACCAGCTCATGTTCTCCTGCTTTCATCTCCGGAAGCGGGACTTTGCGGATACAGTGATCTACATACCATCCTTCCGCACGGTTTTCCACAGCTTTCCCATCCAAGAATATTTTTGTCTTCTCATCATTTTCCATGGCAAGGAAAGTTCCTTCCAGCAGAGCTTCTGTATGAATATGGAAGCGCAGGGACAAAGTATGTTCGAATCCTTCCACCCTGTCATTGGTCCATGGCTGTGCAAACGCCTCCATGCGAAGTGGATATCCCAGCTTCTCGCGGAACTGATTGTCAATGCGGAGAATCTCTTCCTCCGACTGCCACTCCCCGCCGTCAAAAGCATATTCAGCCAGATCCAGAATACTTACATTCGGTTCACTGCGGACAATCTCCACCTGATCTGAGATCGGAAGTTCATGGATTACTGTTTTCTCTGTGCTGTCCGTTTTTTCGGACTCTGTTTTTTCATCTGCAGATTCCAGCCACAGAAGCAGGCTGTCATGGTCAAACATGCTTTGCTTCAGAATGGTATCCCCTTTATGGTACTCTGCTTTCACCGGATAAATTTCGCCGGTCATTGCATCATATACGGTCACATTCCATGTTCCACAGATACGGATGCGGAGTTTTTCCTCCCTTGGAAGATCCTGATTTTTCTTACGTTCCTGCAGTTCGTTGATAATAATGCAGGCATCGGAAACTTTTTCCGTGCGGTTTACATGGCAGAGAAACAGCCATCTGTTTTTGCCTTCTTCCCTCATCTGATAAATCAGATTCGTGGAAGGTTTTCCGTCGGCCTCCAGAACCTCTATATCTCTTGCATCCTTTACTGCCTCCAGAAGACGGTATTTGCTGAATGCTACAGTCTCGCATTTTTCTGCCAGTTTTGCGCCACGGTCAGAAAGATAGGCATCCGCATATTTTGGAAGCTGTCCCGCAAAGATTACACGGCCGCCTCTGGCTTTGAATTTTTCCAGAATTTCCAGTGTGGAATTACGAAGCGTCAGACAGTTGGGAACAAGAACCGTATTGTATTTCATAGCACCGACTTTCAGAAGGTTTTCATCCTCCTGACCCTGATTCAGATCCGGAAGCAGAGACTCTGATATAAAATCAAAATCAACCGTTCCATACAAAAGCCAGTTAATCAGCTGAATAAAGTTTTCATCCATCTCCTCACGGATCGGCGCTGTCTGTTCCTTCGGTCCCCAGAAAAGCCAGTAAGACTCTACCGGATGGATCACTGCCAGCTTCACATGTGGCACACCTCTTGTGAGGGCTGTATTGACTCTTGCAAAATAATTTTCCACAAGGGGATATTCTTTATACCACGGCGACTGGTAGCTGATAGAAGCCGGGTAATCACGTTTTGCCTCACCTGCCATGGAAGTCCAGGTCAGATGTGGTACACGGACTGTTACTCCCAGAGCTGCCTGCCAGTCCCCCTGAAGCTTATGGCCCCGGAAATCAAAATCCCAGTTTGTAACACCATAAAGCTCGCTTGTCATTCCTTCTCTTCCAAACTGGTGCACCGCGCTCTCCGCCTGTTTTGCGGTGGAAAGTTCTCTTCTGTCACAGAGCATGTCAATTCCCGGAATTTCAAAGGAACGGTAGGAGCGCATAGCTTCCCCAAGGGCCGCTGTCTGTGTTTCCAGAGTCGGCTCTTCCATCATATGTCCGGTCAGGGCAATGCCATGTTCCTTACACCAGTTTCCCACCGTATCCGCAAAAGCATCTGCAAAACGCTCCGCAATGTGATCATGATATTCATAACGGATTCTGGAAACCGCTTCTCCCGGAAGCTCCCAGAACAGCTCCGGAAGATGCTTAAGAAGGCTGTGTCCATATGCAGTCTGGAAAGTTTCTTCCAGATCATCGGTATATGGAATGGTCACATCCACCCGCTCATCTGCAAAATCCAGGCACTGTTTATGGGAAAACTGTGGCTCGTCTGTAAAAATAGCAGGAATGGTTTTCCCGAACTCCTCTCCCAGATTTTCATAATACTTCTCATGAGTTACCTGGATAAAACGTTTTACCGCCTCTTTATCCAAAGTGTTCAGATATGCCTCATTGTTAAACCAGGGATTGTCCCCGGATACTTCAAGATAGGCAAACCATTCCTGAAATCCCTCTTTCAGCGGTGCATCCTCATCGATCTTTTCATACTCTGCAAGGTAACCATCCTCCAGCCGTACCTGATATCTTCCAAGGAATGTGCGCTCATTGCTTCGGATCGCCTGTCCGGAAGAACGAAGTTCACTGTTTCCGATTTCCTTTCCATCCTGGCACTCCGGAGTAAAAAGCAGAAAACGGATTCTGTATTTGTGGTCTCTTGTTACCAGCCCGCCGCCTGCTCCGGATGGCCAGCGGTCTTCATCATACAGCCAGGTCAGCATATCTTTTTCCCGGCTTTTTTTCCAGGAATATTTCACCAGATTCAGAAACTCTTCGCCCATGTAAGGATTGTCCATTCCTGTACGGCAGTGGATATGTCCGCCGCCCATGCCCATCGCTTTCAGGGCATCCAGCGTATTGTCAATCTCGGCTTCTGTCATCTTACAGTTCCATGCCCAGAACGGAGCCGCCCGGTACTCGCTTCCCGGATTTTGAAATTTTTCTTTTGTCAGTTTTTCCCCATTGTGATACAACATACCTTCATCCTCCATTTTTTATATGATCTCAAGATTTTCTTTCTCCACATATTCCGATGGCCTTACACCGGTGTAGGAATAAAAGATCCTGCTGAAATAAAACTGGTCTTTGTATCCCACTTTTTCTGCCACATCTTTCACATACATCTTCTCTTCTCTGAGAAGAAGTTTTTTCGCCTTCTCCATGCGAAGCGACGTCAGATAAGTATTAAAGGACGCATCTTCATATTTTCGGAAAAGCCTGCTCAAATATGTCTGCGAAACTCCTACGGCCTTGCTTACGCTGTGCAGAGACAACTGCTCCGCCATATGTTTACGGATGTACTCTTTCACACTTTCAAAATATTCTTCCGTATCTGTTTTCTGTGTGGATGCCGGATCTTCTTTTACATCCTTGAAAAAGATATCGGAAATTCCGGTGCAAAGCTGCTCCACATTTTCTGCGGTGGAAAAAATATCATCCATAAGAAATTCCGATTCCCGGTAATCCCGGTTTCCTGCATCGTAACGCTGAAGCAGATAACCAATCTGCCGCACACGCCCTTCAATCCACAGCTGAGGCCGTTCCTCCTGCACCCATCTGTGAATCAGCAATTCCGTATCCTTCTGAAGCCGGTCGTACTTCTGTTTACCCGCCAGATATTCCAGTTCTTCCAGATATTCATAATCCTTTCCCGGTCTTCCGCCTGGATTCGCCGACGAAGTTTCCTCCAGAATCAATGTCTGATTTTTCCCGAGGATGATGGAAGAATCCAGCTTCCGGTAAAGCTCACGCACCATTTCTCCAATCTGTGCTGCAGGAACAGATTTCTGCCGGATAACAGACGTTACATATGCGGCTTCCGGCTGTTCTTTCCCAATACGCCTCCGTATCATCTGCTCATAATCTTCATCACTGACCAGTTCTCCCGGACAGAGATACAACGTCTCCTGGGTGTCACGTCCATACGCAATCATCATCTCATTGATGTCTGAAAAGACTTCCTTTTTCCCCCGTTCCCCATAACGGCTGGGAAGCCCGTTCAGTCTTACAATGGCCCCGTAATAACATTCTGACTGAAAATATCTCCGCAGTGTTTTTTCATCTACGGGAATCTCATTTACCATTTTGTGCATCAGTGTGTTTCGTTCTTTATAATATTTCTGCCTCAGCTTTTCCTCTATTCTGGTAATCAGTTTGGAAAATTCCGAAGGCACGATTGGTTTCAGGATATAATCACACACCCCAAATGCGATAGCCTGTTTGGCATATTCGAATTCCTGATATCCACTGACAATGACACTGATCACTTCCGGATAACGCTTTTTTGTTTCTTCCACAAGCTTCAGGCCATTCATCACCGGCATCTGAATATCTGTAATCAGAACATCCGGTTCTCCTTTTTCTTCCATCAGCTCCAGCGCTTCTTCTCCGTCATAGGCGGTTCCCATAATCTCAAAATCACTGTATTTTCTTTTTATGATGTTGACGATAAGACTGGCTGCCATAGGCTCGTCATCAACGACCATCACATGATACATCGGTTCTTTCCTCCTTTTCCGATACTCCTATGATGACACTTAATCCTTCTTCCATGTTGCGTATCCGGAATACCGCTTTTCCATTGTACAGAAGAAACATTCTTGCATAGGTGTTTGCCAGCCCCATTCCTCCGATTTCCATCTCTATGCTGCTTCCCCTGGACATAATCTTTTCCCGGATTTTTCTCATTTTTTCATTTAATTCTTCACGTACTTCTTCTGTTGCCCCCTGTCCGTTATCCCGGACTTCAAAGTACCAGCCTGTTTCATCTCTCCAGCCATGTACGTAAATTTTCATGATATTTTTGCTGTTATTATATCCGTGCTGTATGCTGTTCTCTACCAGCTGCTGCAGCACAATTTTGGGAAGCTGCTCCTGTTTTACGGATTCCTCACAATCCACTTCCACTTCCAACCGATGTTCATATCTGGATTTCAGCAGAAAAATATAACGGTCAAGATACTCCAGTTCCTTTTCTACTGTTGCATATCTCTCCTTTGTGTTCGTGGAATACCTGAGCATAGCTGCCAGACAGCCGCAGATCTCGCAGATTTCCTCATCACCGTCCATGATGCCTCTGCTTGATATCACATTCAGCACATTATAGAGAAAATGCGGGTTTACCTGCGCCTGCAGAGTATCAAACTGTGCCTGCAGCTGCAGAAGCGACATTCTCTTTTCTTTGACAATAGATTCGTTCAGACGCTGCATCAGATTCTGATATGCAATACCAACAGCCTGCACTTCATCATCTGTAGCCGGCACTTTAAGTTCTGCATCCAGATTCTCAATGCCTGTATTTTCCATCTGGTCTTTCAGTGCTGTCAGTGGCCTGGAAAGTTTGCTTGCAATAAAGATCACCACACCCATGGAGATCACAAAACATCCCACAGCCATTCCAAGAGCAATCATCAGTGCATCTTTCATACCTGCAACAATTTCTGTTTTTTCTTCCAGTGCCACAACACGGATTCCGTAATTCCCGGACACTTCCGATGCGGAAGTCCACATACTGGCATCGGAAGAAACTGTTATGGAATCCATTTTGGTTACTGCAGGATGTTTCTTGATATAGCGTACCAGTTCATCCGGCAGCCCCTCGGACCGATACAAAACATGACCACCCGGAAGAAATGCCACTACTTTGATGTCACTGTCCGGAACCTCGAAAATATCTTTCAGCTCCTCTGTTGCATACTGAACTTCAATATATCCAAAATCGCCTCCCTGAACTTTTCTCGCCAGGGAAAAAACTTCTTCGCTTTCCCGGATCCCCCATCCGTCCATATGCGGTGCCACCAGAATCGGTTTTCCATGCCTCCTTGCCGCAGAATCCAGCCAGTCAATGGTGGTCGTATTTCGAGCTTTGTTGGTGATCTTGGAACCGGTATTGGTACTGGATGCCACATCCCCGAACTCGTTAAAAATAATAACTCTGTAAAAATTGCTGTTGATATAATACATGGAAATTCCGGAATTCAGGGTATCCAGAAGCTCATTACGTTCAATGGTCTTGCTGTAGGTACTGCTTCCATAATACTTCGGAAGTGTTTTCATGGCGTTTAGCATATCCGGATCTGACAGAATATAATCCGTCACATGTTTCATGGAATCTACAGTAAAATCAACATTCGCAGCTGTCTGCCTGGAATAAAATTTCAGGCTTTGAGCTGCCTTTTCTGACAGTCTCCGGGAATTAAAGTTATAGCTGACTACTCCCAGGATTGCCGATATAAAAAATATTACAATGGAAAAACCAAAGATCAGTTTTGTACGGAATTTCATAAAAACACCTCACATCTTTTATTGAAAAACTGTATATAGCAACAAACAGATACCCCGCCTGTACAGCAGAGTATCTGTTTTTCTCAGTTGCACAGCATTTTAAATCATACCATACAATTCTGATCTTGCATATTTGGTAACCTTTTTTTGCATCAGCCTTTGACAGCTCCGGCTACCATACCATCTACGATCTTCTTGTTGAAGAACAGGAAGAGGATCAGCATCGGGATAGTGATTATCAGTACATCTGCAAACAGCAGGTTATAAGAACTGGAGTATCTGCCCATAAAGTTATAAAGAGTAAGCTGAACTGTTACATTATCATTTCCCGGAAGGAAGTACAGCGGGTTAGTAAAATCGTTGAAAATTGTTACCGCATTCAGGATGATAATTGTGGATGTAACCGGTTTCAGAAGAGGGAAAATAATCTTTACAAACAGATTGCTTCTTGTACATCCGTCGATGTATCCTGCCTCCTCAAGCTCTACAGGAATTGTATTCATAAAACCTTTGTAAAGCATGATGGTAAACGGAATCTGAAGTGCTGTCTCAACCATGATCATACCAAACATGGTTTTGTAAATGTGAAGTCCCTGCATAATCCAGATTGTAGGAAGGATTGCAGGAGGAATCATAAGACCTGTCATAACAAGTGTATCCACGATCTTTACAGGTCTGTCAGATCTTCTCTGAAGAACATAGCCTGCCATGGATCCTACAATGATAAGCACGATCAGGGATCCTATCGTAAGGATAATACTGTTCTTAAATGCTGTGATGATCTGATAATTATTTGCGGAAAATACTTCTTTGAAGTTGCTCCACATCCACTCAGTCGGAAGGGAAAGTCTCAGAAGGTTTGCTTCTTTTCTGTCCTTCAGTGCATTGATCAGCATGAAGAGAAACGGTACTGCAAAAATGAGAATACCGAAAACACATCCAAGGATGTCTCCTAATAAGGTAAGTCTTTTCTGTTTTTTCATTTTAGTTGTACACCTCCCTGCTGTTAAGGAATTTCTGAAGCGGGAATGCGATGATCGCAATTACCGCAAACATGATAACGTTTCCTGCTGTAGACAGACCGAAGAATCCTGCTGCGTACTGTTTGTAAACAACGGATGCAAGTACGTCTGTTGCAAATCCAGGACCACCCTTTGTCATAGCCCAGATCAGGTCAAAGCAGCGAAGTCCGCCGATCAGGGAAAGTGTGATAATGGTATTTGTTGAAGAACGAACCAGTGGCATTACGATGTTTCGAATAGTCTGCCAACGGGTTGCACCGTCGATAGAAGCAGCTTCATAATAGCTGGAATCAATAGATGTGATACCGGCAATAAAGATTACTGTGGAAATACTGACACCTTTCCATACATCAACCGCAATTACGGAAAACAGGGCAAGATGTGTATCACCCAGCCAGTTAGGTCCGGAAATTCCAATAGCTGCAAGAACTGTGTTGAAAAGACCCTTGCTCGGATGCATCAGTGCCTTAAAAATAATACCGATTGCTACTGCACTGACAAGGTTTGGGAAAAACACAAGAGATCTTAAGAAATCTTTTGTCTTGATCTTGCTTGTCAGGAACAATGCGATAAAGAATGCAATGATTACTTTCAGTCCACTTGTAAGGACTGCATAGATCAACGTATTTTTTACAGATATACTTAAGGAGTTTTCACTGAAGAATGTTTTATAGTTATCAAGGCCACAGAATGTAAATGATTTCAGATCCCATACAGTTAAGCTGAAAAACAGTGATGTCACCATCGGGATGATGAAGAAGATCACAAAAATCAGTACTGCCGGAAGAAGAAACCATAAACTGTATATTTTCTTTTTGTTCATGCTTCATTTCCTTTCCGATTTCCAGATGTCTGGCTGACATTAAAGCCGGCCGCCTGAAACACAGACGGCCGACATACATTTACTTATTTCCAGTCAAGTCCAAGCTGTGTTGCCTGTTTCTTGCAGTCCTCATCGTAAGCCTTTGCAGCTTCCTCTGCTGTAGACTGTCCTGTTGCAACCTCAGAGCAGATGTACTCGCAGTTTGTTCCTTTTACAGATGTCTGGAACTCCATTGCAACGTTTGTTTTTCCTGTGTCGAAGTATTTCTCCTGAGCCTCTTTAACTCCTTCGTATGCGTCATCCGGAAGCTCATATCCTTTAATACAATATGGGCCGTCTGGTTTCTGTGCTTCTGTGAATGCATCAAGTGCCTCATCAGATGTGTAGAACTCCATGAATCTTAAGATGTCATCTTTCTTGTCGCTGTTAGCGTTTCCGTAGATAGCTGTTGGCTCCCAAACTGTAAGGCCGTGGTTGTCAGCGTCATCTCCTGGGATACCCATAACGCCGATCTTGTTTACATCGTCTCCGTAAAGCTCATAGATGCTGGAAAGTGCCTGGGAAAGGATGAACCAGTGAGCACCCTCGCCGTTTACAATCTTGTCGCATGCATCTGCGTATGTAGTAGCTGTGTAGTCATCGTTGAAGTATGGCTGAAGGTCTGCAAGTTTCTGGAAGCTCTCAAGACCTGCCGGTGTTGTAGCGTATTTAGCTTCACCAGCCTCAAATTTCTCTGAGAAATCCGGCTCTGCTGCAAGTACGTTGTAGTGGTCTCCAAGGTATGGAACCTGAATTGTCCAGGAATCTCCAAGAGATCCGATAACTGCTGTCTCACCAGCCTCTTTCAGAGTATCACAGTTCTTGAGGAAATCTTCCCATGTGTCCGGAACCTCAAGGTCATACTGCTCATAAAGATCTTTGTTGTAAAGGATACATCCAAGGTTTGTAGCGGTAAGCGGTACACCGTATACTGCGGAATCAGAACCTGCGCTTACTGCTGATGCGAATGTATCGTCAAGGCGGCTAGCCCACTCCTCACCGGAAATATCGATGAAGTTGCTCTCCGGGTCAAGCTCGTTGAGCTTAGCACCTGAGTTGTATCCGCAAAGATCTGTCATCTCGCCGGATGCAAGTCTTGTTTTTACCTGGTTATCTCCGTCACCACCTGATGCACGAAGCTCTGTCTCGATGTGGATACCTGTCTCTTTCTCGCAGAGATCAAATACTGCCTGATATCCGGCAGATGCTGTATCCGGGTCGATCAGGAATGTAAGAGTAGCCTCTTTGTACTCCCATTTGCTGTCGGAATCTTTGTCGTCAGCTGCAAGTACACTTGTTGCACCTGCCAGTGTTGTTCCCATCATCGCTGCACAGAGCAGAACGCTGAGCATCTTTCTTTTCATGTTTCGTCCTCCTTTATTTTGACGTTCTCCGTTATTTGATGATGCTATTTTAACAATTTGGACACAAAAAATACATGGATTATCCAATCCTTCTGCATGGATTATTGAGCACTTTGTATATGGAACATGTATTTTTTCGTCATATAGACGACATTTTGCATGGATATTTCTGTTTTGTACATGGAAAAAGAGCCTCCCTGTTGTGATATTTTACCACAAACATGGACGGCTCTGACATTCCAGTTTCTTCCATATTATATAAACTTACAGAATATCAATATGCTCTCCCGCAAGTGCTTTGTTCATGCTTCGTACTGCACAGAATTTACCACACATGGAGCAGGTATCATCATACTCCGGCTTGCGCTCATTCCACATACGTTTGGCTGTTTCCGGATCCATGGCACATTCCCACTGTGCTTCCCAGTCCAGTTTTCTTCTGGCATCTGCCATCTTATCATCGATCTCGCGGGCTCCGCGGACACCTTTTGCAATGTCTGCTGCATGAGCAGCAATCTTGGAAGCCATGATTCCCTGTTTTACATCCTCAAGGTTCGGAAGTGCAAGATGCTCTGCCGGTGTTACATAGCAGAGGAATGCGGCTCCGGACATAGCAGCGACTGCGCCACCGATTGCAGATGTGATATGGTCATATCCCGGTGCAATATCCGTTACAAGAGGTCCTAATACATAGAACGGTGCTCCCTGGCAGATAGACTGCTGTACTTTCATGTTTGCCTCAACCTGATCAAGCGGCACATGTCCTGGTCCCTCAACCATAACCTGAACGTCTTTTTCCCATGCACGTTTGGTCAGCTCGCCAAGGCGTACAAGCTCCTCGATCTGGCATACATCTGTTGCATCAGCCAGGCATCCCGGACGGCAGGCATCTCCAAGAGAAATCGTAACATCATACTCACGGCAGATGTCAAGAATCTCATCATAATATTCATAGAACGGGTTCTCCTCGCCTGTCATGCACATCCATGCAAAAACAAGGGATCCTCCTCTGGAAACGATGTTCATTTTTCTCTTGTGGTTGCGGATCTGGTCGATGGTTTTTCTGGTGATTCCGCAGTGAAGAGTTACGAAATCTACACCATCCTGTGCGTGAAGTCTTACTACATCAATGAAATCCTTGGCTGTCAGTGTGTCAAGATCTCTCTGATAGTGGATAACGGAATCATAAACCGGAACGGTTCCGATCATTGCCGGACACTCGCTTGTCAGTTTACGGCGGAACGGAATGGTATTTCCGTGGGAAGAAAGATCCATGATGGCATGGGCTCCCATGTTTACAGCTTCCATAACTTTCTGCATTTCCACATCGTAATCCTTGCAGTCTCTGGATACACCAAGGTTTACGTTGATCTTGGTGCGGAGCATGGAACCTACGCCTTCCGGATCAATACATTTGTGGTTTTTATTTGCACAGATTACTACTTTTCCGGAGGCTACCAGCGGAAGAAGTTCCTCTGTTGTCATTCTCTCTTTTTTTGCTACAATTTCAAGTTCAGGTGTGATGATGCCTTTACGGGCAGCTTCCATCTGTGTACTGTAATTTCTCATGTAAAAAAATCTCCTTTCGTGTCAACATCTGATGTCTGATTTTGGAAAATACACAAAAAACCGGCTGTCGCAACGCGTATGCATTACAACAGCCGGCTCTTAATCTTTCGTACTTAAATGAAAATCCTGTGTACTTCGAAATGTCTTCTGTACTCTCTGATCTTCTGTATTTTTAAGAATCCTTGGTGCATATGTCCCTACGTTGGCATTATCCAAATCAGGTTATGGGTCAAGACATTTACAGTCTACTCTCAGCTCGCTTCAGCGGGCCCCCCTGTTTTCATATGTTGGGGACTTTTGTCGTCCATGGGATTATTATAGTATAACAGAAAAAATTTGTAAACCGCATTTCTGCATTTTATGACTTTTTCTTTCGACAAAACCTGACCTGTGTCGATTTTTCTTATGCTCTGTCCCCACAGTCCGCCATACATGTACAGATCGTTTCTTTATGATTTCTGCAATTGAACCGTTTACCCTGACAAGCCAGAAAGGCCAGCAGTTTTCGAAAATATTTCCGGCGTTTTTCTTTTTTCTTCCGTTCTTTTTCAAACTGAGTTTCAAATCCCTGATTGATTATTGCTCCGATCATGGAATATGTATCATCATATTTCATACTGCTCTCCTCCTTTTATTCTGCATGGATGTTTTTTATTTATCTACATCATAGCGGAATGTCGGAGTTGCTTCCATGGTCTGAAATAATCAATTTAATTGACTTTATTTATTCTTTCTTCTGTACTGGCTCGGTGTGTCACCGTACAAACGACGGAACGCACGAATAAAGCTTTCCGAATTTTTATATCCTACCTTGTCACTGATATCTTCTACACTGAACTGGCTGTAGAGAAGAAGCTGCTCTCCCTGCTGCAGTCGGATCTCTGTAAGAAGATTGGAAAATGTTTTTCCGGTAATGGATTTGACCAGTTTCGAACAGTATGGCACGGAAAAATGGAATTTCTCCGCTAACTCATTTAAAGTTACTGTGCTGCAGTTTCCCATTATGTAAGCAAGCATTTCGGATTCCTGCTCTGTCCGTTCTCTTCTGCTATCCGGAATACTCACATTGTTTCCGTGGCGTCTCGTCAGCTCCACAAAAAACAGTGTAAGAATACTGCAGATAATCCTGTCCGAAAAACTGTCACCTGTTTTCTGCTCTCTGTACATATCCAGAATGTAATTGCGGATAACGGTATCATTCTTCGTGTGAAAAAGAAGGTAGCGGATTTTTTCCCGGGAATACAGATTTCCCACAAAGAAGCTTGAAATCTGGGTTTTGTTACGGACTGTATTATAGAAAATATCCATGAATGTACTGCGGCGGATCAGAATATTCAGAATGATGCTGTCATCCTCCACCGCCAGAATTCCATGTCTGACACCTGGTGCAATCAGGCACAGATCTCCTGCTGTCAGTTTTTCGGCAGAATCCTGAAAGGAATTGGCGCAGCTCCCAGACAGTACATATATCATTTCAAAAAAATCATGTTCATGATAAAACAGTGGAAAATATCTGGGATGTTTCACCAGGCTTACATTATACCCCTGTGAAATAAACATATCTTCTCTGGAATATTCATTTATCTTTTCCGGATGGACTGCCCATTCCACATCTTTTTCAGATTCGGAATGACGTTCCTCGAATTTTGCAATATTCTCCGGAGTTTTTTCCATAAAATAATATTCCCGGTGAATCTTCTCATCATATTTCCATGTGTTCAGTTCCCGGACCAGATCTTTGTACTCTGTTTTTTCTCGTTTCATATCTAAACTTTCATTTACCTCGGAAAACTACCGGATTACTGTGCCGACTCTTCTGAAGAATCTGATACAGAACTGTTCTGATCTGCGGAAATGCTTCCACCTGAAAATTCTTCAATGTTCTCCGGTATTTCCTCTGTGCGGTCTTCCACTTTGCAGAAAAATTGATCCTGAAGATCGGAAGAAGAATTCGCCATCCACTGACTGATATCTGAAGCCGGACAGATGGCATCTTTCGTCAAGACTGCTGTAATCGAACTCCTGATACTCCGAAGCGCTGACCATTTCCTGATCCGCTTACCTGAGATACCACATTGACTGCATCGGAAGCATTATTAACAACCGACGAAATTCCGGAATCTGCCTGCTGCTTTTCTGCTGATACTGTACTTCCCGGAATGACAGATAAACACATTCCTGCAGACAGCGCTGCAATGATATATTTCTTTTTTCTCATACTTTCCCTTCCTGTTAGACATTCAGGATATCCATCCGCTTTGTACTGCCTGCTGGTACAGATCATCCATTCTGTCCATTTCCATATCGTTGGCATTTGAAGACAGCTGTTCCTGATAGAGTTCTTTTGCCTTCTTATAATATTCCTGAAATTTGCTGTAGTCTCTTGTATCTTCTGCTTTTTTCCCCTGGACTGCTACTTCCAGAAAAGCCAGGTTTTTGTAAGTGCGGTAGTCTTCTCCGTAAGTTTTCAGCATTTCCTGAAGTTTTTTCTGTGCATTGGCATAGTCATCCATATTCTGGTAAAGAACTGCAATATTACATGCCGTATCGTAGTCTCCCATTCCACGGGATTCAATCTGGTCAAAAATCTCCAGTGCGCTCTGATAATAACCGGAATCTCCGGTGTCTGCGCCAAGATCACTGTATACCTGTGCCAGTTCTTCCAGTATTCCAATGTTATTTTCTGACGGAAGTTCTTTCCTTGCCTTTTCCAGGAACTGTGCCTGCTGTTTTTTGCTGTCAATGCTGTCGTTCTGCTTATCCATGCATTTTACAGCCATGATATAAGAACGCATCTGAATATAGGAATCTCTGCTGTTCTCGGCACAGTCCCTGAAAATTTCTTCCGCGCTGCTGTAATCTCCGGTATTGTACTGGATTTCTCCTTTTACATAAGAAACATCCGCAGTGCTGAGGCCTTTGTCCGCTGCTTCATTCAGAAGTTCTTCTGCCTTGTTTGTGTTTCCACAGTAAGCTTCCGCAATGGCATAATCACGGTAATAACTTCCATTTTCGGAATTAATGCGGATGGCCGATTCATATGCATTGGATGCGTTTTCATACTCTTCAAGCTGGGAGTAGGAATCTCCCAGAAGATAATAGACACTGTCCAGAGAAATATCCCGTTTTATTTTTGAGTCAGCCAGAATGGTATCATTGATATATTTAACACAGTCGCTGTATTTTTTTTCACGGTTAAGAGCCTCTGCTTTATCCAGATAAGCGTCTGCCTTGTCCGGATAAATCCGGATTGCCTTCTGATACCAGGTATCCAGGTCTTCATAATTGCCATCACTGATGCTCTCTTCCATTTTTGATACTGCTTCTTTGTAATCTGCCCGTTTTTTCTTATCAATCTGATGGTATCCGATCAGAAGAACCGCTGTGCCCATCACCAGGCAACCTGCTATAATTCCGGCTATCATATGCGTTTTTTTCGGGCCAGTGTTATCTTCTGTCAGCTTATTCAGATCCGCATAGAGCTCTTCTGCACGCTGATATCTTTTTTCAGGGTCCGGCTCCAGGCATTTCATCACAATCGCAGCCAGTATTTTATCCGTTTCCGACTTTAATTCCAGTAATGACCGTACACGTCCGTTCTGGTCCATAACGGGCTTGCTCCCTGTAATAAGGTGATAAATTGTTGCTCCCAGGCTGTATATGTCCGCTCTTCTGTCAATTTTTTTCCAGCGGAAACGATCCGTTTCACGCTCGTTATACCGGATTGCCGCAATCTGCTCCGGCGGCGCATATCCCGGAGTATATCCGGTTACATACGCAGCTCCGCCTCCAAGACTGAAAGAAATATTAAAATCAATGAGACAGATGTTTCCATTTGGCATCAGCATAATATTTCCGGGCTTCAGGTCGCTGTGAATTACCGCCGGATTCTGGTTATGGAGATATGCCAGGGTCGCGGCAATCTGTTTCATCCAGATAATAATAGAACGTTCTGGAAATACGGTTCCTGCATCCAGATACTGCTTGAAAGATTTTCCGGGAATAAATTCCATAACCGTATAAACACTGCCATTATCTTCCACAAAGTTAAATACCTGTGGGAGGCAGGTGTGTTTCAGATTTTTAAGCACGTCTACCTCTGTCCTGGTATTCATCAGATCCTGGATATCTGTATTGACTTTTTTCAGAACTACATATTTATTCAGGTTTCTGTGATACGCCTTATATACCGTACCACCGTTTCCGGCTCCGATTTTTTCTATGATCTCGTATGTATTGTCGATATATTTCTGCATTTTCTGGCAACCATCCTATTTGCTTTTTGCTGTGAGAGTTCCGCTTCCTGCCGGCATTTTTACAGTCAGAACCGCCAGATCAGTACAACCCTCTGCACCGGACAATCCATCTCCAAGAGGATCCGGAATATCGCTGAGATCCTGATATGGATTTTCTGCATATCCACGTGCCTGCAATGCTTCTGCATTACTGCTGTTCCAGCTTCCTGTAAGACCGGATGGCTGCAGGCTGGCAGCCAGACTATCCTGTCCCTGTCCGTTTGTAACGGAACCGGAAGCGCACAGCGTTACACTGTCATCTGCTTCTACCTGATAAACTTCAACAGCAGTTACTGCCTCCGGTGTTTCTTCGCCGGAATCATATCCGTAACACCAGGTAGCAAAACCAATCTCAACTTTCCCCTGATAATTCATAAGAAAACAATCCTGTGTATTTCCATAAGACAGGCTTTCCATCGGGGTTTTCATTCCTGTTGATGTCATCTGAGAAGTCTTTAATTCTACAGTTCCGTTTTCTTCCTTATAGATTCGAAATCCAAGACTGCCGCTCTTTACTTCCACTACAAGAAGTTCTTCTGCTCCGTCTCCATCCAGGTCTCCCCTTGTTTCTGCCAGGCGTCCGGTCAGAGTGGAGGCAGATGTCTCCCCATATGTAAATGGAATCTGTGTATCTGCCCAGCTGACAGATGGCAGTTCTTTCGCAAGTGTATTGTTTACATAATCTTCCAGAAGATCTCCGGTACCGGAAGGTGTTTCATCGGTTCCGGATGCTTCACCCGTTTCTGGATCTTCTCCGTTCTCCGTTGTTTCTCCTGTTTCTGTGGTATCTTCTCCGTCTTCCCTTGCCACAGGAATTCCGTCGACTTCGGTGTCCCCGGCATTATCGCCTGTGTACGTATTTTCTCCCGGATCTGGTGTTTCCTCTGCGTCATCTCCTGTCTCCGGTGTTTCGGTTACGGTTGGTTCTTCTGACGGATCTTCTGTCGGATTCGGTTCACCAGTTATGATCGGTTCACCTGTCGGGTCGATGATCTGTACGATCGGTTCTTCTGTTATTGTTGGTTCTGCTGTAACGGTAGGGTCTCCCGTTACATCTGGTTCTCCTGTCACGTCCGGGTCACCTGTCACATCCGGATCACCTGTTATATCCGGATCGCCTGTCACGTCCGGATCACCCGTCACATCTGGTTCACCCGTTACACATGGAGCCGGGCTTATAGTTACTTTACCTATATGTACGTATCCATCATCGCCACCCCGGTCACGTCCGGGATCACCTTTCTCTTCCGGCGTAGGTGTCACTGTAGGATCCTTCTTCACAACTACCACCGTATTATCCGTATGATTTATGACCGTATTAACCGTCTGGTCAATCTGGTTCAGTTCCAGATTATATGTAGTTTTGTTCTGTACGGCCAGCTGTGACCTTGTCTCTTTGGAGGCCAACTGAATTTCCCTTGCTTCTTCTCCGTCTGTCACATTTGCGCTGGCTTTTCTCAGGTATTTCACTGCCTTTTCCGGCTGTTTTTTCTTATTGTATACTTTGGCCATTCCAGTGGCTGCTTTTGACGATTTCGGGCTGATTTTCAACGCCTTGGCAAACTTTACTTCTGCTTTATCGTAGTTGGCTTCTGCCAGGTATTTGTTTCCAAGATCTATCTGTTTTCCGACTCGCGCCGCATTGACCTTATCCGGCACTCCCAGCACAACAATCATGACAATGACCAAAGCCCACAGAACACCTGCTGCGGCCATTATGATAATATAAGGCGCCTTGTTTTTTTTCTTTTTCATACCTCTCTCCTTCTTCCAGATCCCCTGCAAATCTAATGGTTATATCTGATTTTCATTATAAGACTTCCTCTGTATTATTGTCCAGCAAAAAACAGTGTACAGATTTCTCCATACACTGTCTTTTTATAAGTAATATAAAACTCCCCTTTGTTTTTCGCCTGATTCTTTTATCTGGCGCACTCCTCTGGCAATTCACAGCTCCCTTTCTGTTCTGCCAGACGTTCTGCACCGGCACGGCGGATTCCCGCAAAAATGGAACCTGCAATGTTGTGCCATACGCTGAAGATCGCTCCCGGTAGTGTTGCCAGCGGATTGGCCGCAAAATTGGCCGCTGCCAGTGAAACCGCCAGGCCGCTGTTCTGCATGCCCACTTCGATAGCTATGGCAGTCGTCCTTGCATACTCCACATGGAATATTTTTGCCGCAAGAAGTCCCAGCATCATGCCGCAGAAATTGTGGATGGCCACAACTCCCAGAACCAGAACTCCGCAGCTTACGATCTTTTCTGCATTTACTGCCACGATCCCTCCAATGATCATGACAATGGCCACAACTGATACCAGCGGCATAACATCCGATACCTTATCCACATGTTCTCCCGCAAGACTTCGAAGAAAAACTCCCAGAAGGACAGGGATCAGAATTACTTTTACCACAGAAAGTACCATTGCCCAGAAGGATACTTCCACCCAGGCACCTGCCAGGACATACACAAGGAACGGCGTCATCAGTGGCGCTGCCAGTGTGGAAACGATGGTCATTCCCACAGAAAGGGCCACATCTCCTCCTGCAATATAGGTAATCACATTGCTGGCCGTTCCGCCCGGACAGCACCCTACCAGGATCACTCCCAGGGCCAGATCTGCCGGAAGGTTCATCACCTTACACAGCAGCCAGGCGATCACCGGCATAATGGTGTACTGGGCTACTGCACCGATCACCACTTCCTTTGGTCTGGAAAAAATAGCCCGGAAGTCTTCCATCCGTATGGTGAGTCCCATTCCAAACATGATCACACCCAGAAATACAGACGTGTAATTCGTCATCCAGGAAAATCCCTCCCGCCAGAAAAATGCCAGGCAGGAAAAAGCAATGATAATGATCCCGATATATCTGGATGCAAAGCTGCTGATGATTCCGATTTTTTTTAAGATTTTTTCCATACATTATACCTCGTAGCTGAAGTTGTCGATCAGTCTTGTTTTTCCGATGTAAACAGCCATTGCTACGAGAACATCCCGGTCTGCTTTTTCAACCGGCTGCATGGTAAGTGCGTCTACCATGGAAACGTAATCAATCTTTGCAAGAGGCTCTGCTTCGATTACTGCTCTCATTTTTCCGAGAAGTTCTTCTGCGACGATTCCTGTATGAATGGTTTCCTGTCCCAGTTTTACTGCTTTTGACAGGCAAAGTGCTGCTTTTCTTTCCTCCTGACTTAAATATGTATTTCTGGAAGATTTCGCAAGTCCGTCCTCCTCGCGGATGATCGGGCAGCCTACGATCTCAATGTCGAAGTTTAAGTCACGCACCATCTTGCGAATGATCGCCAGCTGCTGAGCGTCTTTCTGTCCGAAATATGCTCTGTCCGGTGCCACAATGTGGAACAGTTTGGTCACAACCGTGCATACACCTTTGAAATGGATCGGGCGTGTTTTTCCACAGAGTGTTTCAGACAGGGTATCTATGCTTACAAATGCGTGGGGGTCGTGATACATCTCGGAAGGTTCCGGGCAGAAGATCAGGTCTGCTCCAAGGCTTTCGCAGAGTTTGCTGTCGCGCTCAAAATCTCTTGGATAGGCTTCCAGGTCTTCGGTTGGTCCGAACTGTGTCGGGTTGACAAAATCTGATACTACGACGATATCGTTCTGCTCTCTGCACTTTTTGATCAGGCTTGCATGTCCTTCATGGAGAAATCCCATGGTTGGCACAAGGCCTACTGTTTTTCCTTCTTTTTTCCACGCTTTGATCTGTTTTCTTGTTTCTTCTACTGTTTTTGTTACCTGCATTGTTATCTCCTCTTTCCCGGTTCTTAGACCGGTTTTCTTTATAGATTTTGAGATAGCCTCTTTTCTGAATTCACCTTCGTCTTATTTCTGTATGTGTCTTGATTTCTTCTGTTACAAAATTCTGTCAGGCCATATCTTTCAGCAGTCCGTGTTTTTCATAATTAGTCACTCTGCTGATCTTGTTCTCTTCATCTACAAATACTACTGCAGGCTTGTGGGTATGTGCTTCTTCCTGCTCGTACCCTGCGTAAGCCATGATGATGATCTTGTCACCGGTGCTTACACATCTTGCTGCTGCTCCGTTCAGGCAGATCATACCGCTTCCGCGCTCTCCGCAGATGGTGTATGTCTCGAAACGGCTGCCGTTGTTCACATCTACGATCTGAACTTTTTCATATTCCAGTATTCCGGCAGCTTCCAGCAATTCTTCATCCACAGTGATACTTCCCACATAATCCAGTTCCGCCTGGACAACAGTTGCTCTGTGGATTTTTCCTTTTAACATCTCTATTGTCATCTTATATAAGTCCTTTCCTGCAGGGAATGATCTTCTGTGACACAAAAAAAGGCGCTTCAGGGTACACTTTGACCCTGAAACGCTTCTGATTGATTCCCTGTATATTGAGTCCTGTTTATATCATTAATACAGGCTCTTATCTTTTAATATAAGATTCCAGTGATTTCAGCCAGAGTATAGTTTTGAGTCCAAATACTATCTCTGTGGGGTATTATGGCATTGTGGCACTGATTTGTCAATAAAAACTGCTGCTATGATCTGCCACGAAGCCATTCTTCCATCGCACTGTGTACCGGAATGGAAGGTGCCGCGCCTTTGGCTGAAACCGCCATTGCGGAAGCTGCCGATGCCTCTCTCAGTGCCATTTCCACTGATTTTTCCGCACAAAGCGCTGCCAGGAAATATCCGCAGAAAGTATCTCCTGCTGCTGTTGTGTCTACAGCATTTACTTTAAATATCGGATGAGAATAAAATTCTTCTTTATATCCGTAGAGAACCCCTTCTTTTCCAAGTGTCATAACAATGGCTGCTTTTGGATACTTCTTTTGAAGTGCCTTCAGAATATCCCGGAAATCACCGTCTGTGGAAGTCCCTGCCAGAGCTGCTGCCTCCAGTTCGTTTACCATAAAGATATCCACCAGTTCCAGCGGAAGTTCTTCCGGATTTTTGGGAATTGGCGATGCGTTAAAAACAACTCTGCAGCCTTTTTCATGACTGAGACGGATAATTTTCCCAACCATATTGATCTCATTCTGCAGAAGCACAAAATCTCCGGCTTCTGATTTTTCCAGCACACTTCGGATATATTCTTCTGTATACATGCGGTTTGTTCCCGCACTGACAATAATACGGTTCTGTCCTTTACTGTTTACTTCAATAAAAGCGCAGCCACTTTCTGTATCCATAGCCCGCAGACAGGAAACATCCGCACCGGCATCTGCAAGGATCTCTTTCAGAAAAAGACCGTCACTGCCAACAGCTCCTGCATGCAGTACCTGAGCGCCTGCCCGGGCTGCTGCTACTGACTGGTTCAGCCCCTTTCCACCGGCATTGACGCTGTATCCTGTTGCCATGATGGTTTCTCCAGGCTGAACAAACTCTTCCACACTGCAGACCTTGTCAATATTTAAAGAACCAAAATTAATAATCTTCATAATATTTGCCATCCCCCTGTTTTTTCTTATATTCTATTTTCACACAAAAAAGTCCGCAATACAAGCCACAAAAAGCCCCTTCATACAGCAGTTTTCCTACCATATAAAAGAGCTTTTTCTTCAAAAATAATTTCGTTCTTATTTATGCAGATGCACATCCAGCTGATTATAAGGAATCTCAATTCCGTAATAATCAAAATCTTCCTTAATCCGCTGGTTGAGTCTCCATCTGGTATCCCAGTAGCGGTCGGTGTCTACCCAGACACGAAAGCCCATGATCACGGAGCTTTCTGCCAGTTCGTCTACGAATACTACCATCTCTTCGTCCTCTCTGGTGTCCGGATCATCGGTGAGGATGTCTTCCAGGATTTCCTTGGCTTTCTGGATATCTGCATTGTAGGAAATTCCTACCTTGATCTCCAGTCTTCGCTGGTCTCTGGCTGTTACATTGGTAATGGTCGTATTGGAAAGCGTACCGTTGGGGATTACGATGTGCTTATTATCGATGGATAAAAGCGTTGTGTAACAGATCTCGATCTTGGATACGGTTCCCTCACTTCCATCCTGTCCGTTGACGATGATGTAATCACCTACCTGGAAAGGTTTGAACAGAAGGAGCATCATACCTCCTGCCAGGTTGGAAAGTCCGCCCTGCAGTGCAAGACCCAAAGTAACACCGGCAGTTCCAAGAAGTGCTGCCAGGGATGATTCCTTTACGCCAAAGCTTATGGATATGTTAAAGAGCAGAAGTATGTAAAGCACGATCTTGACCAGAGATGACATGAACTGTGCCACTCCTGTATCCAGTCTGGATTTTGTCAGAGATTTTCTGACAAACTTTACGATCCATTTGATCACCGTGCTTCCTACCCAAAAAGCAACGATAGCCAGGACAACCTTGATTCCAAATTTTGTGATGTCCGGAAGATAATTCTCAAACATCTGCTTATACTGGCTTACCTGACTTCCTACCTCCTGCACAGTCTGTACAGTACTGTCCAAATAAAATCCCTCCTGTCTGATTATGTTTCTGCTATAGCCGGACTCTATAATCCGCATCTGGTAATATAATAATACAGCAGCGGTTTTTCCCTGTAAAACCGATTTCTCCGGTTCCATAAAGTATAGGGTATAAACCACTGCTGCATCTGTATCGCAATTCTGTTATATTTTGTCTCGTAATGCAATGCGAAGCATTCCTGCCCGCTGCGCCTTACTGAATGTTTCTCTTTATTTATTAATTCCCTTCATGGAAAGACTGATACGCTTCTTCTTCAGATCCACGCCAAGAACACGGACATCCACAATATCTCCCACGCTGACTGCTTCCAGCGGATGTTTGATAAATTTCTCACTCATCTCGGAAATATGGACCAGACCGTCCTGATGAACTCCGATATCTACAAAAGCACCGAAGTCAATAACATTGCGGACAGTTCCCTTCAGTACCATACCCTCTTTCAGGTCTTTCATATCCAGGACATCGGTACGGAGGATCGGTTTCGGCATCTCATCTCGTGGATCTCTGGCCGGTTTTTCCAGCTCTTTTACGATATCACGAAGAGTCGGCTCACCGATCTCCAACTCTTTTGCCAGTTTTCCGTAATCGCGGATCTGTCTGGAAATGCCGGTAAGTTTAC